>Ga0153996_1000188_pt1 | contig 31310 bp, 22 predicted proteins | sample TSNC080MetaG_FD_104728 | JGI IMG/M metagenome (GOLD analysis project Ga0153996, IMG submission 104728) | Attine ant fungus gardens microbial communities from North Carolina, USA - TSNC080 MetaG | ecosystem: Host-associated > Fungi > Mycelium > Unclassified | place: USA: North Carolina, Lumber...
ATTTTAACTAGTTTTTCTTTATTAAATTTAACTATAGGAGCTGTTAGCTATATGCATGGTTATCCTTATGGTGGTTATATTTTAACTTCAGGTTTTATTTTAACTATTTTGGGAATGGGATTATGGCTTAGAGATGTAGTAATAGAAGGTATAGCGTTAAGCTTAATTACATCAAAAATCATACTATTTAATCATGTTTATATAAACAAACTATCTCCCCATAAGAAATAAAACATCTAAAATAAAGGATATTTTTAACAATTCTTTTTAATTAGCTGGTTTAGTGGAAGGAGATTGACAACATTAGCCTTTTTATGTATTACTACTTTGAATCGAATACTAAATCCAATAATAATATTTACTTCACACATAAATAAATTTGGGTAATATATTCAATATTAACTATTAATAATAGGGTATAAAATACACATAAAGGGCATAATACACCTAGGTATAATAATTAAGATGTTCAAGGTATTCTCTTTTTTTAGTAGATACAAGGAAAAGTTCTAACAAATATTAAATGAATTAATTAAGTTTATGAATATTAAATATACTATAAAAATACCACCAAACAATAAGGATACGGCTTACATACTTTATATATAATATATGGTTTACAATAATTACTGAAGGTGATGGCCATAAACAAAATAAACCTAAATCCTAAAAGATATGTTCTTGAAAATGTCAGTATCCACCCTTGTTTCTTATCATATTTATTGACAGTGAGGGTTTTTATTATACAAAACAATAATTGTAAAATATGTTAACAACCTCAAGCGTTATTTCAAAAGGACAAGCTGAAAAGGATCGAGCATTGTTATAAACAATTAGAGCATCTTTATGAGTTACTCTAGCATAACAAGGAGAAAATTCATACACGAGTTAGTTCCTTTAATAGTAATTGTTGATCAATTTGACAAATATCCAATAATTACGCCAAAATTAACTGATTCTGTATTTTACAAAGGGATTTAACTAATTCTTACAAGCTTAGTGAAGAAGGAATAAAAAGTTAGAGCATCAATTAATCTAAGGGTATCTAATGAAGTCAATATAAAAAAGGCATTTCCAGATATTCTTCCTGATCCAATACCTCTATAGTCCTATAGTTAAAAATATGTAACTGGGTTGCAGGATTTACAACTGATTAAGGTTGCTTATTTGTTAATGTTAAGCCACGTTTAAAAGCTCATATTCAATTAAGTTTATATAAGCATTCTCGGGATGCTCAATTAATGATAAGTTTATTTGATTATTTCAATTGAGGTTATTATGTAGTAAGAAACAAGCGGTGTTAAAATTTACATATTTAACTTATAAAATTATTAAAAAAACGGGATACAAAGGAACGAGTTTAATGAATACTTTAAAAATGTAGATAATATGAAATATAAAGGCCAACTAACAACCAAAGGAATATATAAACAGACAAGGCCTATGAATAAAGGAAACAACAAATCCCTACTCGTTTAGTCGTCTGGTATTAATATTAAATTTAGAATAGATCAAGGATCATATGAAAAACCTAATTACATGTATCCTATTAAGGATAGTATAGCCACAATTTAAAAGTTACTAGTTTATAAAATAAATTAACAGTCAAATTCTATATAAGTAATGTCACTTAGTGTAACCGGTATAAATAATTTAAACTATTTTAATAAAAACCTTTGATATGTGAAAAGATTTATCAACACTGGGAAGTAGTAGTATTTTATATAGTTTATAAACAACAACTTACTGAGGCGGGTAAACTAATACAAAAAATTAGAGCGATAGCATCTTAAATTATAAATAACCTTCCATTATTTCTTACAAAAGCAAGTACATACAAAAGTATGTCATAAAGAAAACCTATAGTGCCTTCTATAAATTTGACTATATGCTGGAAAATTCTAAAGCTTTAAATACTCCTCATTATAATAATATGGAAGTAAAAATTTTAAAGATAATTATATGAATAATCAGCAGGAAACCAAAATACTTATTATAGTAGGTTCCTCAGAGACTATACGTCAAAAATTAATACGTTATAAATAGTAAACCTATTGATTAAGATATAGTCCAGCCATTACTGAAATATAATGGATAATTGACATATTTAGGTAACCACACCAAAGAAGTAAAAAGTGGATTAATGTTAGGTATAGTATTATTTATAATAAGTGAAATATTTGCTTTCCTATCTGTCTTCTTTCGACATGGACAATCTTCGAGGGAGATAGAGGTAACTCATCTCATTTACGCACTGATCATTAACGTAAAAAGGTTAAGCAATGTGCTAGAGTTCAACGAAGCTCTGGTATAAGGAATTGTTAAACGGGTAAAAAGTATTGGTAGATTCATTAAGAATATGTACTCGAGTCCCCTACCTAGTTCTTTTAATAATTTCAGTAAAGCGAAAGCTAAGCTTCATATTAAAAATGGTTAACATAGGGCCGAACATCTATCATGAACGGGGGTCACAAATAAATTAATGGAGTCGTTATCTGAAGACGTAATGATTCTGATCAGTATTAATAGACACACCATCAAAGAAGATTACTGAAAATATTTAACTGAGTTACTGATCTGTATAAAGAACAAAAACTCAGGAACTCCTCAAAGCCTAAACATGGGAACCCCGAAAAAGTTAAGATCAAGTAATCTTAATACTAGCCCATCTCTCACAGTTAGAATCACATAAAGAGCAGGAGTCATATTTCTGACCTGGTATGTAACAAATCCTTTATGGTCAGTTCATATCGGACTAGGCGGGGGCAAGATATCTGAAAAAGCAAACGTCTTAGGTAATGCTAAGAATACTGGGTATTTTATTAGAGCAACTAAAAAGCCAGGGACTAAAAAGTGGTCGTAGTCCGCTGAATTCAGTGTGCCTTAACATGGTTTCACAGTCTCTTTCTTCTGGAATAAGATATTCCACCCAGGAACTCAAATCTAATCGTTTGAATAGGTCGGAACCTTCTTCACTTTCAAATCTACTGAAAAAACAACAAATTAATTACAGCAATTAAAAAGTAGAATTAAAAACATAAGGAATTGGTGAAACTTGCTTACAGATATGGTATTTTCCACACCAAAGTTCAGCATGCTCAAAATCTTATGGTAAGATCTCTCCTGTTTAGAATACAAGCAGTTAATCTAATTGGTCAAAAGCAGGGTCACAAACACACGGAGTGGATAATGATATTTTTTAAAAATCTGATATCACCTTATCCGAAAACCAATTAGCACAATGGTTATAAGATATGGTGTACCACTCTCGAGATATATGCCTAAACCTTTAAAAATAGTATGGGTACCTAAATCCGGAAAAACTTATCCAAGACCTATAGGTATTAAAATTCCAGCTATCAAAGATAGAGCTCTTCAAACACTTGTCAATCTGGTCCTACTACCTCTATTAGAACTTACAAGCGTCAAGGGGTTAAGACCGTATATAGATTGCAAAATGGCGATTTCAGCATCACGAATGCAAATGAGATAACTCTCAGTAAAAACAGGGTCTCACAAAGGGTTAATATAAATTATGAGAATATATCCAGTTGAACGAATACAAATACATCCTTGATGCCTATATTAAAGGTTTCTTCGATAATATTAGTCACGAATGGTTGTTATCGAATCTATTTATACACCCTATTCTTAAAGAGTTCGTAAGATTATGGCTTAAAGGTAAGATATTAGATGCATTAAGCTTTAGCGGTCCAACAAGTGGTACTCCGCAATGAGGTATCAATTATCCTAGCCTGTCTAATTTTACATTAAATGGTCTAGAGGATACGGTATATAAATTTATCCATCCTATAACAACATCTAAATTTAGAAGCCTGAAAAACGGTATAATTCTCCAAGCGGTATAAAAAGGAGTTGCGATTGTGCGTTATGCTGACGATTTCATTGTATTTGCAAATATAAAAAATATTCTAACTAAGCCTGCAAATGACAAATTTCTAGCGGAAAGGGGTTATTTTTATCAACTGTGCCTCAGAAAACTAAAATGTTCACATTAAGGGACAAGAATGCACATATGGACTTCCTTGGTTATACTTTCAAATATAAAATGGTCGACACCGATTTTTAGCCACAAGGATATGCTAGAGGGGAAAGCTCTATATCCTAATAAAGAAAAAGTAAGAAATTTCATACAAAATTAACAAGCATATTTATGGCTTCAAATAACAAGTCAGCTGCGTAATTAATTAGTAAATTAAATCCCAACATAAGAGGTTGGGGGAAATATTATAATTTGGAAAATTCCTCTCAATATAGAACAATCGTTGCGCGTGCACTATATTTGAGCTGCTGAAGCTGGATGATAAGAAAACAACCTAGTTTAGGAAAGAGCTTACAAGAAGATCCATAAAAATCCAAAGGAAAAATCAAAAGAGTAACCTTTTTCAAAAATCTAAATAGAAGTTGAAAATTTAGAGGCCTTTCTTTTAAAAAAATTTTATATGGATAACTCTTATAGAAATATCTACTTACTGGATCATAAAAATGCTGCTAATATTGTAACCACCACTATAAACGTAATTCCTACGGATATAAGGAAGGTAAATGCGTTCCACGTTGATATAGCAAAACTGAAAGATTTCAAACTAAAAGGCCTCAAGTTCTAGATTATCTAGCCTTAATGAAGAATTATTAAAAACAAAAGGGACTATGTTCACTTTGAACGAAAGAAATCAATCCAGATTTTCTAATACATAATTCGGTACATACTCATCATATAAACCCGAAAAATGAAGGAGGAAGCAAATACGCAATTAAAAATCTTACTTTAAGCCACATTTGGTGTCACCGAAAACACAAACATTAGTCTATTAATTTATTTAAAGAACTAATTACCATATAACTGTAAGCAGACAGTATGAAGGTTCCAGCTCTACTCATATGCCTGAGCACAATACAATCTACTGTCTTGTTTTGGTGAGCCGTATGCATTGCGAGGTGCACGTACGGTTCTTTGAGAGGGTATAGTCGTGAGACTTGTTCTATCTCTAGTTGGGCATTCTTCCACTCAAGTTTATCACCTGCAATAGAAATAGGAGGTACATGGCCTCCTTTAGGAATAACACCCTTGGATCCTTTTGCTATACCTGTGCGCCCTTTAATTACTATAATGCCCGTCGCACTAACGACCTTAACTAAACTAACGTTATGTAAATCAACAGACTTACCTACAATCGAAATGAGGAGGGGACCAGAGCATGTTTGTAAAGTCGAAAAACAAACTAGTTACAAGAATGTAATCGGCGAGATAAATTTTATCCACGGTCTAATAATACATCCGTCCCATAACGCAAAACTGAGTTTGAAAGTAACTGACACAAATTTATTCAATTCTACTATAGAAAAGGTATATGTAGTAGAGAGTTTATTGAATAGGACAGACATAACATATGTAAAGATGAGACCTACAGATAGAATATCAGACATTATTATAAGAACTGGGGATCGCCTAAGGGAAGCAATTCCTATATTGGATATAAAAGCCAATAACTATCCCAAATAAAAACAGGGAGTGGCGACGGAGTGATCGTATTACGAAAAGTTAAAACAAAAATTAACTAAAGGAAGGGTCACAGGAAATTTCATCGATATGAAACTTGCAGGTGTAAATTCACGCGAAACTCCTCTATCGATAACTAGAAAGGGATTTTTGTTATACTCCTAACATTTTAAATACAAAAGATATATATCAAGTAAACCTCTTCAAGAGCTAAATCTATATAAAGACTCAGACAACAAAATGAAATTTATACCTGGAAAGAAGGTGTGGACGGATAAACATTATAAGGATTGTTTATAGCAAAACTTACTAAGTTAAGAGACAGTATAATAGATTGATCTTTTGATTTTAAGCCTACTAGAAGAATTTATATACCTAAAGGTAAAACAGAGAGCTCTAGGAATAGCTAGTACAAGGGATAAAATTGTCCAAGTCGTGTTAAAGATCTAATGGAAGATTCAGTTACAAACAAACTCGCAAAATATTTCCTCTAGAAGAAGGGACAGCAAAACATGAGAAATCCTTAACAGTAGGAAAGCTAGTGGGAAAACCAAAATGGTCGTCAAGAATAATGTTAAAGAGAAAATTATAAACACTCTATCAAAGGGTATGCCAAAAAATTTTAATAACTGAATTTTCCTACCTGACCAAGATATTATACAAAGATTTAATGGAGTATTAAGAGGCCTTATATAACTTATATAACATGGCTGAAGCCAGAACATCACATAGGAAATATAAATTAAGCCTAGGTCACAGGGTAAACATAGACTTTCTATTAGAAAAGTATATAAAAAATATGGTACTCGAATAAAAATTTGTAAATAAAGATAAAATTTTTGATTTCAATGAATCACTGTCAATGACGGCTAAATACCTAAAAAATATTTAAGATTAGAAAGAAAACCGAAAATGTTAACACCAGCTGCGCACAAAAGTTGGGCAGAAAATATCGATCTATTTAACACTCTTAATTTCGACGTTAGAGCTCAAAACTTATTAGATCAACCTTGTTTTATATGTAAGTCTACTGATTCAGTAGAAATGCATCAACTTAGACAATTAAAGGATACTAAGGACAAAGGAACTCTAATAAAATTTATGAGTAAAATACGTAGAAAAGTAATACCTTTGTGTCAAATGTGCCAGCCTGTTCACTCCGGAAAGTCTGATGGCTTAAGTTTAATAGAAAAGAAAAGATCAAACCTTTGAAAAAAATAGAATTATAAATGACTAGGAAATTTCTGGAGAGCCGTATGCGGGGAAACTTGCACGTACGGTTCGGAGGGAGGCTTTTCGTTGCCAGTTCATTATTCTTTTTAAGAATTACTAACGGTGCGGGGAATCGACCCAACTTATTAAATACAATCTTATTATTGAGTAGTGGTGTTTGCCACAAATGTGAAATATCTGATTTAATTGGATCTTTTTGTATGGCTAGTACATTGCCTTTTAGTAATCCCCGGATTAATCCTTTATATCGTATAGGTCCTCACAATATAGATATACTGAGTCTTTTAGTAGGTTCATTATTGGGTGATGGATCTATGGAAAAATCTGTCAATGGGTCCCGTTTTGTTTATTATCAAGCTAAAGTTAATGGTGAATATTTATTATGGTTACACAGTTTCATAAGTAAATTAGGATATGCACACCCGGAAATACCCCAAATATATTCAAGGCCTTTAGTAAAAAGTGATGAAATTAGATATTATTATAGATTTAGAACTTTTACCTTTTCTTCATTTGATTGAATATATGAATCTTTTTATCCAAATGGAACTAGAAAAGTAGTACCTAAATATATAGACAGTTATTTAACTCCATTAGCTTTAGCTGTATGAATGATGGATGATGGAACATCTTTTAAAAATAAAGGATTTAAGTTTTGTACTAATGGTTTTACACTTAAAGAAATACAATATTTAGCTTTAGTTTTAAAAAATAAATATAATCTTGAATCTTCAATATATAAAACAGGAATAATCAATCAATATAGTATTTATATACCTAAATCTAGTTTTAAAGAATTAATAAAAATAGTAGGTCCACATTTTCATCCTACTATGTATTATAAAATTAGTAATTTTGATCCTTTAGTACCTAATTTATAAAATTTAAACAATTAGGCGGAAAAGGGGAGGAAATGTTTCTTTATAGCTAAATTATAAATATTATATTCAGTAACTAATTTGTAAGTACAAAGGTCATCACACTGTTGCTAGCTGACTTGAGCAACTGCGAGTGTGTTTTTATATTTTTAGCCTTTTATATTTTAATTATAAATATTTGCCCTTCTTATTGCCTTTTTTTAAAAAATAGCTCCGTGCTTACGCAACAAATTGTATAATAATAAGCTAAAATTTGAGTGGTTTAAAAACAGTTCTAACCTTAAGCAGAGTACCGTCAAGACAGATGAGGATAATTAATAACAAGTAAAAATATAAAAAAGAAAACAAAATTAAATCAATATTTTATATAGTCAAATTTTTGTAATAAATACAATTTAAATATTAAATTTTGGCGACACTAATGAAAACGGTCAACGTAATACATTTGAATTATAAGACCGTCGGTTTAATTCTTAAAGAAGTTAAATTAGCTTTTTTTTTTATAGATCGCTACAGACTGGTTCATTGGTGGGTGTTTGTTATTATTAAAATATAATATACAAATGCTTAATGTACAGTCGGAATCTCAATAAGAATTATAATTTATTTTAAGTATATATTTTATATGTTAAGTAAAATAAGAGTTATTTAAATACCGCAGGCTCAAATTCTTTTCAAAGGCTTTATATTAATTTCAAAAGGTACAGCAAATTTTTTTTTTGTTTTTTGAATAAACAATTTAATGTAAAGTACAAGGACTATAATATTCAAATGTTTAAAAAGGTTTTAATACTTTCTTAAATTTATTATAGTTGGAGATTTGGCATTTGTTACTTATGGACACCACGCTTTAATAGCAGGAAATAGAAAAGGAGCAATAGATGGAGGAATCTTTACAATACTATTAGCATTAATATTCACTGGATTACAATACTTTGAATATTCTGAAGCTGGATTTACAATCTCAGATGGTGTATATGGATCAGCCTTTTATGCTAGTACAGGTTTACATGGATTAATCTTAGTAGTCCCTAAAAATTTAATATATTAAAAACAAACATTATTAAAATAATAAATTACTTTAATTTTAGCACTAGTTATATTACTAAACCTTAAAAACAAAAAATTCGATTTTACCAACTCCTGCCTATCTAAAACTTAATACGACTCCTTTAAATTCACTTTTAAATAAAATTTACTCAAGTCTAGAGTTGCAAACGCCAATAAATAAAATAAAAACTATATTCCTTGATTACATAAGCACTTAGTTTTTAAAAATGGTTTACTGGTTTTACAGATGCTGAAGGAAATTTCAATTTCAATTTCAATTTCAATTTCAATTTCAATTTCAATTTCAATTTCAATTTCAATTTCAATTTCAATTTCAATATAACCTTACAAAAATTAAATAATAATAATTATACTACATCAATGTTAACTTTTCAAATATTTTTACATATTAATGATTTATGTGTATTAGAGTATATTAAAAACAAATTAAAATGCGGTCATATATCTATTTCAGGTTTTAATTGTCATTATTTTGTAAACGATAAAAATTCACTTATAAAAGTGATAATAACTATATTTAATTCTGTTTAATTAAATAGTTCTAAATATTACCAGTTTATTGTTTTCGAAAAAGCGGTTAATTTATTTAAAGAGAATAAACATTTATCACCTGAAGGTAAATTAGAAATGATGAATTTACATAAGGAAATAAAAAAGGATAATTATTATTTAGCCCTGAAAATTTTTTCTTTAATAATCTTCATTTAACAAAATATTGGTTAGGTGGCTTTATTTAGGAGGCGGAAGTTTTTCAAATGGAAATTATAAACCCTCGATTAAAATATGAAAATCATATTAAAGAATTATTTAATAGAATTAAAGAAATTTTAAATATTGAATCTAATATAATTATAACAAAACCTCGAAATAGTAGACCGAATGCTAATGTTACTGTTACTGTTACTGTTACTGTTACTGTTACTGTTACTGTTGTCTTAGATATAAATTATATAGCATCTTTAAAATTTAAAGTTTTACCTCTTTTTTCTTCGAATTAAAAATCAACTAAGTCAAGTTATTTAAAAATTAAAGGATTTTAAAGATTGGTCTATAGTTATAGATACTTATTATTTAGGTTATCATTTAATTCCATAAGGTAAACTATTTATAAGTGAAATTAAAAAAGGTTGGAATAATTTTAGAAAATCTCCAATTGCACTTAACAGAATACAAGGCAAGGAATTGGAAATAATGTCAGCCTTAAAATGGAATCGCGAAATCAAAAACTAGATAATATAAAAAATAATCTTTTTGAATCCCGTCTCCATATGCTTCAATAAGGTATAAGATATATTATATGAACCAATAAAATAGTTTCATAAGGTCTAAACAATAATTTATATTGATAGTAGACTTAGTAATAATAAAAAATTAATTTTCCTAGTATTTTAGAGTGTAGTAGAGTAGAGTTTTAACCGCCATTAAACAGAGCTAAAATTAAGAACAGTTTATTAACTGGAGAGAAATATAAAAATTATAAATTTATTTTTTCTGTATATTCTTAATTTAGGTAAGTAACCAGGGGTTTTCTTGAATGGCTTATATTAAAGCCCTAACATTTTTATACAAAGATAGTTGGCATGCAAGTGTCAATTGCAATTGAATAGGTGGTGTTTTTATCTCGCACGGTGAAATATTTTTAATAACTATATAATTTTTTAGAAAATAGGGTTAATTACAAGAAGTTCCTTAAATTTATTTTTTTTAGGATAATTTGTAGCCAAGCATATATTAATATATATTAATAAAAATATATGAAGGTTCAACGACTAGTAGGTGAGTATTATATTTACAATAATCCTGCCACGAATGCCCTACAATACTAATATGTCCTTATTAATGTCTTTGCGTTTTATCCTATTAAGGGTATAAGATAATACGTTTTACGAAAAAGTAATAAATCACCAAAACATAGAAGGTATGAGTAATTAATAGTATTGATGACATAGTCTGAACAGTAATGTAAATTACTGAAGTAATAAATAAAGAGTTATTACGCTAACAAAATTGTACATGTAATTGTAGGAACAATCTTTATTGCTGTAGCATTAACAAGAATAATTAACTACCATAGTACAACAAAACACCATTTTAATTTTGAAGCTAGTATCTTATATTGGCGTGCGCCGTTTGGCTTAATTAACGCCCACTTGAATAAACAAGTCAGAATTGTAGTTATATTCTGTAAACTAATCGACTCATCAAAGCTAGAAATGGTGGAGAAAACAGAGCATGTCGATGAAGCGAATGACGAGATAAGATCTATATTTTATGATCTTTCGCAAAGTACATTACCTACGATTACGTTATTACACAATCAGATGCCAAAGTATCATCATATACTCAGATCAACGGAAAGTATATTAATTGTTTCAGAAATGATTTGTCAGTTCAGTCCTGAAACTACAACAATTATGAAATACCCAACCAGGGGTAATTGTGGGGAATCTAAGGGTAATTATGACGTTAAACAGAGAAATACGGGATTGCCTAAGGGTATAGTACATAGTGTACGTGCCTATGGTGACGGAGTTCCAATAGTATTTAATAGTAGTAATACTACTTTTAGAAAAGTGGAACAGCGAAGAAACTTAACAACGACTAGTGCCAGTCCTAGTGATCGCAATAGTTCGGAGTTAAACTTAATAAAACTTGATAATAACAAGTTTACTAATTTATATACAAGTATGTATGACATACGTTTACTAACCGAAGCATATTATACTATAAAATCAAAACATGGTAACATGACACCGGGTGTAGAATCAGAGACGTTGGATGGAATATCCGATAAGTTTATAGAGAAATTGTCGGAATCAATAAAAGACTGTACGTATAAATTCAAGCCTTCAAGAAGAGTAGAAATACCTAAAGCTAATGGTCAGATGAGACGAATCTCCGTAGCATCTCCGATAGACCAAATAGTTCAACAAGCTATGTATATGTTATTAAATGCTATATATGAACCAAAATTCCAAAATAGTAGTCATGGTTTTAGACCTAAAAGAAGTTGTCATACGGCTTTGAAAGAAATCGGGAAATGATCGGGAATAAGCTGAGCTATCGAAGGAGACATCGCAAGTTACTTTGATAGTATTAATAAACATAAATTAGCGCATATCTTATCAGAATCCATAGAGGATAAAAGATTTATTGATCTATTTTGAAAATTCTGTAACGCTGGTTACTTAAAAGACAGTATAATACATAACGATAACGACAATACTGGTGTACCACAAGGAGGGGTAGTTTCTACAATATTGTCTAACATATATTTAGATAAACTAGATACATTCGTAGATAAGCTGATTAAAGAAAATACTAAAATTCCTATTTCAAAAAATTGTCCCAAGTATCGGAAAGTCTATTACGCTTTAGAAGATACATTAAGAAAATATAAGAAAACAGAAGATAAAACTTTCTTAAAAGAAGAAGTGAAGAAAACATTGACAAATATGCCGTCAATGGTACGTATAGGAACTAGAGTTACATATATAAGATATGCAGATGATTGAATAATAGGCGTAATAGGGGATAAACAGTTAGCAATTGAGTTAAAGAATCAGATAAAATCTTTTCTAAAAACAGAGTTAGACCTAGAATTGTCAGAGGAAAAAACCAAAATTACTCATTTAAGAACCGAAAAGGCAAGATTCTTGGGAACAGATATATTTACAGCATCAGGAAGTGCCAGTATTAAAGACTTAACTAGAAAAAAAGTAAACAAGAAGAAAGTTACTCTACAAATTGGTAAGAGTTTTAGTTATAAATTACGTACAGCACAGACTAGAATTGGTTTCAGGGCGCCAATGTTGGATATATTGAAGAAACTTGCACAAAAAGGGTTTATAAAGAATTATAATCCAGATAAGAAATTATATGGTGAGGCATCATATATTGGTAAATGAGTATTTCTAGATCATAAAGAAATAATTATGAGATATAATGCCGTGATTAGAGGTTTATTAAACTATTATTCATTTGTGGACAATAAAGATAGTATGAACTCTTTAATCAAATTATTCTTAAGACCTTCGTGCGCAAAAACGTTAGCTAGAAAATTCAATCTTAACTCTAGGGCTCAAGTATTCAAGAAATTTGGCCCTCTATTATCATTTAAAGATGGGAAAGAAACCACATCTCTACATATACCTTCAACTTTTACAAGAACTAGGTCATTTAATGACAAAAACATATGTGAACCCTCGATTATTTAAAAGCATTAAATTTCAAAATTAGGAGTCACATAGCATTGCAGAAAGAATGTATAATTTGTGAAGACACAAATCAAGTAGAGATGCATCATTTAAAATTTAAAACACATAAGAAAGGGTCCAAAATCTAATAACTTGAAAGCAATAATGTCGGCACTGAACAGCCCAGTCTGTAGAAAATGCCACTTATCCATCCCTGTATAATAGCTTGAAACTATCTGACTTATCAAGCAAACAAAACTAATGTAAAAATATAAAATAGGAATTTAAATGCTTTTTCGTGGAGAGCTGTATGCAGTTAAAGTTGCACGTACAGTTCGGTGGGAACTTTCTTATATCAATAAAGTGGTATAGGCTAGTGACCCAACATATGGTTGATGTTGTTTGGCTATTTTGTGCGCCATTGTGGATATATTTTGGTAGTGTAATGCCATTCGTAGCAGTGTTAAACCTCATAGCTCTGAGGGTTGCTTATGAAGGGATAGACACCAAGGTTGCAGTTATACCTTGTAATTCATACGACTTACCTATAACCGAAAGGGATGAGGAAACGCAGCATGTCGTAAAAGCAATAAACGTGAATAAAATCATAAGGTGTGTTGCGAGAAAAATTTGTCAAGGTCTCTCCACTATATTTAGTTGGGCGCTCCAGAACCCTTTATGTGTCACATATGCAATCTCTATAAGGTTAAACAAAAGTGTTAACTTTATAACTGCGGAGATTGAACGTAATTATGGATATGGACCTAAAACAGAAAATGCCGAAATAGAATCAACTGTGGGATCACCTAAGGGAAGAAATTCCTATGGAGACGGAGTTCCAATAATAGGTTTAAGAAAAGGAAGCCATTCTTGAACTAAAGTGGGACAGCGTATGTATTCGACAACTACCGCTGCTGTTAAAGCAAAAGTTTTAAATGGTACGGAATTGCTGTCGGAAATGAAAGTACTTAGTGGAAAGTACACCGGATTGTACAACTTGATATCTTCTGAAAAACTGCTATTAGCAGCTTATCATAGCATCAAATCTAAAACTGGAAATTTGACTCACGGAGCGGTTGACACCACTCTGGCTCCTGAAGTACTAAAACATTTGACTGAGGAGTTACGTAGCGAGAAGTTTAAATTCAAACCAGTCCGAAGAGAGTTAATAAAAAAGGCAAATGGAAAAGTTAGACCTCTAGGAATTCCATCTCCAGTCGACAAGGTCATACAAAAGGCAATGGCAATATTACTAGAATTAATTTATGAACAACAATTCTTACCTTCGAGTCATGGATTCAGACCGAACCGAGGTTGTCACACGGCGCTTGCTACAGTGAATAGATGAAAGGATACAAACTGAGTCATTGAAGGAGACATAAAGGGGTTCTTTGATAACTTTGACCACAAAATCCTAATTGAACAGCTTGAAAAAAGTATAAAAGACCAAAGATTTATCGATTTAGTCTGAAAACTAATAAGAGCGGGTTATGTCGAAGAGGGGATTAAGTGAGACTTTCTTATGGTTACCCCACAAGGAGGCATTTTGAGTCCTATTCTATCAAACATATACTTACATGAATTCGATGAGTACATGGAAGGAATAATATCTGAATATGGTAGCACTATTAAAGATATTACTAAGAGAAACCCAGCACATGATAAGATAACGAGACGAATACAGTACCTGAGAGATAAATACTCAAAAAAAAAAGTGCCTCATGAGATAACTAATGAAATTGAAGCTTTGATAAAGGAACGTAACAATATGCCTGCAAGACTCCCAAATGGGAACAGAGTCAGATATGTTAGATATGCCGACGACTGAATCATTGGAGTTTACGGTAGTCGCGAACTTACTGAAAGGATTAAAGTTAAAGCAGCGGAATTCCTAGTAAAAAGACTAAAAGTAGAATTGAGTGAAGAGAAAACCAAGCTTCATTGATAAAGCTACATTTCTCGGATTCTATATCAGAATCAACAAACCGAAAGATCACGAAAACAACAAAGTTGTAACCATCTTCAAAGGAACCCCTAAAATAGGACATAATGTTATAGAAATACTAGCCCCTTTTTCTAAGATCATCCACAAATTAATGGAGTTAGGTTTTGTAGAAGAAAGAAAAGAATCAAAAATAAAATACATACCAAAGGCTATGAAATCCTGGATTTTCCTCGATCATCATGGAATCTTGAGTAGGTATAATTGGCTATCTAGGGGATTCTACAACTACTACAGAAATGTTAATAATGTTGCGATTTTCCATTTTATCATTAATTACATTTTGAGGAATTCTTGTGCTAAAACGCTGGCAAGAAAACTGAATTTGTCTTCCAGAAAAAAGGTATTCCAAAAGTTCGGATATGACCTTGAAACTCTAGAGAAACCCAAATTGAAGTTTTACTCAGAAGAAAATTTAAAACAAAAATTGGAATGAAATAGAGTAATAGACAACATCCGTCCCTTTGATGTAGTTAACTGGAAGTTGAGAACTAAAACTAACTTTTAAAACAGTTGTAAGGTATGTGGATATAGAGAAAATATAGAAATGCAATCATGTAAGACAAGTTATAAAATCCGGTAAACATATTAAAGGGTTTACACAACTCATGTCTACATTAAACCGTCAATAAATTCCGGTATGTAGAGTGTGTCAGACAAAAATCCATAAAAGAAAATAGGATGGATTGAGTTTAAAATACCTTGAATAATATGGTAAATTCGTAATCATACGTGGAGAGCCGTATGCAGTTAAAGTTGCACGTACGGTTCGGTGGGAGGGCATTCGTTGCCAGCTAAGAAATTAGTAACGGTACGGGTGTTCGACCCTACTATTTGTTTGTGTTTACTTCTGGGGAAATACTTAATCTAAAATAAGAATATTTATAAATATAACACTTGCCTGCTAATATATTTTATAATTAAATAGGATAGCACAAATAGTTTAATTCATTTAAAATTTAGCTTAGCTGTTTTTGTTTTCTGCTAAAAGCTAGAATAAATAAAGATCAAAATTTTAGTAAAAAAAATAGTTTATAAAAATTAAAATAAAATAAAATATTTTTGCTTTTCAAATTTGTTGCCTGATTTTGTGTTTAATTAAATTTTAATTTAGCTTTTAAAAAACCAACAAAATTGTGATTTAATATAGTTTAATATTATTAGCTTTCAATTGTAAGTTTATATTATTTATTAATATTTTTATTGCGATCAAGAATAAACCCACTATTTTGTTAATCTAAGCTAATCTAAGCTAATCTAATTAATTTTAAGACACATTTTTGTGGTGAGGGTAACAGCAAGAGATTTTATGTTTGTTTTTAAGATAAATTTTTAGTTTACCTTTTTATCGTGTTGAAATGCAATCAATGCTAATCATCAACATATTCATACATTAGTTGAAGCTCAGGTTCAGGAGCGAGCCCTAAGACAAGGTAAGCAAAAAGTCACTCTGGTTTTGGTGAGGCAATCTAAAAAGAATAAAACAAAAAAACACTCTTTAAAAGAATTATGTATTATAGAAAACTAAATTATAAATTAATAAGAAATTTAATAACAAAAATAGGGGAAATCCGATAATGGTAATCAGTTGTACTTGCACTACAAAAATGATAGTTCGATTCTATCTTTCTCCAAGATACAAATTAATAACTTAATGTTTGTTTATTTGTTTGTTTATTTGTTTTTATAAAAAATTTAGGCAAAAAAACTTGCATAGTGAATTGAATTGATGGATGCTATTCTAATATTTATAACTAAATAAGTAGATCAACCCTTGAATTCAATTTAAGTAGTTAACTATTTTTCATAAATAATAGATTGTTGCAGCCTAAGCTGTAGCTATGGCAAATTTTCTAAAGCTTAATAAAAAAAATAAGCCAGATAAAAAAATTTCAATATATGAATATTATAGAATTATTAATTTGTAATCTAAAGCCAAGTATTAAAAAATTAAAAAGTAAATATAAGGTTTAAAAAAAACATAAAAAGCAATTATTAAATGTAGACAAGAATGTAAAAAACTTAAAAAAAATGAATTTATCAATTTTATTATTTTTAATAGGAATATTAGGTTTTATATTAAATAGAAAAAATATAATACTGATGATCATAGCCATAGAGATAATGTTATTATCAGTAACTTTATTGGTATTAATTAGTTCATATGGTTTTGATGATAATGTAGGTCAAACATTTAGTATATATATAATATCAATAGCAGGTGCAGAATCTGTTATAGGTTTAAGTATTTTAGTTGCATACTATAGATTAAGAGGTACAATCTCATTAAGAGTACAATAAAAGATGTATTTAAGTATTATAGTATTACCAATATTAGGATCATTAGTTTCAGGATTATTAGGAAGAAAAGTAGGAGTAACAGGATCACATATAGTAACCTGTGGAAGTTTAATAATTAGTTCACTATTAATAACTATAGCTTTCTATGAAGTAGGTTTATGTGGTTCACCTGTATATATTAATATAGGTACATGGTTAGACTCAGAAATCTTAAATATATCTTGGGAATTCTATTTTGATCAATTAACAGTATCCTTAGGTTTAGCAGTTATATATTGTTCAACTTTAATCCATATTTATAGTATAAGTTATTTAGCTGCCGATCCTCACAATCAGAGATTCTTCTCATATTTATCAGCCTTTACAGGTGGTATGTTAATATTAATATGTGGAGGTAACTATTTTGTAATGTTTGTAGGTTGGGAATGTATAGGAGTAGTATCATACTTACTAATTAATTACTATTTCACAAGAATACAAGCTAATAAAGCAGCAATATTAGCCTTTACTATGAATAGAGGAGGTGCTTTTTGAAGTTGGATTTCAAATTTGTGCCTAAAATTATCAAACTCCGGGGACACCCTAAAGTTTAGGATACCAAACTATGGTCGAAAGGCCATAAGTGGCCAGCATAATTACCTGGGTATGGTAACAAGTTCTAAGATGATGGAAACATAAATGGGCAATCGCGGATCTAAGTCAGGCCTAATGCCTGTAAAAGAGCAACGAGTAGAAGGTAGTTGGTTTTTAGCTAAATTGGCTATAAGCTTAAGGTGTATTCTAATGGACTGTGAAAACAGTTATCAAGTCAGATTCCTTTCTAAACAATTAAATAAAAAAATTTTTTCTACTTTATTAGCGCAGCAACCTAAGCTTAATCCTTGGTTCGTTACAGGATTTGCAGATGGTGAATGATCTTTTGGTATTACAATTTATAAAGATAATAGAATTAAATGAAGATTAGATTGAGTTGTAAAAGCGAGGTTTCAAATATCTCTAAATTATAAAGATATAAACTTATTGTTACAATTGAAAGAATTTTTTTGGATTTGGAATAAACGTAAACAAAACACTAGAAATGAAGCTAGTTTTAGATTAAATTCTCTTCAAGATTTAACAAATTGCATAATACCACATTTTTATTTTTTTTTCAAACTATCTATTACTATTTAAAAAAGCTGCTGAGTTTATCTTATTTACTAGAATTGTTAAACTAATAAATAATAAAATGCACTTGACTGAAGACTGCAAATAATTAATCTTAGAGCTTCAATAAATTTAGGTTTATTTAAAAAAACAAAAAAATCTTCAGAAATATAAATTTCCTAATTATAAACCTGTTGCTCGGCCTGTAATTAATTCTTATAAAATTCCAGTACCTAATTGAATTGCAGGCTTTGAGACCGCTGAAGGTTGTTTATTTTTGAGTATTTTTAAATCGAATATAACTAAAATTGGTTATACTATTCAATTAATGTTTAAACTTACCAAAAAATAAGAGAGACAAAGAATTATTAGATTTAGTCGCTAAATTTGTTAATTGTGGAGCTGTTTAATCTCACGGTGAAAATGCTTTTGATTTCACTGTTTCTAAATTTGCAGTTAACCTAAATATAATTATTCCAATGTTTAAATCTACCCATTTCAAGGAATAAAACAGTTGGAATATCAAGATTTCTGTAAAGTTGCTGCTTTTTTAGGTAAAGGTAAACATCTAACCGATTAAGGATTAGCTGAAATTCTATTAATCAAAGATAGAATGAACACAAAAAGAAAATAAATTAACTCTTTCTAAGCAAGAGAATAAGCTTTAATAGATCTAGCGCTAGCGGAGCTTAAAATAGAAAAATATTTAATTGCATGATAAATTTGATCGCCATGGATATGTTAATGAGTATAGGATTCTTTGCAATATTTGCTTTATTTGGAACTTTCAATTATTCACAAATCTTTACTTTAGTACCATATATGAATGAATTAGCTATTAGTATAATTTGTTTATTATTATTAGGAGGTGCTTTAGCTAAAAGTGCTAATATACCATTACATTCTTGGTTACCTGGAAGTATGGAGTGAAATAAACCTTAAGCAAGTTTTATGTCTCTAAAGTAATCAAACTCCGGGTAAAGCGTAAAGCCATAATTACTAAGTCACTATTCTAAAAGGTTAAGGGTGATGGCCAAGCTAATCACTTGGTTATAGTAACAAGATTATGGATTCTGGGAAACTGGGAATCGCCGTTCGCGGATCTAAACTACCTCTGATACTTATTTAGTATTATGTGGAAAAGAGCAACGATTAGATGGTTACTCGTCATGCTTTAAGCAACATTTATTTCTATGTTTCTCCGCGCCCCCCGTAAGGGCAACCGGCCTCTGGGGGTGTGTCAGCTGGCAGCGGGAATACTCCCTAGCATTTTCTTAAAAGCTTGCAAAGCTAGATCAAAGAAAAGGTAAAATAAATGCTCGCTTCGAATAACTCTTGAATACTAGGAGAGGATAGAAGCATGATGTAAGGTGTAATCTAAAAGCCGAGGAAACGAGGCGTTATATACTCAGCTTATACCTAATTAGAGTTATGCGGAATACCTAAACATATCTTAATTTAATAGATATTTACTCTACATGGTAGAAGAGTATTAAATTGGCTTAAAATTTACTTGCGTTAGTGCAGCCTTGTTATATTATTTTTAATATTTATGCCAAATTTATATAATTTAAGCGTTGATTTATCTATTTACTGTAGTTTAATTATTCCAATAGTTCCTGCTTATAATTTAAGAGATAGTAAAGGTAGGTTTAGAGCACCTAATAAAGAAGAGCTGCTAAATCAGCCTATTATTCAATTACCCAAAGAAGTTATGGATCCTTTAGTCGGTAATCTGTTAGGCTTTACAAATAAATAAGAAAGGACCAGATGGTAAACCTAAACCAACTGCTAATGCTAATTTTTCTATAACTTTAAAAAATAAAGAATATATTTATCATTTATGGCAAAATATCTATTCTACTATTTGCACCAATACTGTACCTACTCCTTACCCTAAACCTAAAACCTGTAACTCAATTTAAATTTAAATCTAGGGCTTTGCCTTCATTGCCTTTATTACACTCTCAATGGTATATTTGGTCTGATACCAAAAAAGGATTTATAAAAAGAGTTCCACTTAACATAGGGGAATTGTTAACTCCTATAGGTTTAGCCCATTGAATCATGGATGACGGATTTAAGAGTGGGAAAGGTATGGGTTTAAGTACAGCTTTACAGGAAATTGAACTTTTAAAGTGTGCATTAGAATCAAAATTTGGATTAAAATTTACTGTTCAAATTAGACATTCTTCTGGGGGTAGTCTAGGTCACAGGCTTCATATAAGCAGCAAATCTCGAGTATTATCCTTAGTTCAGTCTCACTTTATCGATTCAATGAATTATAAGCTAGGTTTATAGTTTAATTACTCCCCCCCCCTTACCGTTGCGTACTCCGCAGGACCTCTGGTTACTGCTAACCGCTTACGCGAGAGGGAGAAAGAAGTTAAATCTTTTTAAGCATAAAGATTTTTATATAAATTAGTAATATAATTGTTTGATCCCCTTAAATTTACTTACTCTTTTTTTAAAGGGAACACACCTCACAGTAGGGGCCTCCTTAAATATCACTATATGCTGGAACATGCTAAAGATTTAAGTACTATTTAATATAGCTAATTAATATTTATTAAATAGTGACAATCTTAAATATATTACAATGAACAATCAGCAGGAAACCAAATTTTATAAAAAAATAAAAGTACGATCCTCAGAGACTAAACGTGATACTCTATTTTATAGAGATAATATAGTCCGATCAATAATGAAAATTATTGCTGTAAAATTTACAGGATAATTAAAATTATCTTTTGTTTAATTATTAACTTTTTGCCTACACCAGTAAGTGCATTATTACATGCAGCTACACTAGTAACAGCTGGTATATATTTATGGGCGTCCGTAAGGATATTATCGGAATTATTATTAAAATTATTCTATTATTTAATAAATAACTCAATGAAATGAGTTAAAGACTATAACACTTACCTTATTATCGTGAGATGAGAGGGACCAGAGCATGTGTTAAAAGGAACAATGAAATCATTAGTTGACGATAAACTATTTTATTTGGATCAAGAAATGTTTCGAAGTCATCGGATCTGTAAGGATGAGGTTGAATTACCAAATTTCAAGTTATTTTGAGTTTAATACGACTATAATATGGATGCAACTTCTACATATTATTTCCATTTGCCTGAAGGTTAATAAGTACTTAAAGGATAATTTCATAAGTGGAACATTACTTAACTCATTAAGGACAGATAACAAAAGAAACTCCTTACCTATCAATTTAAGAGTCGATAATGTTACCGGAGAAGAGTATAACGATCAATATCATAAAAATATTTTTATTTTTCATAATGATTCTCATAATTATAATAATTCTGGGTATCAAAATGTTTCTCAAATTGATAAATATCCTATACTTGGCAGAGGGTTCGTAGTACATAATCCTTTGAGGTTATGAAAGGAACCTAAATACTTAAATTGTATAAATTATAATCAATTTAGGTCATATTCTACTAGAAGCAGAACTAAAAAACTGGTTTCTGTGCAGAAACAACCTGAAGTAATTCCAAAAGGTTTTGAAATTCTAGCTAAACATTGGTTTGTTAATAATAAGAATCCTACTAAGATATTTAATGATCTGAAAGGTCTTTTAAAATTAGATTCTATTTGATTTGCTGCTTATTTAAAAATAACAAAAAATAAAGGATCTAAAACACCAGGTCCAGATGGATTCATCATTGATTCACTTACGAAAAATAAAATTCTAGAAGTTAAAACAGCAGTTTTAAAGAAAGAATATAATTGAATAGGATTTAAAAGAATTATGATTCCAAAAGCTGGTAAACAAGGAGAAATAAGACCTTTAGGTATTCCAACAATAAATGATAGATTAGTACAAGAAGTATTAAGAACTATCATTGAACCAATATTTGAAATTACATTTAGTCATCATTCACATGGTTTTAGAATCAATAGAGGTTGTCATACTGCATTAAGGGAACTTAAAACAAGAATGAAAGACTCAGTTTGATTTATTGAAGGTGATATTAAGAGTTATTTTGATACTATTGATCATGTCATTTTAATGAATCTTATTAAAAGAAGAATTAAAGATCCTCTTATTTTAAATTTATTCAAAACTGGCTTAAAAGCTAAAGTATTTAATAATGATAAAACAGTTTATATTCCTGAAATAGGAACTCCACAAGGTGGAATACTAAGTCCTCTATTATCTAATATATATCTACATGAGTTAGATTTATTTTTAGAAAAATTGTCAATAGAATATAAAGGATCAGTTAAATCTAATAATAGAAAACATAATCCTTTGGCCTTAAAATTATTCAGACAAGGATTAAAAACTCACAATTATAGAGTAAGAATACCATCTAGAATACAAAATGATATTAATGACAGAAATTGTAAATTTGTTAGATATGCTGATGATTTCTTAGTTGGTGTCTTAGGTCCAAGATCTATGGCTGTGGAAATTAGAGATAAAATTAATGTATTTTTAAAAGATAAATTAAATATATCCTTAAATTTAGATAAAACTAAGATTACACATATATCAAAAGAAATCCCTTTTCTTGGATATAAATTTAGTAGAAGGCAACTATTTATTAAACAGAGATATAATGGTAAAATTTTAAACAGAAAAATGACAATTCCCACATTAGATGTTAATATGGAAAAAGTTATTTCTAGTTTAGCAGATGCTAATTTTTGTGATAAAAGTGGTTTTCCTCTTCCAATCTTTAAATTTTTAAGATTACCTCAATCTGAAATTAATGATAAAATTAATTTTATATTAAGAGGTTTAAGTGAATGATGAAAAATCGCAGGTAATAAAAAAAGAGCAGTTGCAAGAGTTGCTTATATATTAAGATGCTCAGTTGCTAAATTATATGCTGCTAAATTTAAATTACCTACTGTTGCTTCAGTATTTAAAATAGGAGGTCATGATCTTAGTAAACCAATTGGTATAAGAGCTAAATCAGTAGTAGGTTTAGATGAAAAAGATATTCCATTAAATAAGAAAAAACTAAAAGGAATAAATTTTGATAAATATCATAAGATTTATAAGGGTAATAAATTTTAAACCCTCGATTGAAAACCTTAATATTTTTAATTTATAGAAAAGGAAACTGATCTAAATAAAATTTTATAACATTATGGAATTAAAGAAAGTTTAATACCCTTTAGCTCTCATGAGTTGAATAATGGTTAAACTATGTCTAGTCAAGGAGCTCCTTGTGCTGTATGTGGTTCTTTTTTTAATGTATAAATGCATCATATTAGACCAATAAAAGATATAGATGATTCTAAATCTAAGTTAGATAAGTATAAGTCTTGCTATATAAAGTCCTTTATGTAAAATACATCACTTAGAGATCCTTAGAGGTGCTTTAATTAATAATCCTATGAAACCAAGTAGAGTTGGAGAGCCGTATGACAGGTAACTGTCTCGTACGGTTCGGTGGAAGCTCAAGATATATAATATAGACTATTAAAAATATAGTGATTATATATTGTTGTTCGATCCAATTATTAAGAAGTTCTCCAATATTAGAATATAGTCCAGATGCTTTATTAGTAATAGTAATCATAGGATCTACTACAGCTTTCTTTGCAGGTACATGTGGTTTATTAGGAAATGATTTAAAAAGAATAATTGCATTCAGTACAATATCACAATTAGGATATATGATGATGGCAATAGGTCAAACTAAGGCCTATTAAAAATCTTTCTATATGCTGGAAACTTCTAAAGCCTTAAGTACTAACAAATTGTTTACATTTACATCGTTATAGTAAAAACAAAAACAAAATTTTTATATATGAATGATATGTTTACTATTGCTATGTTAAAATCTTAAGGATATTGCAATGAACAATCAGCAAGAAACCAAAGATTTTTAGTGTAAAAGCTTCTAGCTTCGCTATAAATTGAGTAGGATCTTCAGAGACTACACGAAAGAATTAAATAATTAAATTATTTTTTTTAAGAAATAGTCCACAATTTGTTTATTGTGCTATACTTTATATTAATTGTATTTTTATACAGTAATTATTTTTAATTTTTATTTAAAATTGGAACATTATGGCCATCAGATCCTATAATTAATATGATTCTACCTATAATAAAAATAAGAAAAAGGGGTTATATGCCAAAAGAAGAAAAAATTAGAGTATCAAATAATATACCAGAATGGTTTAATCAAGTAGTTTGTGGTTTAATGTTATCAGATGCTAATATTAGAATGCACGGTAAACATGCAACTATGAGTATACAACAAACACATAAAGAATTAACCGAAGAAATTTGGAAAATGTGTTTTCAATTAAATTTAGTATTAAGCGAAATTCATATTATCAACAGAAAAAATAGAAAATTAGTATATTCGTTTCAAACACTTACTCTGCCCTTTTTCAAAAAAATTCTTTATACCAAGAATGGTATCAAACAATAAATAATAAAAATTATAAACTTTTACCTTTAAATTTAGATTGTTATTTTACACCGTTAACTTTTGCTTTTTTAATTCTGGGCGATGGATCTTGGGATAAGAGTGGTTCTAGGCTTCATCTTAATAATTTTAACTTAAACGAAGTAATAAGAATACAAGCCCTATCTAAATTTAATATTTTTTATTCTAATATAAGGGATAGAGGCTATATTATAAAAATACCTTCAAAAGAAGTATATAAAGTTAGAGAGCTTGTATCGGATTATATGTATTCTACTTTAAATTATAAAATAGGTTTCTAAAAAAATAATTATTTGTTTTAATTATAAAATTAAATAAAAATGACACACCCCTGGTAATGGGGAAAAAATAAACAACAAAATTTTTTTAAGCTTAGTCAATACAATGTTGCTTTAATGCATACAGTAAATCATGCTTTCTTTAAAGCTTTATTATTCTTAGGTGCTGGTGCTGTAATTCATTCTTTCCAAGATCAACAGGATATCATGTTGTAATATTATCAAATTCCGGGCAATCCCTAAAGCTTAAGCTACAGCAAGTAAAAGGGTAACCTTTTAAAGTACGAAGGATTAATCATCTTTCTATTGAAGCAATTCAGATGTAACGAGGCTTAAGATGATCGAAAGTGAAATGGGTCTTCGCGTAACTAAGTTCCTTAATGTTAAAATTTAGCAAATACGTAGCAAGTGCTGCGCCTAACTAATTAAAGGATAAAAGCGCATCGACTAAATGGTAATAGTGTCTACACGGGTTTAACGAGCCCAGCCCATTTTAATTCCCGCTGCCCTTTTGAGCCCTAAAAAAAGGGGTATTTTTACAAGTAAAAAGCAAAGGGGAGGGCATAAATTGAGTGATTATTCTCATAAGTGTAGAATTAAGATATAGTCAGTCCCCTTACGAAAGTATGATCGACCTTTATAGGTATCAATGCGGTGAGATAATATCAAGCTGTGAGGATAAATGTTAAATTTTGCTAAAGTATATAATTTTTCCTATAACCCTCGTTAAAGCGAGGTAGGGTTAGACATTTTTCAAGTAAAAGTGGAAGCGGTAAATTGAATCCTTGGTTTATTACTGGTTTAATAGATGCCTTTAATTTATCAATTAGCAAAAGTTAAAAAAATAAAAATTAGGCTTTTTCGGGGTTGTACAAGCAATATTTATAGAAGAGTTACATATAAAAGACCTAGCTTTACTTGGTGATCTCAAAGGAGCTCTTTTTTTGGCGGAGTAGGTACTATTACGACTATCCCTAGAGTAGCAAGGTATTCTATAGTAGGCCTAAAAGATATTATTAATTTTGTTTTACCTCATTTTTAAAATTTTCCTTTAGAAAGTGTACAAATGATTGAATTTGATTTATGGAGTGTTATTATTATGAGCAATAAAGGTCATTTGACTTTAGAAGGTTTAAAAGCTTTAAAATCAGCTCTGAATTACAGGTTATCCTAGTATTTAATTTCCGGTTTATCATCAGAGGCTTAATTACCTTATTTAATTAGACCTAGTTATAATCCAAGTTTAACACCTTTACATCAAGATCATATCTGGATAAGCGGTGTGTCAGTGGTGAGGGATCTTTTAATATTTCAGTTAATTCCAAAATCAAATCTTTCCTGTATTTTCAATAAGGCTTCTTTCAAGGGATAAATTATTACTACTCAAAATTAAAGAATATTTTGTTTTTTGGTCGTAGAGTAGATATTATTAAGGGAAAACTGTTAAATATAAAGTATACAGAATAGCTGATCTATTATATCGCCAGGAGGACCTTTTAACTCATATCCAGTAGCCGGGTTTAATTTATATAATTATAATCTTTGGGTTGAAATTATTAATTTAATAATAGCTAAAGAACATTTAAATTATCAGGGTTTTACACTTTTTGTGTAGAATTTTAAATAAATGGGTTGATTAAGCCGGAAAGAACTATAAACGCTCCCGCAATAAGGAGAACTTACCTTCACTTTACCTTTTCAATAGCCGCTTAGTAAGCTAACGCGCGTTATCCCAAGGCTATTAAAGAACAAATGCAAATTGATTACCCGGCTAACTAAAGATAGCGAGGTTGGCATAGGTTTAAATTTTATAATATGTAAGTTAACATTGCAAAACGCAGGATGTTAGAAGAATGGGTGGATTAATCAAATTCTTACCATTTACTTATTCAGCAATGTTAGCAGGATCATTAAGTTTATTAGCTACACCTTTCTTAACAGCTTTCTATTCAAAAGATCTAATTATGGAATTAGCTTACGGACATTATAGTTTTAGCGGTATGTACGCCTTTACTTTAGGTACATTTACTGCAGGTTTAACTGCTTTCTACTCTGTAAGATTATTAAGTCTTGTTTTCTTTACTGTACCTAATGGATCTAAAGTAAGTTACGAAAACGTACATGAAGCTAATATAGCAATAATTATTCCATTTATAGTATTAGCATTATTTAGTATTTTCTTTGGTTATGTAGCTAGTGACTTATTTGTTGGAGTAGGTTCAGATTTTTTAGGGAACTCGGTGTTTGTACACCCTAATAATAATCCTTTAATAGAAGCTGAATTCTCATTGAGTCCTATCATTAAGTTATTACCTTTAATTTTTACTATTATTGGAGCATTATCTGCTTTATTCCTATATAATTATTATCCAAGATTAATTATAGAATTAACTGAAAATAATTTAGGTAGAAAAGTATATGCTTTCTTAAATGGTAAATATTATTTCGATGTAGTTTATAATCACTATTTAGTACAAAGTGGTTTAAAACTAGGATATAGTATATCTAAAAATATCGATAGAGGAGCTATAGAATTATTAGGGCCTTATGGTTTAACAAATAAATTAACAGGTACTGGAATAAACATATCTAAGTTAGATACTGGAGTTATAACTACATATTCTCTATATATAGTTATTTCTTTATTAGGTTTAATTTATTTAACATTTAGTTCATCTTTATTAGAAACACAATACTTAGATTCAAAAATAGTTATTATAATGTTATTCGCATTATTAGTTACATTAAATTACAATAATCTTGATGATGCTAATAAAATTAACCCCCACTCTTGTAAAACATTCTATTTTCCGATTTAAAAAACAAAAGAATGTGAATTTTTAGTTGACATACCTGTATCCTTTGAAAACCCAAATTAATTAGGTGTATTTAATACAGGTTATCCTATTTATATCTTAGATTATGATTATATGATTAAAAATAATAATAAAAAAAAGTATTAAGCAGCTCAAATTGGAACAAGTTTGTGGTTTTATTAAACTAGGCTGGTAATATTGAGAATACTTGGGTGGACTGTTTTATATAATGCTAACGGATGTATATTGAATATATGTTCTACAGTAAACCCTTTAATACGAATTAATTTTTATATTAAAGATTGCTTCAAAGGGTTAGATTATGTGAATAGTGTACCTGCTAAAAGTTTAAATCTTAATCAAGAAAAATTGTTAAAGAGAAAAAACAAATTAAGTAAAGAATTAGCATTAGGAGGATAAAATTTTAATTATTTGTTATTTTACGGCTTAATAGTAAACCTAATATTAGTTTAGATACTAGATCATATTTAATATTAAAAAGTTTTATTTTGTTTTACATAAGAACATTAGAACAACCCTTGAAAAGATTTTATAATCCAGAGATAAATGATAGTAGAATGGTTTATTAAAATTTTACTAGCGTAGACATTAAAGAGTATAAAAACGATATAAAAAACTTAATAGAAACTTATATGCAAGATGGCTATTAAACCTTTAATAATAAAAAGAAGATTGTAAAAAACTAGGGATTACAATAAGTCAATTAGCTTATAATAGGCCTTTAAAGGAAAGTATATATTTTCTCCTGTAGCTAAAAATTTTTTACTTATTATCTCTAAATTGAGAGAAATAAACTTAACTCCCAGAACTCGTATTAGTGAATTAGTAATGATATTACAGGAATAGATTACATTAAATTAGAATCTGGTCATATCTATTAAATATTACAAGATAAAAAAAACTATTTTAGTTAAATATAAAACATGCAAAGATTTAAAACAAATTTATATACATATCTAGCTATAAACAAAATTAAAGTAATAAAGAAATTTTAATAAGTATTCCTGTTTCTATTTTAATAGATGAATTACAAGGAACACCTGATATTCTAATATTAGTAGAGAGCTTAGCAATAAAAGGTATTATAAATGTTTAATTAGTAAGTGCTCTGGATGTTACTGATAAATTATTAAAACAACAAATTTTTAAAAAGATAAAGTCTTTCATATGACCTGTCATAAAATTATAAAGTAAAAACTCACGATAATATAAAAAGTGACTTATTAGATTTTAAAATATATAGTTAATGTTAAACAAGTAGTGGAAGGTAAGGTAATTAATTTTACTATTTTTAATGTTGACTATCTTAGTGGAATTTAAACCTAACTCAGACTAAATGAAAAATTTTACGAAATAAAATAAGTTTAATTATCCTCAATAAATAATATTGAATATCGACGAGCCTTATCTAGGGGTTTTTGTGCTAGTCATAAGCTAAAAAAAGTATTTCGACAAAAAAAGCTTTGAATTAAGACAAAGACTTAGTTTTATCTATTTTTTAAGGAAACTATGGTTACAAAATGGGACCCTGCGGGGTTTTTTATAAGATTAATAGCAGCGGCAAGATCGTGCCATACAAAAAGAAAGTTTTAGAATTAATAGCAGAATATTAATTGCCTAATTAGACGTATTAGACTAAATAAATATTATAAATATTAGTATTATATTGAATACCTAATTTGACTTATAGCTTTACTTAGCTTAACTTACTTATCCTATATAGAATTCTATAAATAAACATAAAATTATGAGCATAAATAATACCTGACTTAGATATTTATCTGATTGCCCTAGTTTGATAAATTAAAGAGCAGAAAATAAAGACTAATTAAAATATTATGAGCAAATCTTCAAATTAATTTCAATAGGACTAAAATTTTTTTATTTTAGAATTATTAGCTTTTGGTTGTATAATTTATACTATTTTAGTAAGAACTAGTAAAAATCCAGTGGTTGATGTAATTTATTTAATATATGTATTTATAAATGCTGCTTGTTATTTATTAATGTTAGGAATAGAATTTATAGCTTTAACTTATCTATTATTATATGTAGGAGCTATAACAATTTTATTTGTAAGAATGTCTATAAATATTAAACTTACTGATATTTTGCTAGCTGCTACTCATTTTTCGAAAATAGTCCTTAGCTATAAGTATAGCGATTTTGTTTAATTTATTAATTATAAAGTATATTACCTACTTCTATTTTAAATTTAGGACTTATTAACTTTAATTTTTTATATTTACTAATTTATCCCAATACAAGCATTTTAAATTTTATATTTTACAATTTATTAATACTAAAGCTATCTCTAAGATTAAGAAGAAAATTGACGTAAGTTCCAAGCTTTTTAATTAGATAAAATAAATAAGTAAATCAGAATTGGCTTTAAATAATAAAATGAACTTGTCGAACATAATAATTGAAATATTTTTATTAATATAGATAATTTTAAAAGATTTAAAAAAGGAATTGAAACTGATTCTATTACAGATTATACGAAACTTATGGAATTAGAATTATTAAATAATAATGCAAGTTCAATAGCAACACAATGCTTATCCAAATAAAATCATACGTATATTTTGTTAAATAATATAAGATAGAAATATAAGTCAATTTATTACAGATATTTTTGTATAATTGATTATACCATTTTAACTTCATCGTCAACTTCCTTACAAACATCACACTTCTATACTTTAATTGACAAAATAGATGGATTAATAAGTAAAGAAATTCAATTATCTTATTTAGCTAAAGAATTATATACTCATGGATTATCAGGATTAATTAAAACTGCTAAAATACTATTAATTACTTTATTATGTTCAACTATAATAACAAACCTAAACAGATTGATTAATTAAATATTTTAATTTTATTTGTCTTTCTCTGTGTCTTTTTATTGAGAAATTTTGCTATAGCTCAGATTAAGACTTTTACTTAAGAGAAACTTACTGTATTTTTTAGTTAAATTTATAAGGAGATCTATTTATGACCTTGTTAAAAGATTTTTTAAAAAAGTATAATATTTAAGTAATCTATTTAGTTTAATTTCCAAATTTATACCATAGTTTTATATAAATATTCGTAAGTGTAAAAGTGATCAGTACCTTGAACAAAGTTTTAATCTGATTGAGTTAGCTACTAGTACGTCATAGATATAAAAACGATTTAAGTACTTATTAGAAATGTGACATATTTATATTGACTTCGCATTATCGCAAGAGTTTTTTGTTTCGCTTCTCTGTGTTTAAAACATATATTGGTGTTTTTCTAATTAAAGGACCGTGGATGGGCCGCCTAAAGTCGACCCCGCGTCTCTCTGTAACTAAAGACTCATTGAAATAAAGAAGTAAAGAATGAAATAAGTAAGGGTGCGCCCCACCCCTACCACC
>Ga0153996_1000189_pt1 | contig 31275 bp, 31 predicted proteins | sample TSNC080MetaG_FD_104728 | JGI IMG/M metagenome (GOLD analysis project Ga0153996, IMG submission 104728) | Attine ant fungus gardens microbial communities from North Carolina, USA - TSNC080 MetaG | ecosystem: Host-associated > Fungi > Mycelium > Unclassified | place: USA: North Carolina, Lumber...
AACACCCACATTTTCGATGACTTAAAAATAATGAATGTAATGATGCTGATAAGTACTAACATTACCCACGACATCGCACTTGCATACCCCATATCATAGTATTTGAAGGCTGTGTTATAAACGTATAATGAGTAAAAATTTGTAGCATCATTGGGTCCGCCCTTGGTAATAACAAATGCTGAATTAAACGTCATAAATCCTGCGATCGTCTGCATGACCAGGTTATACAGGATGATCGGTGACAAACATGGAATCGTTATTTTACGGAAAATATGAATTGCTCCTGCGCCGTCAATTCTGGCAGCTTCATAATAGGTCGAAGGAATCTCCTTTAAACCTGCAGCAAATATAATCATCGACGACCCAAACTGCCAGGCTGCCATTAAAATCAATGGTACCATCGCTAACTTTTGATCACCAAACCAAGATACTGCATCCAATCCCAGCACCCCCAATACCTGATTAATTAAGCCCCGTCTGCCGAACAGCTCCTTCCATGCCAATGCTACCGCAATACTTCCCCCGATCAAAGATGGAACATAGTATAGGGATCTGTAAGTCGTGACCGCCTTGGCTTTTCTCGTTAACGCCTGCGCTACTAACAGCGCAAAAATCAGCTTTAACGGTACCGAGAGCAGTACAAAGACCAGTGTCACCTGAACAGATTTTATAAATCTGGGATCTGCAATCAATTTAGCATAATTTGCAATTCCAACAAATTGTTCTTTTTGTATTAAGTTGTAATCTGTGAACGAGTAATAAAAAGATACCATAATCGGAATTAATGTAAACGCCAGAAGCCCAATAATAAACGGTGCCGCAAAGATATATCCTGACACCGTTTCATTATTGAGGAGCTGACGAAATGTGTGTTTCCTTTTTTCTTTCATCTCTCCACCTACCCCACTCCAGTTATCATTTATTTGAACTGCTCTGCTGCAAAGTCAAAGATTTCTTGCGATGCTTCTGCAGGTGTTTTTTCTCCATAGATTACTTTGTCCAGCAGTAAGTAATACTGATCTCTGATAATCGGTGTACATTCCGGACTTATTGGATTCACTTCTCCGGTTTTAAAAGACCCTACTAATTCAACAAAGTCATAAACTTCCTGGGTTGTATCATCTGCAACCTCTAATACAGCATCTCTGGTATTAGACATAACAGGGACTCCGCGTTCTCCCATAAGGATCTTGTTGGCTTCATCATCATTTAAGAAAAAGTTGATGAATTTAGCTGCTTCCTCCGGAGCCTTCGAATCCTGTGACACACAAAGCATCTGTGAAGAAACTACGGAAAGTCCGGCCGGCCCATCACTTTCAATACGGGGAATCGGAACAATTTTCAAATCTCTTCCCGCCGCTGCTTCAAATGCCGCCAATTGATTACTGGCTACCCATGTCATCGCTGCTTCTCCGGTTACAAGGAAATCGGTCTCAATGTCTGTAATCTCTGCAATTGCACCTGGATCAGGAAATGCTCCCTGATCGACCAATTCTTTACGCATTTCAAAATATCCTTCTAAAATGGTTGGGTCATCAAATCCTAACTTATCATTTGTCCCCGCAAAAAAGTTCAAGTTAATATCGTATTGATTTACACGTGCTGTTGCACCCGGTTCAAAGTCTTTATCGCCCATCTTAGAGCTTCCGTAGATATTTAACTTTTCGTGAATGGTCAGACAAGCATCTCTCCACTCATCCCAGGTCCAATTTTCTGTTGGCTCGGCAACACCTGCCTGTTCAAACAATTCCGGGTCGTATGCGATACCATATGTATTAACACCCGAAGAAACCCCGATTTGCTCGCCGTTGTATTTGGTTGTGTTGAGATATTCTTCTGTTGTGTTACTTACATCTACGATGCCATCGGCAATGAATTCATCCATCGTTACAATCTTATCCATATACGTTGGAAAGTTTCCGCCTACCTGGAAGATATCCCATACATCATTTGAAGCTACCAAAGTATTCATTTTCGTCCAATATCCATCTGCATCATAAAATTCGTACTCAATTTTAATATCCGGATTGGCTTCTTCATACATTTCAATTACTTTTACAGTCGCATCATGCCTTGTTTGCGAACCCCACCATGCCATCCGCAGAACGGTCTGATTTCCATCATTATTACTCACCTGGGCGGTATTATCCCCCGATTGATTACCACATCCACTAATCATCATTGTTGCTGCAAATACAATTATCAACAAACGTGTTACTATGCCTTTTTTCAAATTTATTTCCTCCATTTTCTTTACACACTTCTTTTTATTGTGTGTTTTGTCGAATACACACGCGTTTATATCCGGCTTGTGTACATATTATACATAGACACTTTTCTTGATTCAATACTTTCAGGCATATGCACCAATATTGTTTTTGTTTTTTTCATTTTCGAACTATATTGATTTCAATTATTCCGCTTTAGCGGTATAGATTATAATATTTTTGTTGTACAGCAATAAGGAGATGCCACCCAGGTGGTATCTCCTTACTGTTTTGCCTTATCAGATGGAGCTTAAGCCCCGCGTTCACTATACTTATGTGCATCCTCAAGCATCATATCTTTTACCTTCATCAACCGAATCTGGGAGCTTCGCTCATTCTCGTCCAGCTTCATGGTAATGTATTTAATATTTTCCTGAGCTTCCGGAATAATTACGTGTTCCAGAGCATTTACACGCCGTCTGGTCTTTTCGATTTCCGCTGCCATCAGCTGACAAGCCTTCTCGACTTCAGCCAGTCTCAGCATGTGGGGAAGAATATCTGCGAGAGATTTCACCGCCCCATCCAGATCACTGGAGGTAAATGCAAAACCGTAGGAATAGATATCGTTTGCATCCGCCGTTCTGGTGTGAGTGTCAAAGACCGGAATATTTACGCTCATGACGTTCTTTTCCGATGCCGCTATGGTCACTTCCTGTTTCGGGGTCATCAGTGCCGTATTCATCGCCGCTTCCGACATACCCGCCTTGGCTATGACAAAGTTCCTATTCGCAGCAGAGATACCTTCTTCCACCTTTTGGCGCAGTTCCATGTTTTCACGTACCAGATCGAGGAATTGGCGCATAAGTTCGTCACGTTTATCCTTGAGCAGTTTATGCCCCCTGACCGCAGTGACCAATTTCTTTTTAATTCTCGTCAACTCCATACGGGTTGGCGTTACTTGCTTTGATGCCAATTGCAATCACCTCATTTTCTAGAACTTGCCGTAATATTCATCGAGGAACTTGTCGTCGATACGCTTCAGCTCTGCACGCGGCAGAATCGATAGCAGCTTCCAGCCGATATTCAGGGTTTCCTCAATCGAACGATCGGTATTATAGCCCTGAGAAACATATTCATTCTCGAATGCATCGGCAAACTTCGCATAGATCAAGTCAATCTCGGTCAGTGCCGCTTCGCCGAGGATTACCATCAGCTCTTTTGCTTCTTTACCACGCGCATACGCCGCAAATAACTGGTTCAGCGTATTGGCGTGATCGGCACGGGTCTTACCTTCACCGATCCCTTTATCTTTCAGACGCGACAGCGAAGGCAGTACATCGATCGGCGGCTGAATTCCGCGGCGGTACAGATCACGGCCGAGAATAATCTGACCCTCAGTAATATATCCGGTCAAGTCAGGAATCGGGTGAGTCTTATCATCCTCAGGCATGGTCAGAATCGGTATCATCGTGATGCTGCCCTTTTTGCCTTTCTGGCGTCCTGCTCTTTCATACATCGTCGCCAGATCAGTATACATATAACCAGGATAACCTCGTCGTCCCGGAACTTCCTTACGGGCTGCCGATACCTCACGCAGGGCATCTGCATAGTTGGTTATATCGGTCAGGATAACAAGTACCTGCATGTCTTTCTCAAATGCCAGATACTCAGCCGCCGTAAGCGCCATCTTAGGCGTCGAAATACGCTCGATCGCCGGATCATTGGCAAGATTGATAAATAAAACCGTTCGGTCAATCGCTCCGGTTTCTTTAAAACTCTCCACAAAGTAGTTTGACTCTTCAAAGGTGATACCCATTGCTGCGAATACAACCGCGAACTGATCATCTTTCCCGCGTACTTTCGCCTGTCTGGCGATCTGTGCTGCTAATTGTGCATGCGGCATACCGGATGCCGAGAAAATCGGCAGCTTCTGACCACGAACCAGAGTATTCAGCCCATCGATCGCAGACACGCCGGTCTGGATAAACTCTTCCGGATAACTCCTTGCTGCCGGGTTCATGGGCAGTCCGTTGATATCCATGCGGGCCTCCGGCAAAATTTCAGGACCTCCGTCGGTAGGACGGCCAAGGCCGTCAAATACGCGACCCAGCATATCTCCGGATACTCCAAGCTCCATGCTTCGTCCCAGGAATCGTACTTTACTATTGGACAGATTAATACCGGTAGCACTCTCGAATAACTGTACCAGCACGTCACTTCCATTAACCTCTAATACTTTACAGCGACGGGTTTCGCCGCTGACCAGCTCGATCTCACCGAGTTCGTCATAGGCAACACCTTCGACACCCCGCACCAGCATCAGAGGACCGGCAACTTCTTGTATTGTTCTATACTCTTTAGGCATATTCTTAGTCCTCCTTTCCTAATGCATTTGCTATTTCCGCAAATAATTCTTCGGTTATTTTATTGTATTCTGGTTCCAGATCCGGTTCCAACGTGTATTTGAAACGACCGATCCGCTCCCGTACTGCCATGTTTATCAGCCCGTTCAGCGATGTGCCTTTATTCAGCGCTGCCGACGCTTCATCATAGAATGCCAGCACCAGCTTCATCATCAGATATTGTTTTCTGAGCGAAGTATATGTATCCACGTCGTGGAAAGAGTTCTGGTGCAGGAAGTCCTCACGGATCGAGCGGGCTGCTTCCATCTTCATCCGGTCAGATGCCGAAAGCGCATCCATACCTACCATCTTAACGATCTCATCGAGCTCGGCTTCATCCTGAAGCAGACTCATCATCCTCTGACGGTTTTCCATCCAGTCTTTTTCCACATGATTATCAAACCAGTCTCCAACATCCTGCAGATACAGAGAATAACTGGTCAGCCAGTTGATCGCCGGGAAATGCCGCTTGTAAGCCAGCGCCGAGTCCAATCCCCAGAACACTTTAACGATACGCAGGGTCGCCTGTGAAACCGGCTCGGAAATATCGCCACCCGGAGGGGATACCGCACCGATAACCGACAATGCTCCCTGCCTTTCGTCTTTACCTAATGACACTACGTGACCGGCTCTTTCATAGAACTGTGCCAGACGGCTTCCCAGATAAGCCGGATAACCTTCTTCACCGGGCATTTCTTCCAGGCGTCCGGACATTTCCCGAAGCGCCTCAGCCCAACGTGAAGTGGAATCGGCCATCAATGCTACCGAATAGCCCATGTCACGAAAATATTCAGCGATGGTAATACCGGTATAGATGGATGCCTCACGGGCCGCCACCGGCATATCTGAAGTATTGGCTATGAGCACTGTTCGCTGCATCAGGGACTCGCCTGTTTTCGGGTCCTTCAGCTCTGGAAACTCATTCAGCACATCGGTCATCTCATTACCGCGTTCACCGCAGCCGATATATACTACGATATCCGCTTCCGCCCATTTAGCCAGCTGATGCTGAATTACCGTCTTACCGCTGCCGAACGGACCCGGCACGGCTGCCACACCGCCCTTAGCAATCGGGAAGAAAGTGTCAACTACACGCTGTCCGGTTACCAGAGGCATCTGCGGCGGCAATTTGCGGACATAAGGGCGTCCTCTTCGTACCGGCCACTTCTGCGCCATCGTAAGTTCTGTGTCTCCGTCTGCTGTGTTAAGAACCACTACTACTTCATCAACAGTGAATTCCCCGCTTTTAATTTCTTTAACAGTACCGCTGATTCCGGGCGGCACCATAATCTTCTGCTGTACAACGATGGTTTCCTGTACCGTTCCCAGCACATCGCCGCCGGACACTTCGTCGCCGGCCTTTGCAACCGGGACGAATTCCCATTTCTTATCACGCTTCAGCGAGGGAACTTCCACCCCGCGGGTTAAACTATTACCGCCGGAAACCTTCAAAATATCATCCAGCGGTCTCTGAATGCCATCATATATACTAGCAATCAGGCCTGGGCCCAATTCAACCGACATTGGCACCTCCATTGATTCCACGGGTTCTCCCGGCCGCAGACCGGAAGTTTCTTCGTAAACCTGAACGGAAGCTTCGTCGCCGTGCATTTCAATAATTTCGCCAATCAAACGCTGCTCACTAACACGAACCAAGTCAAACATGTTGGCGTCACGCATCCCCTCAGCGATAACCAGCGGCCCTGCCACTTTCTTTATCGTTCCTCTACTCATTTGGATAAAACACCACCTTCCTAATCTTCACCAAATAGAATATCTGAGCCAACCGCTTTCTCGACAGACTTTTTAACATTCCTTGTGCCTGCACCTGTATTGCCGGAAATACCCGGTATCAGAATAATAGCCGGGAGCATCGCTTCATGATATTTCTCTATCTCGTGTTCCAGAACAGCCGCCAGCGATTCGGTAATATAAACTACCGCATAATCACCGGTCGTCAGCTGTGATAATTTTTGTTTTGCTTCCTCCGGTCCCGATACTGGAAATGTGTCAAGACCCAGAGCGGCAAATCCAAAGATACTGTCATAATCGCCGATCACCCCCATCTTATGCATACATTTCCCTTACCCTTTCCCGGATCGATTCTTCCGGCATATCATTTAATTTGCCGGAAAGAATAATTCTTACCGTTTTTATTTCATTTTCCCGTGCCAGGACAAACGCCACCAGCGGCCCAATGGTAAACGGGTTGTAAATCTGCGGGCGGATGGTCTGAATGATTCGGTTATCACACCAGCATTCAAATGCTGACTGCGATACTGCAAGTGCCAGCGCACCTTCGGCATAAACCGTACCTTCCAGATAACTCTGAATGGCATCTGCTCCCTGGATGGCAGCATATGCCAGAGCATTGATATCCAGGCTATCGCATTCAGCCATCGCCTTTTCCATAAAATCTATTGACTTCGCGGTTTTCTGCGAACGAACCGCAATCTTGATATTTGCCACAGCAACGGTGGACTCTGCATACTCTCTGATGATATCCTCTTTTGCTTCTTTACCGGCTGCGTATATCGCTTTAAGCGCCGCCTGGTCAATCATGATATCACAAAGCTGTCCGTCACCCGTATGTAAGAGTGTCTCATAGGCCTCCTGTGCCGCCCCGGCCATATTAGCGGGCAGTTTGGAAAATTCTTTGGCCTTGATCAACGTGATCATTTCCTCCCCGGTGATCGCCGTATCCTGAATGAATATCTGTTCCGGATAGGTATCGCGGACAGCCGCCTTAATGGCAGCTTTCAGGTTATGAAACAAGTCCTGATAGGTCAATACGTCAAACGCTGACATATCATCTGTCAATGCCCGCATCTCTTCCCATATCTTTTCTCGTTCGCATGTCAAAATTGCTTCTGCCTCCACGGGTATCTCTGCATCACCCCAACCCCGTTCCAATAAAAACTGCAGGCACTGCTGTTCATTTTTACATGCCAGCAGCTGCTCTATAACAGCCTGGGTGAAGAGCGATACCTCCATAGCTCTGATTCGCGCAACCGCGTAGGTATACTGTCTTTCGGACATAGTTCAAATCCTCCTTTTCGCGGAATACGCATTATGAAAATAATATTTTCTGCACTTGATCTTTAAACGCATCCTCCTTGGAATCAAACAACGCTTTAAAGGAACAGTTTTCTTCGATCCCGCCATAGGCTAATACGAATCCGCCGTCGAGCACTCTGGTCTCTTCGGAGAGGGTGAGCTTTCCACCCTTTCCTTCGGCGATTTTGCTGATTTCTTCAGCGAAGCCTGCAGGCATTCTGTCCAAATCCCTCCCTGAGAAATAAATATCACCGTCCTGTGCCAGTGCAAATCGGTTCAGCATCTCTTTTATGGTCTTCCAGTATGCATCCCCGTCCCGGGCACAAAAACTCTGATATACTTTTTCTATTACTTCGGAAATGAGTTCCTGCTTGGTCTTCAGTACAGCCGTTCTGCGGGTCAGATCATTCGTTGATTTTACCCGTTCTCTGTAACTGGTTACAGCCATTTCCGAACGTTTGGAGATCTCTTTACCGGCCTTTGCAGCTTCTTCTTTTGCGGCGGTCATAATTGCGTTTGCCTGTCGTTTCGCTGCCGCGAGTTGTTCATCGGCCGAGTTGTTCGCTTCTGCCAGAATCTGGTTTATTATCTTATCTAATCCAGCCATTCTTAAGCTCTCCTTCTATATGGTTATTTCGATATGGTCCTATACATTAATTGCATTGACTGCCAAAATAGACATCAGCAGTGAAAGGATTGCATACGTCTCAACCATTGCCGGGAAAAGCATCGCCTTACCGAACTGATCCGGTTTCTTAGCTACGACACCGATAGCCGCAACTGCAGTCTTACCCTGATGAATCGCTGAAATAAGCCCTACAATACCGATCGGCAGGCATGCCGCACAGATCAGTAATCCGGTGGTCATTGAAAGCTCAGCCGCCGCTCCGCCTAATAAACCGATTTTAGATAATGTGATAAATGCTACCAGCAAGCCGTAGATCCCCTGTGTACCAGGCAGCAGCTGGATAATCAATACTTTCGCAAATTTTGAAGGATCTTCCGTCACTACTCCTGATGCCGCCTGACCGGCAACACCTACGCCATAGGCTGAACCACAGCCTGCTAATACTACTGCTAATGCAGCTCCTAATAATGCCCACACCATTCCATTCATACTTACTTTTCCTCCTTAACTTCCACGTAGTTAGTCATCGCTTTAAAGGGGGTGAATTTCTTTCCTCCACCTTCATAGAATTTTCCAAAGAATTCTACATACTGCAAACGGTTTGTATGCACGTAAGCACCTAATATATTAATTCCCATATTAAAGAGATGCCCGATCACAAACACTAATATAAATACAATCGCACCAAAGATACCGCTTCCCATCATACTGCCCATCTGATTCATAACCGATGCAATTACACCGGTTGCAAGACCGAGGGCCAGTAATCGTGAGTATGATAACACATCGCTCAGCCAGCCGGTAACATTATAGAGGTCATATGCACCCAGGGCAATCCGCAATACCGGATTCTTGCTGGAACGTCCGGACATCAGCAGTAAACCGATCATTCCGCCGAGAGCCAGCACTTTCGCCAGAGTGTTAAGGGCCGGCGAAAAGCTGATATCCATCTGAGACATGGATCTAAACATAGAACTGGGAAGTAAGATCATCACCAGACCGATTAAGAAAGCAAACCACAAGACCACATCACAGAAAAAATCCAGATATTGTTTATCCTTCATGCACATAAATCCCTTTATACCCAAACCGACGAATAAGTGGATCAATCCGAACAGCATCGAATAGATCAGCAATCTCATCGGATCATCCAGCGGGGCAAACCACAGCGGCGGAATCGTCACTTCGGTTTTAAAAAATACACTGGCGACAATCTGTATCGCATCGCCGAAATAACCTCCGAATAAGACGCCCCAGAAGACCGTCGAAATACCACAGCACATAAACAGCCGTAGCATCTTAGCCGTACCTTCCGTCATACGGGGATATTTTTTTACCAGAATTCCGCAAACTACCGCCATTAAAAGACCATAACCGGCATCGGAAAGCATTAACCCAAAAAAGAATATGTAAAACACCGACATGATCCTGGATGGATCAAACTCATGTCTGGTTGGTAAACCATATGATTCTAAGACCCCTTCTACAGCACCGGCAAATTTGCCGTTTCTTAGCAGAATCGGAATTTCTTCCTCCTCCGGGATCTCCTCAATATCTACAACCAGATCATATTTTTCTGCCATCAGCTTTTCCAGACCCGCCGAAACTCTTTCAGGGACGTATCCGCTAATTAAAAAGGTCCGCTTTGACTGGGGTATCGTCCCCAATACATCATATTTCTGTGCCCGAACCCGGTAATAGTCAGAAAACCATTTTAATTCTTCCCTGTCGCTTGCTTTCGCACGTATTTTACCTTCTGTTTCCACAATAATTGACTGAAACGCAGCAATCTCCTGCTCCAGCTTAGATTTCTGCACCGCCGGTGCCAGACTTGACGTCTGTGCCGGCCGGGAAAATGACATCGTTCGAAGAGCATCTTCCAAAGCCTGTGCATCTTCTCTCAGACAGGTCGCGGCGATACAGGTCTGGTTGCTGCTCTCGGAGATGATCTGAATATCCATCGCCTCCACTTCCCCGGCATGAAAGGCAATTTCAGAATAAATCTCCTCCAGCGCCGCCGTCTTACCGATACTGCCGATGATTACCGCGGTTCGCTTGGTTCCGCTGTAACTGATCGGCACATCGAGATTCAGCCATGGAGCAAGCGTTTCAATCTGCGTCTCCAATCGTATGATAGCCGCACTGCTTTCCGCAATCTCTTTACTGAGAGCCATAATCTCATTTGCTGATTGCAATAGGGTATCCTTATTGTCAACCATCTTCTGATAGGCATCCTTATCAACCAAAGCCTTTCCTTCCAATGATGACAGCATCGAAGTCTTTTCCGGTTCATATTGGTTCAGTACCTCCAAAGCCTGATCGGCTTGCGCAGCAGTTCGTTCAAACAGTTGTCTCTGCGGCAGAGTATCCATTTTCTGCAGGTCCTGACTTTCGATAACCGATGTATCCACTTCCAGAATTCCTATTGTTTGTAATTCTTCCAATATCGCTTTACGGTCTTTTTTCATGGCGCAGATACTAAAGCGTTGCATCTGCAAAACTGACATTGTCATCCCTCCTCTCTTTTTTGACGCCTCATTAATACAAACTTGCAAGAATTGCTTCGGTTGCCTGTTCGGCTTTTTGATTTGCAGTTTGTCTTAAGGCTTCCACTTCTTTTTGAACATCCTGACTGTTAAGATCTTCTACCTCCTTCATTTCCGATTTCGCGGCTGCCAGAGCTTGATCTGCTTTGTTACATGCAGATTCCTTTTCACGTTTCTTCAAAAGCTTTGCTTCTTCTTCGGCCTTAGCTACAATGCCTTCGGCTTCTTCCCCAGCTTTTTTGATGATTTCCTCCGCTTTCTTTTCAGCTTCTTCTACCGCTTTAATTGTTTCTTGTACCACTCAATCACCACCTTTTCCCTGTTAACAATACAAAAAAATGATACCACAATTAGTGCAACAACGCAATTAATTTCTGGTAAATTGTCTCAATATTGCCAATCACTTCTTATTAAAGTGTCGCAAATGACCATTCTTATTAATTCCATTCCAACCGGTGCAGATTCCCTGCCAAATTCATATTTTGAAAGTTTCGTTGTCTCAAAACTTCATATAAGACGACTGCAACCGAGTTCCCCAGATTAAGCGAACGGATCTCTCCGATCATCGGAATGCGGATACAGTCAGCCTTATGAATGGATAGTATATCCTCCGGTATCCCAGCACTCTCCTTACCGAACATGATATAACAATCCTCTTCAAATGTTAAATCGGTATATACATTCGCCGCCTTGGTTGTCGCCATATAAATCTTCGCACCAGGATTGCGTTCCAAAAAATCCTCATAATTGATATAAGTATTGACATCCAGATCCGACCAGTAATCCATTCCGGCCCGTTTGATATCCTTTTCGTTCAGCCGGAACCCCAGAGGCTCGATCAGATGCAGCCGGCTTCCGGTGGCCACGCAGGTTCGCCCGATATTTCCCGTATTGGCCGGAATCTCCGGCTCCAGTAATACAATATTGATCATCCTGTCTCATCCTCTCTATCTACAGCATCATCCCCATTACATAGATATCGTAATAGGTTCCGTTTACCAGTGCGTCATTCTTGAGCTCGCCTTCAATCTCAAATCCCAGGCGGCGGTAGAGCGCCACTGCTGTCTCATTATCGGTACGGGTATCCAGTTTAATCTTGGTGGTAATTCCATTTGTCCGGCAGAACTCGATGAGACGCCGCATTACTTCACTGCCGATGCCCTGTCCCTGATGTTCCTTTTCTATGACAATCCCCAGGCCGCCGATGTGCCTGGACTTTATCTTATTCTCAGACATAATCGTACCGATACCGACAATCCGGTCATTAACCAGTGCTAAAATCATGGTACAGTGTGACTGGGTAAATGTATTTTCTATATAGTCGGTCTGAGCTGCCGTATCCAGAGGATATTCATCTTTCTCAAAGCTCAGGTAGGTAGTCTCACCGCCAACCCGGTTATAAAAGACTACAATCGCCTCTGCATCTTTACTTACCGCCTCGCGGTACATTACATTTCTTTCTAAACTCATTTAAATGTTTCCTCCTTCATCTATTCATTATATAGTTTCAGCAGTTGATCCTGAGCCGGACGGTCCAGGAACCGCCGCTCTTCCCCCCGCAATATGACTTTATCGTTACCCGCGGCAGTCCTTCCCAGAACCGATGCCGAAATACCGTTGGCACTCATTTTTTCGGTCAATGCTCCGCCATCTTCGACCAACATCAGCAGGCAGCCCGCAGAAGTCAGCTGATAAGGATTGATACGGAAATACTCACATATCTCTACTGTCTCCTGACGAATCGGAATGGCATCCATCCTCACTTCCAGTCCCGTTCCGGTCTCCGCCGCCAGATACCACAATGCTGCAAATATCCCTCCGTCAGTGACCTGACGCATGGTTGTCACCCCGCTGCACCTGGCGATTTCAATCTCTTCTCCGGCCGGCAGCATCTCCTGCCAACTTTCCACGCCCTGTAAAAAGGCTGGCACAAAACGCTCTGACAGAGCTTTTTGCTCCTTTCTGAGAATCCGCAGCGTTCCTTCTGCTCCGATCCACTTTGTGAGAACGATATCCCGGCTTACAGACTTATCCGGTTTCTGCATCAGACGGTCTTTTTTAACCGCACCAACTGCCGTCACCCGGATTACCGTCTGACTCAGTACCGGGCTGACCTCAGCCTGAATCCCGAGTACCGAAGCTTTCCACCGGCCGCAGCTTCTGCTCATCTGTTCCGCCATTGCCCGCAGAAAAACCTCTTCTGTTTCCCGCGGCATCATAATGCCTATATTGACCCCAACCGGTATAGCTCCTTTTATCAATACCTCATTCAGCGCCTGGTCGATGGCAAATACCCCCAGCTGCTCTTCTTCTCCATATAAAGAAACATCCGAAAACACTACATCTTCGGACGCTTCCAAGTCTACACCTGCACAGGTTTCATAAGGCGAAGGGGCAATAATGCGCCCCGAATCACCGACAGGCAGGTATTTCAATATACTTCTCTGCATGATCGTTTCCGATACTCTTCCCAGCTTCATAAATGATATCCTCTATTCGTTGGCTTCTCCTCCGGCATCAGTCGTTTCTTCGTCCCGGCTGTCATCTTGATCTGCCGCGGCAGACGCATCAGCCTGCTGAATCATGGCTTGAGCCTGCTGAATCGCCTGCTTGATCTTCTCACCGTTCTGAGTGGCGATAGCCGTCTTCATAACCGACACCGCATCTGAATTATACGATCCGGTTCCCACCGTTACAACACCGGCAGATGCATTATAAGTACTCGTATTAAATGTGTCTTCACTGACTACTTGACCATTTACTTTAACCGTCTTTATCAGCCGTGCCTCCATCCCGCTGCGTCTGCTCTGGGTCTGTTCCATATAGCCGATGCTCTTATCCGAGCTGGCCACATACTTAGGTTCCCCCTCCGGCTCAACGTTTTTTATGGTTTCACTGGTAAAGATCAGCTCTCTTCCCTCTTCCCGGATATCTTTACCGTAGATGGTCATGGTTAATATATTATTATCATCGATAAAACTTTGAATATATATTGGGGTATCATAATTATTCTTGAATTTTAAATCTTTATAATCGCCTGCTATCGCCGCGTCCCGTGATGGCTTAACATAGCTGACCAGCATCGAATGAGGAGCCCGCTGGGTCACTTCCAGCTCAGCATTGATCACGGCATTATATAGTGTCGTGGACACCTGACATATTCCTCCGGCGATACTTGCAACCACCTGCCCATTTTCATAAGCAGATGCTTCATAATAACCATTTTCCGGCGTATACGGCGCAGTCATATCATAGGCGGATACCTCTTCTCCCGGCATCACGACAGTACCATCAATCGCCGCCGCTCCGGTTTTCAGGTTGTTCCATCGGTCACCGCCGCCGGCTTCGGTTCCAAAAGTACCCAGTACATCCTGGATGGTTTCCAGATCAGCCACAGTGATCTTTGGAGTGTCGGTCGTCTTTGCCACAGTAATCGTACCGGAGCTAAAATCAATATCTTCCCCATCCAAATATTCTTCGAGGATCCGAATGGTTTCTGTGATATTCACCTTCCATCCTTCCTGCTCATCGGTATACTCAAACTGCCCGTCATTCCTGCTGATTCCGGCATTCACAGCCGGCTGTTCTAAGGGCACCACTTTCTCGGTAAGCAAAGCCTCCGTCCGGTCCCCGTCAATAATATAATCGACTCCGATTATCTTGGGGGTATCTTTCAGTTCCCTGATTTTACCGAAGCAGCTCCACAGACTGCCTTCTCTTCCGTAAGCCAAAGCTGCAGTAATATACGCGTCCGTATCGTTATAAGTAATTCCCATGTCCCGGTATAATACCTCGACATTCGTCTCTTCATCTATCTGGAAATTGAACTGCTCACCTTCATACTGCGCCATCATAATGTTCAGCGCTTCCGCCGCTTCTTCTGCAGTCATCCCGGACACGTCAGCGGCTCCGATGCAGACATTATCAAGAATCACATTAGCCGGGACTTTATGTACATATTGATACAGCCAGTAATAGAGACCGCCAAAAAAGCACACCAAAAACAGCAGCAATGCCCCGCTGATCAAGAGCTGCCGCTTTTTACGCCTGACTTCACGGCGCCGTTTTGACATTTTCTCCTTTCCCCTCGTCATATCTACACCTCTAATTCTACATTAAGTATGGCAGTACCATGGTTGCAACCATAGCTATAATCACTAATAATATGATCAGCGCAATCATTTTTCTGGTCTTTGGATTGTTAAAATTCATACTATCGCCTTCTTCCTGTTTATTCGTATCTCTATATTGTATATTCTTTATAATACTTTTGCAAGAACCAGTATTTCCTTCCTAAAAACTATGAAAAATTTTATATGATTATGATTAAAGCTGAAGCCGGAATACCGATGCCTGACCGCTGATCGGACTGCGGTTTTGATAATCGAATAACAGCCAGCAATCTTCACGCACGCCGTCATTATCCACGGCATAACAAAAGTGTTCGATATGGGTCATTTTACGCAGCTGGCGTTTATCATACTGCCCATAGCCTTTCAGATATCGATGGGTGACCGCCTCATCGGCGTAAAATTGCCTGACGGCATCATCCCCTGACAAGATATCTTTTGCAAAAGGCGGACGGCTCTTGAGATTCTCCCGCAGATAAAGATCATACGTAAGATGTTCCTGATACCACTCTGCACGCGGGCTGTCCCTGAGTACAGCAAACTGCAGTAAAATCTCATACCGGCGGATGCGGGTGTGACTTACCATGTGCAGATTATGCTCTTCATAATACTTCGCCAATTCTTCAAACATCCGGAAAGGAGTCGCAAACACCTGCTCTAAAAGGGGCAGCGTAGCAGTAAACTGGCCGCTGTTATAATAGACTTCCACCATCTCTTCCACCTGTTTGAGCCTGAGAATATCAGCGTAAGACAACCATTTCGTTGAGAGCACTTCGTAAGGCGGACTGCTCTTATAGACCAAACCATACTGCTCTTTCTGCTCCTCCATAAAAGAACCTTTTAAAACCTTTAGAAAACCCAGCTGCAGCTGCTCCGGCCTCAGCCCATAGACCTGATTAAAGGACTGTTCAAAACGCTGATAATCTTCACCGGGGAGTCCGGCAATCAAATCCAGATGCTGATGCACATTCCCTCCGCTGTTAATTTCTCTGACCACCGCAGAAACTTTATCAAAATCCATGACCCGGCGGATTTCCTCGATAGTCTCCGGATTGGTTGACTGCACACCGATTTCCAATTGAATCAGTCCCGGCCGCATCGTCTTAATCAATTCTATCTCCCCGGGGCTGAAAATATCCGCTGCAACCTCAAAATGAAAATTGGTGATTCCATTATCGTGATTCCGGATATAAGTCCATATCTCCTCCGCATGACGATGAATGCAGTTAAACGTCCGGTCGACAAACTTAACCTGCGGTACTTTATGATCGAGAAAATGCTGAAGTTCCTTTTTTACCAGCGTCAGATCCCGGAAACGAAGCTGTTTATCTATAGAAGACAAGCAATAGCTGCAGGAAAAAGGACAGCCTCTGCTTGTCTCATAGTAGATGATCTTATGTTCAAATTTTTTTAGATTATCATATATAAACGGTATCGTACTCAAATCGACCGCTTCCCGCCAATCGCCGTCGTAAAACTGTCCCGACCGGCCGCGGAAGGCGATACCCTTCATCTCTTTCAACATCTTTTCATGACAGCCGCCGCTGTGAATTACCGTTAGCAGCTCAAGAAAGGTAGCCTCCCCTTCTCCTTTCATTACAATATCCACCTCGGGATATCTGCGCAAAACTTCCACGGCATCGTAGCTCACTTCCGGCCCGCCCAGCCATATCCTGAGATCCGGCAGGATCTTCTTAATGCTGCAGACCAGTTCCTCGACATAAGTGAGATTCCAGATATAGCAGGAAAAGCACAAAACGTCCGGCTGCTGTTTATATATATCAATTAATATATCATCAATACTCTGATTAACGGTATACTCTGCTATTGCGATACTGTCACAGTAGCTACAGGCATACGCCTTTAAGCTGTATACCGCCAGGTTTGAGTGAATATATTTGGCATTAATCGCCGTCAGTAAAATGTTCATGATCACTGTCCTGTTTCTTTTTGTCTTTTTTATTTAATGCAAAATTTGTAATATATGCTGATAGCTGTAGACAAAGTAAACCCGCCACACCACCATAGACTCCTAAATATTTATGAAATATAACCAGCAGGCCGGCATACCCCAGAACCAAAAACTGCCTTGCCATTACCTGAAGACGGTAATAATTTTTTGCCCGCTTTTCCTCCATTGCCACTGACTTATTAATAGCATTATCCATCAGAACAACTCTGACACCAGATACCAGACAGCCTGTAAACAGCCCGAAAGCAAAGGAGAAGGAGCTTTCAAAGGGATACACCGCATAAATGATAATAATTCCCAGCAGTAAAAGCAGCAGAAATAAGCCCCCCAGAGCAGCTATCATATATTTTGCAGTTAGCGTCAGTGTTTTATACCAATTCATTCATTCTTCTTCCATTCTTTTTCTGATAATCTGAACAGCGTGCGATAGGAGGCGATCACCCCCATAATTGTAAATATAATTAGAAATACAGGAGAAGTTGAAAATTTGCTGTCGATAAATCCTCCGATTAAAAATCCGACAACAACGCACAAAACCATTGAAACCCCTAACTGACTATAGGTGGACAATGACTGTAATATTTTCTTGTTGTGATTGCTGTCCTTCATCTTATCCCCTTCCTCAATTATTTATAAGTGAGCGGCGAAGCGCCATTTTTATTCGCTGCAAATCAGCCTCCGACTTAATTTCTTCCGAATACCGCCTGCCCAGTTCTTCTCTCCGCTCTTTAAGCATCGTTTCATAATGCCAGGCAAAATCTACGGCTTCCGACACGATAGCCGCTGTATTATCCTCCAGAAAAAGAGAGCCTCCGGCTGACGTGAATGTAATCTCTTCTGTATCGGTTGTTACCTTGAAATCGCCTTGTGTGATTATTTCAACACAATTCTCATGGCCTGATAAAATACCCTTTTCACCTTTGGGAGTTCTGATGAGCAGATATTTGACCCCACCGGAAAATATTTCCTTAGTCGGTGCAAGAATTTTGAGTATCAACTGCTTATCAGTCATCTAATTGCTCCTTTTTATTATGGAATCGGTCTACCACCTGGTCAATACTTCCCGCATTTAGAAAATAACCCTCCGGAATATTATCATGCTGGCCCTCTAATATTTCTTCAAATCCTTTTATTGTCTGCTCCAATGTTACATATTCACCCGGAATACCGGTAAAGTTTTCTGCCGAGAAAAAAGGCTGTGATAAAAATCGCTGAATTTTTCTGGCTCTTTCTACAACCAGCTTATCTTCCTCTGAAAGCTCATCCATCCCCAATATAGCAATAATATCCTGCAGATCTCTATATCTCTGCAGATTTTTCTGTACCTGGCGGGCCACGTAATGGTGATGGTTTCCCAGTATAAGCGGATTTAAGATCTGTGAGCTTGATTCCAACGGATCGATTGCCGGATAGATACCCTGTTCCACAATATCTCTCGATAAAACAGTGGTCGCATCGAGATGCACAAATGTAGTTGCCGGTGCCGGATCAGTCAAATCATCTGCCGGTACATAGACTGCCTGTATAGAAGTTATGGAGCCCCATTTGGTAGAAGCGATTCTTTCCTGAAAGGCCCCCATCTCACTGGCAAGAGTCGGCTGATATCCGACTGCACTGGGCATCCTTCCAAGCAGCGCCGATACTTCAGATCCGGCCTGAACAAACCGGAAAATATTATCCACAAAAAATAGCACATCCTGATGCTGAATATCCCTAAAATACTCCGCCATCGTAAGGCCGGACAAGGCAACCCTCATGCGTGCACCGGGCGGTTCATTCATCTGGCCAAAAACCAGAGTGGTTTTGTCCAGCACCTCCGACTCCACCATTTCATAATAAAGGTCATTTCCCTCCCGGGTCCGCTCGCCAACCCCGGCAAAAACCGAATGGCCTTGATGCACCGCTGCAATGTTACGGATCATTTCCATAATGAGTACTGTTTTACCAACTCCGGCACCTCCGAACAGACCTATTTTTCCGCCTTTCAAATAGGGACATAACAAATCGATAGCCTTGATTCCAGTCTCCAGTACCTCCGTAACCTCTGACTGATCGGATAATCCCGGCGGCTTTCTGTGAATCGACCAGCGTTCTTCTGTACACGGAGTCTTTTTATTGTCGATAGGCTCTCCCAGCACATTAAACATACGTCCTAAAATCTTCTTCCCCACCGGCACAGTAATCGGCATTTTTGTATCAACCGCATCGGCCCCTCTTACCAGTCCATCCGTAGAAGCCATCGCAATACACCGGGCAACCCCATCTCCCAGCTGCTGCATCGCTTCACAGATTAACAGATCCTCACCATTTTTGATCTGAATTGCATTGCTGATGTCAGGCATCTCACCGACTGCGAATCGAATATCAACCACAGCCCCTATAATTCGTATTACTTTTCCAACAGAACGATGGTTCATATAGCATTCTCCTTTTTAATCCACAGCATTGGACCCATTGAGAATCTCCGTAATCTCACTGGTAATGCTGCTTTGTCTGGCCTGGTTATATTTCAGGGTCAGCTTTTCAATCAGTTCATCTGCATTTTTAGACGCTGCATCCATACTGCTTACCCTGATACTCTGCTCACAGAGCGCTGCTTCTACGACAGCACGGTATATCGTGCTTGCCAGATAATCGGGAATGATCTTTTTAACCAGCGCAGAATATCCCGATTCACAGCCCCACTGCCCATTATTCTTCTTTTCATCACCGGTTTCATACGGCAGAAGCTTTTGTGAGATCACCTTCTGCTCAATCATCGATATGAATTTTGTATAAACAACAAGTACCTCATCTATTTTCTTCTCACGATATAATTCCATTAACAAATCAGCGATAAGTTTGGCCTCCTCATATATCGGATATTCTGAAAAACCGGAAATTCTGGAACGAATCGGAATATTATCCCGCCGGAAGCTGGCCGCAATTTTACTCCCCACCGTAATAATAGAAGGGTTTGCTGTCTTCTTTATCAGATTTGCTGCAGTTCTTGCTATATTGCTATTATAGCCGCTGCACAGACCACGATCGGTGCTGATGACGACAATTGCTGAATTACCACCGCCATTATCCGAAAAAAAACTGTTTGTTTTGCTGCCTTCATGTGTTGAAAGCATACTCATCAGTTCTATATTGGCATGATAATAGTTTGAGATTTCATCAAGCAGCTCTTTGTTTTTTTGCGCCTTAGCAAAAGAAACCAGGCGCATGGACTTTGTAATCTGTTTGGTACTGCCAATACTATCAATACGATTGCGAATACTTTTAAACGACTTCATAAAACTCCCATCCTGCTGCTTTAGTTTTCATACTTCGACATAAATCCCTTTATCACTGCCGATAATTCTTTTGCCAGGCTGGGAGGTATCACCCATTCTTCTCTTATCTCTGCTAATAACCCACCATGCCAGTTGATCATATATTCCAGCAGATCGTTTTCACAATTCTCCATATTCTCCAGGCTGATACCGGAAAAGTATCTTTTTGTGGCAGCAAATAATATCACGATCTGCAGCTCCATAGGTATGGGATTATATTGATGTTGTTTTAAAATCTCCACGATCCTTTCACCATGCTCCAAACGCATTAATGTATCCCTATCTAAATCCGAGCTGAATTGTGAAAATGATTCCAGTTCTCGATACTGAGCAAGCTCGGTACGAATTGGTGCGGCGATTTTTTTCATGGCCTTTCTTTGTGCCGAGCCTCCGACTCTGGATACGGAAAGTCCCGGGTTGATGGCCGGCCTGATTCCGGCATTGAACAGATCTGACTCCAAGTATATCTGACCATCTGTAATTGATATTACATTGGTGGGAATATATGCCGACATATCACCTCCCTGAGTCTCTATAATCGGCAAGGCTGTCATGGAGCCTCCGCCGTAATCCTCTCCCAGCTTACCTGCCCGTTCCAACAGACGGGAGTGAAGATAAAATATATCCCCCGGATAAGCTTCCCGGCCCGGCGGCCGGCGAAGCAGGAGACTCATGGTCCGATAAGCCACCGCATGCTTGGAGAGGTCATCGAAAATGATAAGTACGTCTTTTCCCTGCTCCATCCATTCTTCACCGATCGCACAGCCGGCATAGGGCGCCAGATACTGCAGCGCGGCGGGAGCCGCCGCATTGGCACTTACCACAGTTGTGTAGTCCATGGCCTCCCGCTCGGTCAATACATTGACAATATTGGCTATCGTTGATGTTTTTTGACCAATCGCTACATATATACAGTTTACATCCTTACCTTTTTGATTCAATATGGTATCCACAGCAATGGCTGTCTTGCCGATCTGTCTGTCCCCGATAATCAACTGCCGCTGTCCTTTGCCGATCGGTACCATCGTATCAATGGCCTTGATTCCCGTTTCTAACGGTTCATTGATACTGCTTCTGGCCAATACACCCGGCGCAATTCTTTCAATTGGCCGGGACCGGTCTGACAGAATCATGCCTTTACCATCAATCGGCTGTCCAAGTGCATTCACAACTCTTCCCAGCATCGGATCACCCACGGTCACATGGGCAATCTTACTGGTGCGGGTAACGAGATTACCCTCAGAAATTCCCACATCACTGCCCAGAAGAATAATTCCGATACTATCTTCCTCGAGGTTCATAGCAATACCGTTGACGCCATTTTCGAAATGTAAAAGTTCTCCGCTCATTGCTCCGTTTAATCCGCGCACTTTTGCAATACCGTCTCCGACTTGAACGACACTGCCGGCTTCGTTTATTTGAGGAGTTATTTCAAACTCAGATATTTCATTCTTTATAATTGAACTAATTTTTGCTGGGTTCAATTTCATCTTTAAAATACACTCCTTTATAAAGTTCTTTTTTTATCTTTGCCAGCTGCGTTTTTATAGAATTATCAATGACAAAATTTCCGATAATAATCCTCAGCCCGCCAATGATTGAGTGGTCAATGGTATTTGTAATATTTACACGCTTTCTGACAAGCTTAATCACCTGGCTTTCCAATAAGGCAAGGTGCTCCGAGCTCATCGGAACAGCTGAAACCGCTTCTACGGTCAGGATATTAAGTTCCTCCCTTGCCATATGCACAAAGCGCTTTATAGTTGGCTGTACATCTTTCTCTTCCATATAGTTAAGAAAAGTCACCAAATCCTCCGGAATATGAGCATCGATATCCTTTCCCTGGGACAGCTCAACAGCGCCCTCATAGATTTCCTCGAGATTACCCTTGTTTTTCGCCATTTCCAGAAGTGACGCGGCCGGCCGGTGAGTTAATTTAGCCATAGGCCCTCCTCCCAATCCGCAAGAGCTTCATCTATGAGTTTATTGTGGGTTTCTTCATCCAGCGTTTCTTCCACAAATCTTCCGGCAACGAGAACGGAAAGTTCCACCAGCTCACGTTTCATTTCTTCCTGTATGCTTTCTTTTTCTTCTTCAATTTCCGCCATAACTTGCTGGTAGAGATTCTCCGCCTCTTTTCTGGATTCCTTTAGAATATGTTCACCTCGCTCCATCGCCCTTTTATGAGCCTGAGCCAGTATCTCTTCCCGTTCCTTTTCAATACCGCTCAGCTTTTTTTCATATTGCTCTTTTAAGTTATCTGCCTCATCCCGGGTTGTTCTGGCATGATCCAGTCTATTGCTTATGAGCTGGCTTCTGTTATCCATATACCTTCTCACCGGTTTATAAAGTATAAATGCCAGTATTACGATAAGTACTATGACATTAAACCATATTATCAGCAAATTTTTTACGAGCTCAGAGTCAAAAGATATGATAGAGCCTTTCGGCAATTCCGCCGAACCGGCACTCAATATAATTATTTCGTTTAATACTTTATTCATAGTCCCTCCCGGCTTTTAGCATTCTTTATAACAGACCAATCAGCGGGTTATTCAAAAGCAGAATGAGCGCGATGATCAGCCCATAGATAGAACAAGTTTCTGCCAGAGCACAGCCGATTAACATCGTACTGGTAATATCTCCTTTCGCTTCCGGCTGACGGCCTACAGCCTCCGCTGCTTTTCCTGCGGCAATTCCCTGCCCCAGGCCCGAACCCAGACCGGAAAGTGATGCTAGTCCCGCTGCGATAGCAGAACATCCTAATATAAATGCTTTTGGATCCATAGGTTATTCCTCCTTAAATATCTTATTTTTTGGAACCTTTCTGAACAATAAACGTCATACTTAATACTGTAAATATAAACGCCTGAAGCATACCCGCGAACACGTCAAAATAGGCGTGGAGTACACTGGGCAACACAAAGCCAAGCAAAAACGGGAACATTTGGTAAGCAAGACCCAAGATAATAACACCGCCAAGCATATTTCCAAAAAGCCGGAAACACAAGGACAGCAGATTAGAAACCTCACCGATCAGATTGATCGGAAGAAAAATTACATTCGGCTGTACAAATCCTTTTAAGTAGCCAAGTTTCATCCTTTTAATTCCCGTTGCATGGGTAATTAAAAAGATGGTAATTGCTAACGAACCTGTCGTCGCAAGATCTGCAGTAGGTGGTCTGAGCCCCAGCATACCGCTATAATTTGCGCTGATAATGAAAGCAAACATGCCAAAGAAAAATGCCCCATAATGGCGATAACTCTCTCCCATAGTGTTAATAGTAAAATGATCCATGGCTTCCACCATGATCTCCACGACGTTTTGAAATCCGGTGGGTATCGCCTTAAATTTTGACAGCTTTATCCGGACGACAATTGCAAAAACGATAAGTACCCCCATCACGATCCATGTGGCAAGCAAGGTTTGCGTCAAATAAATGGTGGTGCCGCCAAATTCAAATAATACTGCCAGATTTTGGTTTGTAAAATCCAATCTCTCACCCTCTTCGTTTCAGAATATAATCTTCATCACCTTTTTATTTTAGCTGAATTTCCATATTAATACTATAAAAAATCTGTTAAATTTTTTATAATTTAGCAATTCTTTTCAACTTTAGACACTAAAATCCACAAGGAAATCAGTTTGCAAAAATAATAATACTAATAAAAGAAGGTGCATCTTCACCCGCCATAACCACCTCATGATTCTACTTGGATTTCATAAACATACAACCTTTAACGAAAAAAACGAAGGTGCCCTTTGGTAAGAACATCTTCGTTTCTCTAAGTTGTTATTCATTATACACCAACCGCATGATTTGTCAACTGAAAATCCTCCAGGACTTCAGATGAGTTTCCTATTTCCATAAAATTTCGCTCCAGACATTGACTTTTTAATCGTAACCATGTAAAATTAAGACTCGTGCAGCCGGGGTGTTAGCGGTACCTTGTACCTACAATCCGCTACAGTAGGGGTGATATTGCGCAGAGGGCTCATTCTTGTGGAGCTGCCCTCACTAAGCGGCGTTGAGATTTGGGTCTTACGCGGCGGAAATCTGTGAACCGTGTCAGGTCGGGAACGAAGCAGCACTAAGCGGAACCTTCCGGGTGCCGTAAGGTCGCCTGAGTTGAGCTGGCTGGTGAGGTAACGTCTGGGAGATGGGTTCGAAGCGCAATGCACGTAAAAGAGCATAGTTAAAGGAGAAGCTGTCAGCGCTTCTCCTTTTTTTTATTCCGTAATTGTTTAAAAAAATCTTTTAGCATGAGGCTGCATTCTTCTTCCATCACCCCGGTGTCCAGCTCCGCTTGATGATTAAACGCCTCCATCTGCAGCAGATTGAGAATCGAGCCCGCACAGCCCGCTTTGGGGTTCATGCAGCCTACCACGACCCGCTTTATCCTGGATTGAACGATAGCTCCTGCACACATCTGGCACGGCTCTAGAGTAACATATATAGTACAGTCGTCCAGCCGCCAGTCATTCATTTTCTTACTGGCTTTTTTAATTGCCTGCAGTTCAGCATGAGCGAGCGTATTTTTATCCGTGGTACGGCGGTTATAACCTCGACCGATTATCTTATCTCCGTACACGATTACACAACCGATTGGTACCTCATTAATCGCATATGCTTTCTGAGCCTGCCTGAGGGCCTCCCGCATATATTTTTCATCCTGCGTCATACCGTGCATCCCTTTCTAATCCTTGATATCATCCTAATTACGGGATATCCGTCGATACCAGTAGCCAAAATCGTTACTGTCACGTTCCTCTTCGCTGAGTTCGAACTGATCTTTCGGATACTTTACAAAGTTACCAAAACCAAAGGCCTCAGCTGCCGTTTTCTCCCGCTCATGATAAATCCCCGGAACACCTAAATACGTATTGCCATCTTCATTAATCAACACCAGATGGTGGTAATTATAATATCCATGAAGCAGGAAACTGTTGTTAGCCAGCCGCCATTCCCTCCGCGGCAGTTCGGCCATTTCTTCCCTGGTTATCTTACGATATCTTACTTGTTGCTGATCATTCCATCTATCCCGCTCACTAAGCCGACCCTGGCTTAACTCAGCATCACGATCCATTTCAGCCGGCGCTTCCTCAGCTCCCACCTCTGCCGTATCTTCATTGATTTCCGGTTCTTCCGCAGTTACCGGAGTCATTTCCGGTTCCATCCGCTCTTCCTCCGGCATGACCGGCATCGGTGTCGGCTCGTTCTGTCCCGTCGGCATCATTTGCCAGCGCTGCTGCGTTTCCGGCTGTTCACCCATTTCACGCTGTCCCGGCATAACCGGTTGTTCCGGCTGCTGAGGCATGGTTGGACGTTCCAGCTGTTCCTGCTGCTCCATCGTCGGCGGGCACTCTGACGGTTCCGGCGATCCCATGCCCGGCCCACCAGGCTCTTGCCATGGCTGGGGCATAATTGGAAGCTTCGGCTCCTCCGGTTGTACCATCATCGGCGGGCTTTGCCCCATTCCCGGACGCATCTGCATTCCCGGATACCCCGGACGCTGATTCATTCCCGGCCTCTGGCCCATCCCAGGCTGTCTCGGCATAACCGGCCGCTGATTCATTTCCGGCTGTTCCGGCATGACCGGACGTTGATTCATTCCCGGTTGTTCCGGCATAACCGGACGTTGATTCATTCCCGGTTGTTCCGGCATAACCGGGCGCTGGTTCATCTCCGGCTGTTCCGGCATAACCGGGCGCTGGTTCATCTCCGGCTGTTCCGGCATAACCGGGCGCTGGTTCATCTCCGGCTGTTCCGGCATAACCGGACGCTGGTTCATCTCCGGCTGCTCCGGCATGACCGGGCGCTGGTTCATCTCCGGCTGCTCCGGCATGACCGGGCGCTGGTTCATCTCCGGCTGTTCCGGCATGACCGGACGCTGATTCATTTCCGGCTGTTCTGGTTCCATTGGCGTGGATGGACGGTTCTGCGTCCCTGAATGTTCGTTCATCTCCGAAACCATCGATTCCGGTACCGGCATTTCTTCTTCCATCACCGCCTCAGGCTGTTCAATTCTTTCTTCTTCTCTGGTAGTAATATCGGAAACGGCAGAATCCATATCTTCTACGACCGGCTCCGCCCATGCCGAAGACTGGGAAAAATTTTCCTCTTTCCCCGCTATCATCATATTCTCAATGTCAGCCGGTATATCATTCCAAACGGATGCGTACCGCGGACGTGAAAAATTAGTCAGAATAATGCCTTCGATAGCGTTGTAGCGCCGAGTTCCGCCAACGTCTTCGGGCTTAAATTCCAGGCGATAGTTGATGGTTGGATTGACATTTTTAATTTCTCCCTGCCAGACTCCCATACAGGTATTTCCATCCTTGTAAAAAGCATACACGTCCATATCGGTCTGTGATTTTAACCGCAGCCCCTTTCCATGAATATGTATGACACAGCTCTCATCACTTTCTTCAACTTTTACAAATCCGACGTTTCGAATTCTCCTTCCATTTTCATACTCATATAGATAGCGAATATATCGTTTCAACCTTTCACTCCTATTCTACAGAACTATTGTTATCACATTTTATTCTATAATCTGCAGAAAAAGAACAAAAAGCCTCTATTTATCAGTAATTGCATTCAGTTCCTGATAAAGCCGTTTTGCATAACTGTCGGTCATGCCGCAGACATAATCGGTAACCAGCAAGAGGCGCAGGTACAATTTTTCTTCCTCACTCTTACCCTGAGCATGGAAATGATATGCTTTTTTGTAATTACTGGAGATAAATGAAACCATCCGCGTGTCAATAGAATTCTGCTTCTGGTCCCCAATGTCATAGTTGATGACAGCTTTGACGAAATTATCCATCAGGAAGTTCATCATCGCCGATTCCGCCACTTCCATCTTATAAATATCATCGGAAGTAAATACATAGCGATAAGCCATACTCCCCAGTAAATTCATTAATTTCTCACCGAAGGTACCATGAAAGAGATCAAATTTATATTCACCCTTCATAATTGCTTCATAATTATTAGTAAATCCAAAAGTTGCACAGTAAATTAAAAAACCCTGTACCTGTACGATCCAGTTCTTTACCGCATACTCCTCCGGATCTTCCACACCGCGTTCTTCACCTCTCTGATAAAGTAAGTCTAATCTTTCAGCTGGGCTGAATCTCTTGCTCTCATCGCCGGCCGGAAGACTTTTTAATTCGGCACGAAGCTTGTGAAAGGAAAGGAATCCTTTTACAAAGGCATCCTCAATATCAGCCGTCTTATAAGCAATATCATCCGATGCTTCCAGAATAAAAGTCAATGGATGCCGCCTGCCCTTCGTTCCGGTTTCTCCAGCCACCTCCTCAAACAATTCACAATCAGCATAGTAATAGCCCATTTTTTTATCTTTAATATTGCCGGTCGACCAATCAATCCCGGTCGATGGAACCGGATATTTCACTATTGTATTCAACAGGCCGTATGTCAGGTTCATCCCCTGCTCATCAACCAGATAATGCAGCTTAGTGACCAGCCTAAAGGCCTGTGCGTTACCTTCAAAATTAGTAAAATCGGCCTGCATCTGGGGTGTCAGGACCTCTGACAAAGGTTTGCCCCGAAAGCTTAGATAGGGCAGATTTCTCTCAAACCACTCACGGATGGCCGTCTCGCCAAAATGTCCAAAGGGAGGGTTTCCAATATCATGAATTAACCCCGCACACTGGAGGATATTGCAGATATCCTCTTTCATCTGTGCAGTAAACGATGGATCTCTTTTATATACCAAGATGTTTTCCCCAATATTTTGCCCCAGCGACTTGCCGAAAGACGAAACCTCCAGAGAATGAGTCAGTCTGGTCCGGATAAAGTCACTTTTGTCCAGAGGAAAAACTTGCGTCTTATCCTGCAATCGCCGGAAAGACGCACTTCCAATAATTCTATGATAATCTTTTTCAAACTCGCTGCGCAGGTCGGTCGAATTCTTATCCTTCGACCGGCTTATCTTGCGGCGGCTTCTTTTTGCTGATAATAATTGTTCCCAGTTCATACCTTGTCCTTTTTTAGTCTAAATAGATGGGCGGCTCATAATCTTTTCCGAGCAGCGCTTTTTTTCGTTCCTGATAGCCGAGGAAAGCCCACTCGGTCATGTCGGTCCACTTATGCTCAGACCGATCATATACCTGCACATAACCAATCCGCTTCGGGTGAATTCTGACGCTGTTGCTTTCATATTCATGCCCTGAATATGGATTCACTTCTCCGAGCTTTAGATTCTCTTCCTCGGGCTGCTGTGAAGCGATCATCATCTCTTCCTCCTGAGTCCGGGCCTGATTATGAGCTCCCGTTCTGCCAAAGGAAAAGCTGGGTTTAGAAAAACGAAACGATTTCTTTGGCTCTTTTTCCGCTGCCGGACTCTGAGACTCTGAAGCTTCGTTAACCACCGGCTCCGGTTCCGGTCGTGCTGCTTCAGCAGACCCTTCTTCGGCTGAAGCGGCTTCCGAAACCTCTTCATCTTTGATCACAGTTTTGATAACACTCTCAGTTGCCGATTCCGCTTTTTTTTCCGGTTCCTTACTCTCCGGCATATCTTCAACCAGGCGTTCTATCTCAGCCTCTGTTGCACTCATCATATCAACCAGTTCGCCCATTGTAATATCACGTTCCAGATCCTCATCTGATATCTCATGCTTTCCAGCTGACTGAATCCTTCTTTTATTAACCTTCTCTAACTCATCCTGAGTCGGAATGATCGTACCACTCTGGACAGCTATGGTACTATCCAGTATATTCAATTGAAAAGAACATCCTAAAATATCCGCTATCAAACGCATATCCTGTTCCTGGAAATTGTCACGGTTCAAACGCTGGGTCAGATTCTGCCGCGACATCTTCTTGCCGGTCTTTTCTTCTATCGTTTCGGCCAATTCTTTGATCGTCATGTGACGACGGCTTAAAATAATCTTTACCTGTTCTCCGAATGTTAAGCTTATCATTTGCTCTTCCTCCTTATTTAATTTATACTATCCCTTTTATCTGATACATTGCTGTTAATACATTTTTTCCCTTTTCTCATTTTAACAAAACACGTTTCATTCGTCAATGTAGGGATACTGTTTTTAGTAAATCAAACAGATATTAATAGAATTAATACTTTACAATTCTGTACAAAGTATGTAAAATAGCAATGACGGGGTATGGCTCAGTTTGGTTAGAGCGCACGGCTGGGGGCCGTGAGGTCGCAGGTTCGAATCCTGTTACCCCGATATATACGCAGATGACGATGCGTACTATAAATACAAAGAGCTGCTGCAAATTAATAATTATCGTTTACGATACTGATTTGCAGCAGCTCTATTATAATTTTATGAGGGATGGTAAAATTGATGAAAAAAATAATACAAAAATGGAATCGTATCAGTTTAATTCTGCGAATTATTATCGGCATGATAATCGGTTTAGTTCTGGCTTTTATTTTCCCCCAGGCTTCCGGCATTGCAATTTTAGGGTCATTGTTTGTCGGTGCCTTGAAGGCTACCGCCCCAATGCTGGTGTTTTTCCTGGTCATGTCGGCTATTTCACAGCATAAAGCAGGCCAAAAGACCAATATGCAATCGATTATCGTCTTGTATTTGTTAGGGACCTTTCTCGCCGGTCTTACTGCCGTCATTATAAGTTTTATTTTCCCTATGAGTTTGACTTTACAGGAAAATGCACAGGAACTGGCACCACCGGAAGGCATCTCAGAAGTGCTGCAGACATTAATGATGAATATCGTCGACAATCCGGTCAATGCATTAACCAATGCTAATTATATCGGAATTCTTTTTTGGGCTATCCTACTTGGCTTTGCCTTAAAGACCGCTACGGAAAATACCAGAATAGTCGTGCTCAATATTTCCGATGCCTTTTCCCAGATCGTAAGATGGATCATAAGCTGTGCCCCCTTTGGTATAGCTGGTCTGATGTATGGAACTATCGCTGACGGCGGGATCGAATCTCTGACCAGCTACGGCAGATTATTGATTATATTGGTTGGAACAATGCTGCTTATCGCTCTGGTAGTTAATCCCATCATCGTCTTTGTTATGGTCCGCCGCAATCCTTATCCACTGGTTTTAAAGTGTTTGAAAGACAGCGGTATCACAGCTTTTTTCACCAGAAGTTCAGCAGCCAATATACCAGTTAATGTTAAACTCTGCGAAGAACTGGGTTTGAATAAAGATACATATTCGGTATCAATTCCGTTAGGAGCTACGATAAATATGGCCGGTGCGGCAGTTACCATATCGGTTTTGTCTCTTGCTGCTGCTAACACCCTTAACATTTCAGTTGACATACCTACCGCCGTTATCTTAAGTGTATTGTCAGCAGTCAGTGCCTGCGGTGCCTCAGGTGTGGCCGGCGGTTCTCTGCTTCTGATTCCGCTGGCGTGCAGTTTATTCGGCATTCCCAACGACATTGCGATGCAGGTCGTCGGTGTCGGCTTCATCATTGGTGTTGTTCAAGATTCTTGTGAGACAGCACTAAATTCCTCTACCGACGTATTATTTACTGCTGCTGCTGAATTCGCTCAGCGCCGCAAAAATGGAGAAGAATTTCAAATTACACCCAGACATTAAATAAATATCAGAGCAAAAATATTGATGGATAATGGCATAATGAATAGCAGGAAACGATTGCTACCTTACAGCGCCCCGTGGTAAAATCAGGATATCTTAATAATAACGGTAAATAGTCTCATGCCATGCCCAAAAAAGATGTATAATAAGTGAAGAATTATGCTGCTTGTAGAATCAACTTTCGTAAGGCAGATTCAAAAGGTATATCCCATGCATCCAAATGTTGTAACATGAGGATGTGATAGAGGCGGCAGTACCACATCTTAGTAGAGCGGTGTCTGCCGTCTTCTAGTTCAAAGTCTGGTTTCTCACATTTATTTGAACGTTCTGAAGAAGTTCTCGCATTATATTCCAGTTTCCAAGCCTCACTATCTCTTGGTGGAAAGTTGATAAGTCTGGGGTTATCCTTCATGGCAAGGTGAACGGTTCGTCCATAC
>Ga0153996_1000190_pt1 | contig 31132 bp, 24 predicted proteins | sample TSNC080MetaG_FD_104728 | JGI IMG/M metagenome (GOLD analysis project Ga0153996, IMG submission 104728) | Attine ant fungus gardens microbial communities from North Carolina, USA - TSNC080 MetaG | ecosystem: Host-associated > Fungi > Mycelium > Unclassified | place: USA: North Carolina, Lumber...
CACCCGCAGTTCAATCTGTGAATAGTCGGCGTCGAGAAGTACATGCCCTTCTCCGGCATAAAAGAATTTTCGCAACTTGCTTCCCTGTGCCGTTCTAATCGGTATGTTCTGCATATTCGGCTCTATGGAAGAAATTCTGCCTGTGCGGGTAAGCGTTTGCTGAAAGCTCGTATGGATTCGCCCGTCAGCCTGAACATTTTTCATAAGGCCATCCACATACGTTGAAATCAGTTTGGCAATCGACCGATACGCCAGAATATGACCAATGATCTCATGCTTGTCCTGTAAGGCTTCCAAGACGTCAATATTTGTTGAGTACCCTGTTTTCGTCTTTTTCCCGGCAGGGAGGTTCAATTTTTCAAAAAGAATTGTGCCAAGCTGCTGCGGCGAGTTAATATTAAATTCCTCCCCGGCGAGAGTATAGATGGTTTGTGTCAGCCTGTCTAATTCTTCTCTCAATTCGTGGCCGTATGCTTTCAGCCCTTCGGTGTCAAGCGGAATACCGGTAAACTCCATATCGGCCAACGCTGCCGCCAGCGGAAGCTCCACATCGTTGAATAGATACCCCTGTTCATTTTCAGCTATCTGCCCTTCAAGCATATTTGCCAGAGGGAAGAAGGCTCTGCAATCAAACAGGAACGGTTCGAGAGCCTTGTTGTCGTGAATGTCCAATGCCGGAACCGGGATATTATATTCCGTCGCCAGCTTTTGCACGGAGTAATCAGAAGCGGTTGGGTTCAGTATATAGGCCGCTATTTCCAGATCAAAGGTAACATTTTGAATCTCAAAGCCTCTTTTTAAGGCATATTTGTATAGCTCCTTGACTTGGTTTGTCCGCTTGCGGGCTGGGGAGGATAATACCAATACCGCAAGCTGTTCCACATTCTCGGTTATGAGGTGGAGGGCGTCGGGTAATATAACGCAGAACGAGGCAACCGTGTCATTGGCTATATGGAAAAGTACGTCCATGCTTCCGGCTTTCAGCATATCATCGGATAGCTGATTGAGAAACAAAGACATTGTGCCTGCATCCTCGGCCTGTTGCGCTTTTGAGGAATTATTGGCCGCAATGCCAAATTTATCCATGATGCTGAATAGCTCCAGCTCCGCAAGTAGCTTATAGGCGTTTTCATGGTCGATTGGCATGGACAGGTAGGCATCTATGTTTGTGTCGATAGGAGCGTTTCGGTCAATCGTCCCCAATTCTCGGCTTAAATAGGCGGTTTCCTTACCGGCTTCAAGTTTCTCCCGCGCCTTTGGCTTTATGGCCTCGTCTCCGAGATTTTCGTATAAGCTATCCAGAGTTCCAAACTTTTGGATTAGCCCGATTGCCGTCTTTTCTCCTATGCCCGCAACACCGGGAATGTTGTCGGATGCGTCGCCCATCAAAGCCTTAACGTCGATCAACTGCTTCGGCCGGAGGCCGTACACGTCACGGATCGTTTGCAAGTCCACCAACTGCATGGCGGATTTACCCTCTTTCGTATAGGCCATTCTAACCATTACATTTTCGCCTATTAGCTGGAAGGAATCCCGGTCGCCGGTTGCAATAACGCATGTGCCCCCCTGATCTGAACAGGCTTTTGAGAGCGTACCCAATAAATCGTCAGCTTCGTACCCATCCAGCTCCACGATGGGGAAGCCAAGATATGTGAGTATTTCCTTTAGTTTTGGCATTTGTACAGCCAATTCCTCCGGCATTCCTTTTCGTTGTCCCTTGTATTCCGTATACAGCTTGTGCCTAAACGTGGGTGCTTTTTTATCAAAGGTTATGACGGTCTTATCCGGCTCGATCTCATTCATTATACTCAATAGAATGGTCAGGAAGCCGTAGATGGCATTGGTCGGAAATCCACTCTTGGTTGACAAAGAATGGATTCCATAAAATGCACGATTGATAACGCTGTTTCCATCAACTACAAGCATTTTCATCATTTTCCCTCCCCGAACATGCTTAGAAACTCTACCTCAGTAATGATAGGGACATTCAGCATCTTCGCTTGCTTATTCTTTGTGCTTGTCGAATGGCTGTCATTATTGACAAGATAGGAGCTTTTCGACGTGACGCTGCCCGTTGTCTTGCCTCCCTTGGCCTCAATGTAGCTCTTTAGGGCATCCCGGTTTTCAAACTCGGACAAAGAGCCAGTGATAACGAAGGTGAGGCCCGAAAGGGCGTTGTTCTGTTCACTTGTACCTTCATCAGAAAAGTTCAGATACTTGCGCAGATTTTCAATCTGCTCAATATTGTCGGCGTCGCCCATAAAGGAGCGAATGGCATTTGCAACAACAGGCCCGATGCCGTCAACAGCGCACAAGTCATCCACAGTAGCGCTCATGAGCTTGTCAAGGTCGTTATCAAACACTCTGCATATTATCTTGGCCGTTGACAGGCCGACGCCCGATATCCCGAGGCTAAAAAGAAAGCGGGTCAGTGTCGTATCCCTCGATTTTGTGATGCTGCTAAAAAGGTTGTCACAGGACTTTTTCCCGAAGCCCTCCATAGACGATATTTCCTCTCTGTACTGCTCCAGGGTGAACAGGTCTGCGAAATCTTTCAGGAAGCCACGATTGATGAACTTTTCAAGTGATTGTTCAGATAGCCCTTCAATGTTGAGCGCATCCCGCATGACAAAATGCTCAAACCCCTTTAGCTTTTTTGCGGCGCACTGCGGATTTTCACAGTAAAGAAACTCTTTATCATTAGCATCGTGTATGACGGTACGGCCTTGGCAGACGGGACAATGCTCTGGAATGTTAGCCGGGCCGCTCATGGTTATATTGCTGGCAATTTGGGGGATAATCATGTTTGCCTTGTAGACCTCAATCGTATCCCCGATACCCAGCTTCAAGGCTTTCACTATGCTGACATTGTGCAGAGACGCCCTGCTGACGGTGCTCCCCTCCAGTTCCACCGGCTGAAAAATGGCAATAGGATTTATAAGGCCCGTTCTGGACGCGCTCCACTCGATGCTCTCCAGTGTAGTGGACTGAATCTCATCCTCCCACTTAAACGCAATGGAATCCCTCGGGAATTTCGCCGTCCTGCCAAGCGACTCGCCATATTGAATATCATCATAGATTGCCACCAAGCCGTCCGAAGGAAAATCATAGTCATTTATCTTCTGTTTGAAGGTGTCAACCGCATTGGGGACTTGTCGGCTTGTGACCTCCAAATAATCTACAACATCAAATCCAAGTGACGAGAGCCATTTTAGCTGGCGGGAATGGGAATTTTCAAAATCCGCAGCTTCTGCTTTAACTAAAGCGAAGGCAAAAAAGTACACTTTTCGCTTTGAAACAATCTCATTATTTAATTGCCGTACCGTACCGCTACACAGGTTCCGAGGGTTCTTGTACTTTTCGTCCGCATCTTCAATCTGTTCGTTGATACGCTCAAACTCGGAATAGCCAATAACGGCTTCTCCTCGAATAATCAACTCTCCGGTATAGGGAATTTTAGCAGGGATGTTATAGAACACCCTCGCGTTGTTCGTTATGACCTCACCAACTTCGCCATTTCCCCGTGTAACAGCCTTAAACAGCTTGCCGTCACGATAGGTCAAAACGATGGTCAGCCCGTCCAGCTTCCATGATAAGAGGATTCTCTGAGAGCCTGCAAACTGCGACAGTTCCTCTATGCTCTTGGTCTTATTCAACGAAAGCATGGGGGCGGCATGTTGCTCCTTTGGCAAGGAGCTGACGACTTCATATCCAACCTGCTGCGTTGGGCTGGATGCCCTTATAACCCCTGTGCTTGCTTCCAAAAGCTGCAATTCATCGTACAGCTTGTCGTACTTCTGGTTGTCCATGATCTCATGGGAACCGCTATAATAGGCCCGGTTCGCCCTGTTCAAAATCTCGATTAGCTCGTTCATTCGAGCTATGTTATCAGGCATTTCCATCCTCCTGACTGTCTTTTAACTTGATCACAGGTTCTTTACCGCGCTTTACTTCAAAATCCATATTGCTGATTCTGCCATAAATATCATCTATGGAGGCATCGACCGTCTGTTTATCTGCGGCATCCAGCGCGCTTAGCGCTTCGTTGGCCGCAGCAGCATAGTTTCTTTTATGTTTTGCATTTAGCTCATTCCAGTTTATATTCTTGAAATGGGCGATCAGGTCTTTGGGAACGAGAAGCACTTCCATCTGCATTAACGCGGCCAGCACAGGGTATCCGGGATAACCCTGCCAGTAGGTCGCGCTGTCATTGGACGTGAAGCTGGATTGATCGGCATTCCAGACGACGGTGTATTTTTTGCTGTAATCGGACGACGTGATATAGGCGCTTGTGCTGTCAATCTCAATCCGGCCATCTGCCAAGGCGCTGATCGCCTCATGTATTTTCTCTTTGGGGGGCATCTTCTTCAATTTACTTCACCTCCACATAGAGCGATTTCAAAAGTTCGATTTCCTTCTTGTAGCCCGCAACATCATTGGGTGTTTCCAAGTAAAAGGGTAGTTCGCGCAATGAGGGATGATTGATGATCGCTGCAATAGCATCAATGCCGATGCTGCCGTCACCGATTTTTTCGTGGCGATCTTTGCGGCTGCCGATAGGGTTCTTGCTGTCGTTGAGGTGGATTGCTTTCAAGCGGCCCAGCCCGATAATCCGGTCAAACTCCGACAATACCCCATCCAGATCATTCACGATGTCATATCCCCCCTCGAAGATATGGCAGGTGTCGAGGCAAATGCCCAGATAGTCTGAGCATTCAACCTTGCTGATGATTTCCTGCAATTCCTCAAAGCTCCTGCCGATCTCTGTTCCTTTACCGGCCATCGTTTCCAGCAGAATCGTTGTGTTCAGGTCGTCGGTTATGGCGGTGTTGAGCATATCGACAATGAACTGTATGCCCACGGCCTCACCCTGCTTCACATGACTGCCGGGGTGAAAGTTGTACATGGTGCCGGGAATGTGGTCAAGCCGCTCCAGATCGTCCTTGATTGTATCGAGGGCAAATTGCCGTAACCCGGCGTCTACTGCGCAGGCGTTAAGGGTATAGGGCGCATGGGCGAGTATTGGTTGTAGGCCGTGCATCTCGGAAAAGCTCTGATATGCGCCGATATCAACCAAATCCAGGGGCTTTACAGCTCCCCCTCTCGGGTTCCGTGTGAAGAACTGGAACGTATTGGCTCCGATGCTCACAGCTTCCTTGCCCATTGCTACATAACCCTTTGATGATGATAAATGACATCCGATTTTGAACATATTGAATCCCTCCTGATTTTTACTCCGCTTCATAAGCTTGTTTTTGCCTGTTTTTCAGTTCCTTTTTGATATGCTCCGGCTGGATAACCCTTGCATTGGCTCCAAAGGACAAGAGGAAAGAGTATAGCCACTCATCCTCTGGAATTGGCGCGGTCACATAGATTCCGTCCTCCCTGCTTTCAATGTAGGTAAATTCAAAGACATCATAGACACGGGGGGCATGACGGCGGGAGAACCACAATTGTACCTCGACACCCGTTTGCATCCATTCCTCATTCAAATAGTCGGATCGCTGGGACGCGCTATACTTCTGTAAATACGGTTGCGTGAGAATGTGCAGGTCATTCATTCTTGTTACCTTGAAAATGCGAAAATCTTTCCTCAAGTGGCAATAGCCATAGAGATACCAGCCATGTTGCTTATATACCAGCTTCAAAGGGTCTGCTTTACGCTCGGTGATTGTTCCGCTGGCATCTACATATTCAAACTGAACGCCCCTCTCATCGAATATTGCTTCCTTTATGGCTTCAAACTTTTTAGCATCCTCACGATTGACGGTTCCCCACCGGCTCAAATCCACGTCAATCCAATTGGTTCTTTGGTCAAACAAGACCGCCATTTTCTTCAGCGCGGTTCCATCGCCAAGAAAAGGAACAGCGATGAGTGCCTGCAATCCGAGTAATATTTCCCGTGTTTCATCCTCTGTGAGTACGGATTTATCAAGCACGAAATTATCCATCAGCCGAATGCCTCCATTGCGTCCCGTCGTGACATAAACAGGGACTCCCGCCGCGCTCAGGGCGTCAATATCCCTATATATTGTCCGTACAGAGACATCAAACTGCTCCGCCAGCTTCGGGGCGGATATGTTTCCTTTTTCCATTAGGAGCAGCAGCATTTCCAATAATCTACTGTTTTGCAAGAATTGCACCTCCTGAAATAATAGTAACATAGAAAGCGTGACATACCGCGTCAAGGTTTCTATGATAAAATTATTTCACCTGAAAAAAATAATATCATAGAAAGCATGACATCCTGCGTCAAGGTTTCTATGATAATATTAAATCAAAGGAGGGAAAAAGTCCATGCTAATTAAGGATTATTACAATAAAGAATATGCCGAGATGCTTGCGGACAAGATCATTGAAAAGTACCCTTCACTGGACAAAGAGGGGTTTGTAACAGACATTGCGGAATCGGTAGAGGGCAAGGAATACACCCAGCAGATGCAGGCCATTGTGGAGGTGTTTGATCGCTATCTGCCGGAGTATCCCGAAACCGTCAGGCTCTTTGGGGAAATGCTGGGGCCGAAGTTATCTTCCATCGCTAATCAATATTCGGATGGCCAGTGGCTGTCTCCTATTGGCAAATACGTGGAGGCGCATTGTGCGGAATACCCGGAACATTTCCAGTTGTCCGTGAAATTTATTAAAGAGTTTACACAGAGACACACGGGGGAATTCGCCATGCGTCCGCTCATTCAAGCGTTCCCCAAAAAGAGTATGACCGTCTTGAAGAAGTGGAGCCAGGAAAAAAACGTGTTTGTAAGGCGCTGTGCCAGCGAGTGTATGCGCGTCAGTCTACCGTGGGCAAAAAAAATGACCGCCGCCGTGGAGCGGTTTGACGATTATATGCTGATACTCAGCAATTTGCGCTACGACGAGGATAAATACATTCGACTGACAGTTGGTAATAACCTGAATGACCTGTACAAATACGACAGCGAGAAGGCGCAGCTTATTGTGGATACATGGATGAATGATAATCCCACGAAAGCGACGCTTTGGATGATTCATCATGGTACTCGCAGCCAGCGGAAAAAGAAAAAGGCGGAAGAAGAGAACCATGACGCGTGACACCTGGAATCCGTGGCATGGCTGCGTGAAATGCAGCGAGGGTTGTCAGAACTGCTATATGTATTATTTTGATCGTATGCGTGATCGGAATGGTGCGGATGTTTACCGAACAAAGGGCGGTTTTGACTATCCGGTTCACAGGAACCGCAGAGGGCAGTACAAAATCCAAAGCGGAGAGCTAATTCGCGTCTGCATGACATCGGATTTCTTTCTTGAAGAAGCCGACCCTTGGCGTGACGAGGCGTGGCAGTGTATGAGGGAGCGAAGCGACGTAAAGTTCTTTCTGCTGACCAAGCGACCAGAGCGGGTGCAAGCCTGCCTACCTGATAATTGGGGGGATGGCTGGGAAAACATATTCTTCAATGTATCCTGTGAAAACCAACAGCGCGCCGACGAGAGGATACCCCATCTTCTCCGGCTGCCGTTTAAGCACAAAGGTCTGTTCTGCGCCCCGCTGCTTGGTGAGATACACATTGCGGAGTACCTGGCGGCGGGTGAGATAGAGCAGGTTGGATGTGGCGGTGAAAACTATGACGGCGCAAGGCCATGCAATTTTGAATGGGTAAAAGCCCTGCGTAAAGAGTGTATGGAGGCAGATGTGACGTTCTGCCTTGTGGAAACCGGAACGAACTTCATAAAGGATGGCAGGCTATATCACATGCCCGATAAAGATATTCAGAAGCGCATGGCGTTCAAGTCCGGGATGAATTTTGTCGGCAGGCCGGTGGAATATGTGCTGGAGGATGAATATGGGCTAATCCCCCAAGAAAGACTGTATGTGCCTCATTATCGAAAAGGCTGTGAACAATGCGGAGGCAGACTGATCTGCAATGGGTGTAGTGATTGTGGTAAGTGCTAAAATCAATCAATGATAATTAAGTTCCACGTCTGACCAGACGGCGCAAGACATAACGAGTATATGCATCAGGCCAAAGCGCCGTCTCGCGCAATTTGCATGGGGCGGCGTTTTGTATTTACGGCAACGGGAAGGAGGCTGTATTACTATGATTAACGTGCTTATGGTAAATTATGACGCCGATGCGCTGGCACGGTATGGCTCCTTGCTGGCGGAACACGAAATTACGGCGCACGCCGCGTCCACGATGCAAAAAGCCCTTGATATGCTGCTGGAACAAGAGTATTCGGGCGTTGTAATCAACGCGGACGATTTTGAATATCTGCCGCTTTTGAAAGTGATGCGCGCGCTGACCGCTTCACCGATTGGCGTCGCCGCGTCGCGGTTCAGTCAGTACGAAAACGACATGGTAGACGAATATGGCGTGGATATATACCGGGTGAGGTATGACGCTATGGAGTACCGCGTCAAAAACTTTTCCACATTAGTAAAGGGCTATCTTGAGCTAAATATCCGGCGTAAGCATACCATGTCCGTCGTAGCCTGCGGCGATGTGAGGGTTCGCCTGGATACCCGCAAGGTGTTCGTTCAGGGCAAAGAGATCGACCTGAAAGGAAAAGAGTTTGATATTCTCCACTACCTCATCATTAACAAGGGCATCGTTTTATCCTACGAGCAAGTATTCCGGCATGTGTGGGGCGACGGGTATGAGGACAATTCAAGGGAAAGTCTGAGGAACCAAATCAGCAGACTTCGCGGCAAGCTGCAAGTCTACCCGGAACAGCCTGACTATATCAGAACGGTGCGTGGCGTTGGGTATTGCTTCACCGCATAGAAAGGCGGTATATGGAATTGATTAAGAGCGCGTAACAGCCGGTTTGCGAACCGGCTGTTATCTTTTGTCCGGCCATAAAAAAATATTATGTTTTTGTTATGTTCAAATTATATTACTGTTTTGTTGCCTCTTTATACTCCCCCTTAACGATTCGGGGAGGCATGGTAAAGAGGCGGCGGCACGGCCCTGTACTCCCCGCAAGGGGAATACGGAATGGAACGAAAATGGCGTGAGCCGCCCCCCGCTCAATATAAATACATAATCCATACGGCGAAAAGAGCCGCGAACCCTCACGGGATGGCGGGCTTTTTCATATCGGCGGGTTGCTTTCTGCCCGTTTCCTTCTCCGTGTGCATAATCGTCCTTCCTTTTTCACGCGCGTTTGCCCTGCGGCATCCGCGCGTTTTTTTATTTCCCCTTTTAGCGGACAAGCCTTCCCGCCGTGGCGGGCCGGGCTGCCGTTCGCCGCCTTTCACGATCTGGATTTTCAAAAAAATTCAGATCGGAGGAAAGGCTATGAGCGAAAAGCTCTACCACATCAAAATCAACGGGGCGCTTGTGGAGGTGCCGAAACAACTGTATTTGGAGTATTACCGCTCCAAGCGCAGGGACAAGTATTACGAGCATGACATCAAGATCGAAAACGCCGTTCGGGACAAGAACGGCAATATCGTTGGCTACAGGCCAAGCCGCGAGGATTCCCTTGAGAGGCTCTTGGAGGCTGGCGGTGATTACCGCGACGATTCGGAGAGCGTGGAGGACACCGCCATATTGAAATTGACGGCGGCGGCACTCCATGAGGCTTTACGGCTGCTGCCTGATGATGAACGCGATTTCATTGAAACGCTGTTTTTCTCGAATGGCGGCAGCGGCATGAGTGAGCGTGAATACGCACGGATACTCGGCTTATCCAAGACCGCGATTCACGCCCGCAAAGAAAAGGTGCTGAGGAAATTAAAAAAGCTACTCGGAAGTTGAAAGTTTTTTAGACCACCCCCCCTCTCCCAATGGAAAGTAAGTGAAGGGATATTTTTTCTCCTCACCGCACCTTGACAAACACCGGCCACCGCGCCGGTCATAACGGGACGTGAGGTACGTTACCTCCCACGCTGCGCGCGAGGATCGCACGGCCCCGAAGGACACACCGCAAAACCAGCCTGCCGGTTTTCGGAAGTCCTGACGGGCCGGAGCAGGAGCGCCCTCTCCCTTCGGGGATTTGGCAGACAAAAGGCGTGGGGGCCATAATGATACTTTTCCGCTTCTTGCGGACACCAACGAACAGGCAGTAGTTGGGGAAGCGTCGCTTCGGTTGGGAAAGGCCGAGGGGAGCTTTCATGCGTAGCGGTTTTCCGTTACGGCCTTACGTCACCCCCTATGTTCATCCCTCTTGCTGGGATGTGCGCGTCCGGGAAGCGAGGTCAAATAGGACGCCTAAAACTTTGCTGCTTTGAACGTCAATACAGAGTTGGCGGCAGAGCTACTGCGGCGGGGCAGTCCGGCTAAGAAATAACAATTTCGTCGGCCTGCGGGCCAGACGCTCCAAAACGAGCCGGATATATAACCGCCCCGCCGTACCACTGTGCCGCCAACGAACGGAGAATTGCCATGAAATATATTACTGCCATTAACGAGGTAAGCCGGGATATACAGCCCGGCATACGGGAGAAGTACGGCGACGCCGCGCTCTTTACCGCTTACGGCTGCGTCCTGCTGGAACGCGAAACCGGCAAGGGCTACTCCTACCGGGCGCTGAACCTGAAAACGGGCCGCATCGCCACCATACACCGCAGGACAAATCCCCTCACGACCTCCGGCGTCGGCGCGATAGCCGAAAAAATACGGCTGTCGCCCGTCGCGGGCAAGGGGACATACGAGATCGACATGCCGCCCGGTGAAAACCTGCTCCGCGACGGCCTCACGGGGATTCTGCACCATATCTTTGAAACCATACTGCCCGAGCATGGCTACGGCATCCGGGAAAAGCAGATAGAGCTTGCCGCCCATATCCTTGAAGCAATCGGCAAGCGGGCCATATCGCTGTCCGAGGCCGAGGTCGGCACGGGCAAGACACATGCCTATATAATCTCCGCCGCGCTTGCCAAGCGGGGCCGCGTCAACGACTTCTGGCTCCGCGGGCATTACAAAGGCCAGAGCTACGCCGAGAGCGCCTATATGCCCGTGGTCATATCCACGTCCAGCATCGCGTTGCAAAACGCCATCGTCCGGGACTACATACCCGGCATATCCCGCATACTCATGGAGCATGGCGTTATCAGGGAACCGCTGACCTGCGTAATCCGAAAGGGCCGGGAACATTATGTCTGCGAAAAGAACCTACGGGCCTTTTACGCCGACACCGACAGGCGCACAAAACGGCTGATCGCGCCCCTGCTGAAAGAGGACGCATCCATCGACCTCGCCGACGCTCATAGTCTTACACCTTATATGAAGCGGAAAATCGGTGTAACAGGGCGCTGTGACGAGAACTGTCCTCACTTCGACGAGTGCCGCTATCTATGCCATATGAAGCATGTTCAATCCAACAAGCACGATTTTCAGGTATGTAACCATAACTATTTTCTTGCCGACGTGCTGCGCCGGGCCGAAAACGGCCATCCGCTCATACCACATTATCAGGCGGTTATCATTGACGAGGCCCACAAGTTTATCACGGCGGCGCGGCAGATGTACGGTGTAGAGCTTTCCAGCCTTGCCGTGCCGGGCGTCATGGATTCCGTTCTCGGCTTTGTATACCGCAAGGGCGAGAGCGGCGAGGACGCGCGGGAGCTGGCCTTGAAGCTGGCCGGGCAGAACGAGCGGCTATTCCAGCTACTTAACGACAACATCCCCACGGACAGCGTGGACGAGGAAACGGAGCGGTACAAGACCGTCATGGACAGAACGGCGTCGCGCTATCTGCGGAATATCAGCCGTTTATGCGAGGAATTGTCCGCAACGCTGGCCGAAAAGCCCCTGCTTATCAAGTATAAGGGCCGACGCGCGCAGGTGCTTCGGGAGCTTACCGGGATTCGGGAGCGGGCCGACGAGCTGGAAAACTACGGCGAGATTGTCTACTGGCTGGAAAGGCCGGAGGAAAAGCACCTGACGGAGCAGGAAATGCCGGTTGAAACGCTGCTGTGCGCCATTCCCAAGCATTTAAGCGATATGTTGTACCGGGATTTATGGAAGAAGGGCATCCCCATCATCCTGACCTCCGGGACGCTCTCGGCGGCGGGCAGCTTCGAGCATATCAAGCGCAAGACCGGCCTTGACCGGGTGCGCCTCCTGATGGAAACCAGCAAGCCGTCGCCCTTTAATCACCGGGAAAACGCGCTGATCTACGTCAGCGAAACCATGCCGTTCCCCGACATCAAGAACCGGGAATACATTATGGCCGCCGCTGACGAGACTGAGAAGCTGATACGGGCCGCTCACGGTCACGCCGCACTGCTGTTCACGTCCTACAAGGCGATGGATATGGTCTATGAAATACTGGAGGGCCGTGGCATAGGCTTCCCCATGTTCCGCATGGATAAGGGCGGCGTGAGCGCCATTGACCGCTTCCGCGAGAGCGGAAACGGCGTACTGTTCGCGTCCGGCGCGATGTGGGAGGGCATAGACCTCCCCGGCGACGTGCTTTCCATGCTGATGATCGTCAAGCTGCCGTTTGCCGTTCCCGACCCCATCGCCGAGTATGAGCGGACGCTGTATAACGATACGGTGGAGTATATAAACTGCGTCGTAGTCCCGGAAATGATTATCAAGCTCAAACAGGGCTTCGGGCGGCTGATACGCCATGAGAACGACACCGGCGTCGTGGCGCTGCTGGACAGCCGGGTACGGGTGAACGCCCCCTACCGGGGCCGGGTGCTGCGCGCCCTGCCGGATTGCGCTGTAACGTCCGACATTGCGGACGTGGAAGCGTTCATACAATCGAAGAAGGGGCCGGATTACTTCATGTAGTCCGGCCCTTTCGCTTTTGGAAAGGAGCGCGGTTATGCGGGAAATGACACTGGAACAGATGAAAAACGTGGATATACGCACCGTTGACCTGGCCAGCCTTACGGACATCCGGGATATTCAAGTCAATCCCGGTCAGTCCAAAGAGGAACGGATGCGGGATTTCGTGCGGCAGATCGGAAACCCCTACTGCTTCCGGGTGGGCAATGTGGCCGTCAAGGTGAGCTTTGCCGAGGGCGGCGCGACATTGGAGGACAGGCTGGAAAGCCTGATGATGAAGCTGTGAGCACCGACGCTCTGACATATTCCCAAGTTGGGAATATGTTGTGCGGATACGGAGCCGGTTGACAACATGGACATAAATCGAACTGTATAGTAGCCTTATTACAGGACTATACGGCGAAACCCGGTTGTTTATCGGCTTTTCGGAGAAAAACAACCGGGAGTGATTGATTTGAGTACAAATACGTTAATACAGGGCGACATGCCTAATGCGGCTATGTACACCCATTTCGGCAGCGCAGGCCAGCGTTGCAACGATGATACTATATGGCAAGGCGGCTCCTATGAGCGTCTTTCCCGCGAGGACGGCGACAAGGAAGAATCGGACAGCATCGGCAATCAAAAGGAACTGATTGCTTCGTATGTGGCGGGCAGGACAGACATAGAGCTTACCTCTAACTACGAGGACGATGGTTATTCCGGGGTGGATTTCGACAGGCCGGATTTCAAGCGCATGATGGAGGACATCAGGAGCAAGAAAATCAACTGCGTCATCGTCAAAGACCTGTCGCGCCTGGGCAGAAACTACATTGAAACGGGTAAACTGCTGGAACGCTACTTCCCGTTCATGGGTGTGCGCTTTATCGCCATCAACGACAATTACGACAGCCTGAACCACAACGCGCAGACCGACAACCTGATTATCCCCTTCAAAAACCTGATAAACGACGCCTATTGCGCCGACATATCGAAGAAAATCAAGAGCCAGTTTGAAGTGCGCCGTAAAAACGGCGAGTTTATCGCTCCTTTTGCCGCCTTCGGATATATGAAAGACCCCGCCGATAACAACCGCCTTATTATTGACGAGGACGCGGCAGGCGTTGTGCGCGACATCTTCCGCTGGAAGATAGAGGGCATGAGCCAGCAAGGGATAGCCGATAAGCTCAACTCTCTCGGCAGCCCCTCTCCGCTGGAATACAAAAAAGAGGCAGGTTCCAATTACACAACGGTTTTCCACACGAAAACCCGCGCCAAATGGACGCCGGTTGCCGTGGGCCGCATCCTCAAAAACGAGCTATACGCCGGTGTTATGACGCAGGGCATGAGTACCACGGAGAGCTATAAGCTAAAACGGCGGGTACAAAAGCCTGAATCGGAATGGGCGCGTGTGGACGGAAAGCATGAGGCCATCATAACGGCGGAGGATTTCGCGCTTGTCTCCCGCCTTTTGCAAAAGGATACGCGGATTACGCCGGGCGGCAAGACCGTATACCTGTTTTCCGGGCTTCTCTACTGCGGGGATTGCGGGCGCGGGCTTGTCCGCAAGCCTGTCAAAAACACGGAATACGCTTATCATATCTGTTCCACTTACAAAAAGGGCGGTGCTTGCGTCAGTCACAGAATCAGCGAAAAGGCGCTTTATGACGCGGTTTTTCAAACGCTTACCCATCATATCCGTGAGTGTGTGGAGCTTGACCGGCTGCTGAGGTTCATCGACGATATGCCCATGCGCCGTCTGGACGCGGTAAAGCTGCAAAAACAGATCGACGCCAAAAAAGCCGAGCTTGAAAAGCTCTCCCGGCGCAAAATTAAAGTGTACGAGGATTACGATGATGGCATTTTGGACAGAAACGAGTATGGACGGTTCAAGGCCATCTTTGAAGCACAGGCCAATGAAGCGGAAACCGCGCTGGGTACGCTTACGCGGGAGCTTGACCGGGCCGTATCCGGCAATAGCGAAAACAGCCTTTGGACAAAGCATTTCAAAAAATACCACAATATGCAAAGCCTGACGCGAGCGGCAGTAGCCGAGCTTGTGGAGCGCATCACGGTATTTGGCGACAAGCGGGTGGAGGTAACAGTCCGTTATCTGGCTGAATTTGAGGCCGCCCTTCGGTTTGTTGAGGACATGGCTATTAACGATACACGGGAAAGGGCGGTGGTGTAAGTGGCGCGCAAGAGCAGATACGCGGCTGAAACCGCCGCAGCGCCCGCGGTCGAGTTCATGTATGACGTGGCGGGCTATGTCCGGCGCTCCGACGAGGACAGGGGCGAGGCCGTTTCGCTGGAAAACCAGGCGATAATGGTACGGAAATACATTGAGCGGACGCCGGGGCTTCGGCTGAGAGAGATATATTCCGATAACGGGCAGACCGGCACGAATTTTCAGCGCCCCGGCTTCGAGGACTTGATGGACGGCATCCGTCGCGGAAAAATCAACTGTATCGTAGTCAAAGACCTGTCCCGCTTCGGGCGCGACTACATTGAGGCGGGAAATTACCTTGAAACCATCTTCCCACGCCTCGGTGTGCGCTTTATCTCCATTGGCGACAATTACGACAGCTTTGACCCGCGCTGCCGGGGTGAGGGCCTTTCCATCGCTCTGAAAAATATGATAAACGCCTTTTACGCAAAGGATATTTCGGTGAAAACGCGCTCCGCGTTTGCCGCGAAACAGCGCAAAGGCGAATACACCGGGGGGATGCCGCCGTTTGGGTATCTAATATCCCCCGAGGACAGGCATAAGCTGGTTATTGATGAAAAAGCCGCCGCCGTGGTGCGCGACATATTCCGCTGGCGGTTGGAAGGGCTGCGGCCCGCCGATATTGCAAGGCGGCTGGAGGCAAGCGGATTCCCGTCGCCCGGTCATTATTTCTATGTAACAGGTATATTCAAAAGCAAGCACTTTGAAAAGAACCGCCGCTGGGCGGATTCCACCGTGCGGAACATGCTGGAAAACCCCGTTTACATTGGCGATATGGCGCTCGGGAAAACGAGGGTAAATCCGAACCAAATGTATGATAACATCCATCAGCCGAGGGACAAATGGGTTATCACAAAAGGTACGCATGAACCTATCGTTTCCGAAGCGGATTTTGAGGCGGTGCAGGCACTTATCCGTCAGGCGAAAGCCGCTCACTGGCGAGACGGGGAAAAGCCGGAGGCGCGCCGTGCCAACAGCCCGGAAAACATCTTCTCCGGCTTGATTTTCTGCGAGGATTGCGGGCGCGTTTTCAGGCGGGTGCAGTATAAAACGCAAGCCGGAAAGGTCTATAAATACTGCTGCGTTGAGTGTACGACGGAAACCCAGGGCAGGGTGAAGCGGAAATACCTGACGGAAGCCGCTTTGCACGAAATTGTCCACGCTATCATTATGGGGCAGGTGGAAGCCTATGGCAAAACCCGCAAGCAAATCGAAAAAGCCCATGCTTCCGGGCCTGTCGCTACGGAGCGGGACAATATCCAGATGGAGATAAGAAAGCTGCGGGTGAGGCTGGATTCGCTTGATGCCAAAACCATGCGGGCATATGACGATCTGTGCGACGGTATCCTCTCGGACATTGACTACCGGATGATTAAGGGAAGCTATGAAACGGAACGCACGGAGAATCTTGCGCGTATTGACGGGCTTGAATCGTCTCTGGCGCGCCTTCAGCTCGGTTTCGTGGATGAAAACCCGTCCATCGTCGAGTTTGAGAAGTTTTCCGGCGTCAAGGGCTTGTCTCGGGATATGCTTACCGCGCTGGTGGAGCGCATCGTCGTGAACAGCGACCTGTCAGTCGAGGTATTTTTCAGATATGAGGACGAATACGCGCCGCTACTGGCGTTCGTCGAGGAAAACGGGGGTATGGGAAATGAGTGATATGCAGGATACAATGATTCTGGCGAAATACCTCCGCATATCTGACGATGACGGGCGCTATGGCGAAAGCCAGAGCATAGAGGGCCAGCGCATGTTATTGGATGATTTCATAGCATCCAACCCTGAACTAAGCGGCGCACATGTCCTCGAATATGTGGATGATGGATGGTCGGGAACGAACTTTAACCGCCCGTCAGTACAGGAATTATTGATAAAAGCCAAAAACGGCGGCGTCCACTGTATCATTGTCAAGGATTTTTCCCGATTCGGGCGCAACTACATTGATGTCGGCGATTATCTGGAGCAGATATTCCCTTTTCTCCGTGTGCGTTTTATCAGCGTCAACGACGGTTTTGACAGCGCGAGGCAGGAATGTTCGGCGGGTGATGTAGGCGTTGCTTTCAAATCCCTGTGCAACGATTATTATTCCAAAGAGCTATCCCGTAAGGTGCGGTCTGGAATCGTGACGCTGCGGGATTCCGGGAAGTATCACGCTTCAACTGCGCCATTTGGCTACACGAAAGCCGATAACGACATGCACAGGATAGTGGTAGACCCGGACGCCGCCTGTACTGTCCGGCGCATTTTCAATATGGCGCTGGACGGCATGAGAGCAAAAGAGATCGCACATACCCTTAACAGCGAAAAAATCCTGACGCCGGGCAAATACAAGCTGGAGCGTACAGGACGCAAGGTTGGCTACAATACGAATAATGTCTGGACGGATAACGCTGTTCGCGTAATCCTCAAAGACGTGCGCTATACGGGATTGCTTGTGCAGGGCATGACGCGGAGTTACAGAATTGCGGACGACCGGCATTACCTTGTTCCAAAAGAACAGTGGCATATTTCCCCCACTCGCCATGAAGCTATCGTTTCCACGGAAGATTATGCGAAAGTGCAGAACCTCATATCCTCCAAACGGCAGCCTGAAAAGCGCGAACGTGAAATTCACCCGTTATCCGGGAAGGTGCGCTGCGGCGGCTGCGGTCATGCTCTTTATCGGAGCAGCACGAAACACCCGACCTATCTATGCGGATACAAGGTATATTATGAGAACCACGGCTGCCCGTGCAAGGGCGTAAAAGTGGCTCTTGTCGAGGAAGTAACGCTCGCCGCCTTGCAAAGCCTGTTCAGCGCCTTTGAAGTTAAGGAAAAGGCGGCGAGGGAGATGGAGAACCTGCGGGCCGTGGCCGGTATGGAACGAATAAAGGAAATACAATCGCTGCAAAGGCAGATCAGCGGCATAAGGAACGAAAAGCTGGCGCTGTACACTCAATTCAGCGACGGCGATATACAAAAAGATGATTATGTCCGTTTGCGCGATGAAGCGGAAACGAGGTTACAGGAGTTGACTGCCCAGGTCGCCACGTTAGAGCTGCTTGCCATAAAGAAGCGTGAGGTTGACGTATCCGACCCGTTTATTGATAAGCTGCGGGATTTGCGATTTGAGGACAGCCTGACCCGTGAAATTGTCGCCGCGCTCATTGACCGTATTGTCGTATACGATAAAGACCGTATTGAAATCAAGTGGAAATACTCTGACGCGGCTCTTGCCGCCGTATTGGAAAAAGGGGTGTAAACTGATGAAGCAGGCTGAAAAATCGACCGCGATATACTGCCGTGTGGCACATGCCGACGATTATGCGCTTGAAGCGCAAAAGGAATCCCTTTCCCGATACGCCGCGGAATGTGGCTATGATAACATAGTGGTTTACGCGGATAATGGGTATAGCGGCTTGAACTTCCACCGTCCCGCGCTCTCCGCTCTGGAAAACGATGTACGGGCCGGTAAAGTAGGAAGGGTTATCGTCAAAGACTTATCACTCATCACGCGGGATTATTGGGCCGCAGACGCTTGGATTGACAAACTGATCGCTTCCGGCGTTGCGCTTATGACGACAGATTATCGGCAGACGGTCAACGTAATGCTACAAAGATATGCCGCCTTGCAATAAAGGCGACATTCGATAAATTTTCAAAAATATTTTTGCGACCTTACTTGACATCAGCCCACGCTCCCAAGGGGGGAGCGACGATGGACGCCGTACCGGCGGGCGTCGATAAACGAATTTCAATCCACGCTCCCAAGGGGGGAGCGACATTTGGGGCTGGTAAAAGAAAGCGTCGAAACGCTGATTTCAATCCACGCTCCCAAGGGGGGAGCGACAAAGAATCGGTGCAATTACCTGATACTATCACGGATTTCAATCCACGCTCCCAAGGGGGGAGCGACCCAACTGCCGCTGATCAACCGCGCGCCTTTGATATTTCAATCCACGCTCCCAAGGGGGGAGCGACATGCCTATATGCCGGAAGAATCGCAGAAAGGTATTTCAATCCACGCTCCCAAGGGGGGAGCGACGGTTAGCACATTGTCCGGCAGAAGTCCTTACGTATTTCAATCCACGCTCCCAGGGGGGGAGCGACCACGGCGGCCATAAGGGTTCTTATGTCTGCATCGATTTCAATCCACGCTCCCAAGGGGGGAGCGACAAGCGGGTGGATTACTTGTATGACGTCTGCAAAAATTTCAATCCACGCTCCCAAGGGGGGAGCGACCTTGTGGAGTCCGATGATATGGAAATTGAGAAGCATTTCAATCCACGCTCCCAAGGGGGGAGCGACGGCCAATGACTATTTTTCCGGGTTGCTGAATCCTATTTCAATCCACGCTCCCAAGGGGGGAGCGACCCTTATGAACCGGCAGAACTGCGAGCAGTACGGATATTTCAATCCACGCTCCCAAGGGGGGAGCGACGGGGTGAGGTTTTGAGTATAGGCGAAAGAATAAAAATTTCAATCCACGCTCCCAAGGGGGGAGCGACGTGAGTTTGCAGACTTTCCAACAAAGGTCTTAGAATTTCAATCCACGCTCCCAAGGGGGGAGCGACCCGGTCGTATAGCATGGCCTGGCAAATGCGAACTATTTCAATCCACGCTCCCAAGGGGGGAGCGACCCTCGCACGGGTAGGCGTCGCCTGTCTTGTACTCATTTCAATCCACGCTCCCAAGGGGGGAGCGACACGAAGAAAAACATAACAATCACCGGCACGTCATTTCAATCCACGCTCCCAAGGGGGGAGCGACGACCATGTTTTACGATCCGGATTTTCGGAAAATATTTCAATCCACGCTCCCAAGGGGGGAGCGACTCGGGCGCGCTCTGCGGATAAGTAGATCATGTTTTATTTCAATCCACGCTCCCAAGGGGGGAGCGACCTTCCCGGCCTCTGCATTACGGACCTGAAAGTAATATTTCAATCCACGCTCCCAAGGGGGGAGCGACGGGGGAGTTAATCAAAGCTGGTAGCAGTTACGAAATTTCAATCCACGCTCCCAAGGGGGGAGCGACGGTATAACATCTGAGCAGCCTTTTCCCTAATCTCCATTTCAATCCACGCTCCCAAGGGGGGAGCGACAATTTTTGGGATGATAATGATCGGGCTTACTATATTTCAATCCACGCTCCCAAGGGGGGAGCGACGTACCGACAGGAACAAAATAATTCAGATGCTTAAGATTTCAATCCACGCTCCCAAGGGGGGAGCGACGTACCGACAGGAACAAAATAATTCAGATGCTTAAGATTTCAATCCACGCTCCCAAGGGGGGAGCGACGAACATGATCAGACTATGCGACAAATGTATAGCGATTTCAATCCACGCTCCCAAGGGGGGAGCGACTATGTATTCTGAATGCACTGAGGATGCGACATATAATTTCAATCCACGCTCCCAAGGGGGGAGCGACATCGCCATACCATTTTTACATACGGAACGATAAATATTTCAATCCACGCTCCCAAGGGGGGAGCGACTTTTCCAATCCTCAAACTGCCCGTTCCCATTCTTATTTCAATCCACGCTCCCAAGGGGGGAGCGACTAATCAATAGTGGGCGCGGTCTTTACCTCGTATGATTTCAATCCACGCTCCCAAGGGGGGAGCGACGAAACATATGACTCACAGGGAAATCTCCGGTCACTATTTCAATCCACGCTCCCAAGGGGGGAGCGACCGTAAACATGCGGGTTTAATTGCGCAGGACGTTATTTCAATCCACGCTCCCAAGGGGGGAGCGACTTATGGTCACGAGTGCTGGGAGCTGGATGCCTTAATTTCAATCCACGCTCCCAAGGGGGGAGCGACCATTGTTGTACCTCACTTTCATAGGGATCACGAATTTCAATCCACGCTCCCAAGGGGGGAGCGACATACGGAACTTTTAAGGGAGTGCCGACAGTTAATAATTTCAATCCACGCTCCCAAGGGGGGAGCGACGATAATGAATGGCTAGAGCAAAATGGACTATACTCATTTCAATCCACGCTCCCAAGGGGGGAGCGACTTTATTCCTAAGGATCTGTTGCCAATGAAAATTCATTTCAATCCACGCTCCCAAGGGGGGAGCGACATGACAAAAAAGTTTTGATCGGATACCACAATAATTTCAATCCACGCTCCCAAGGGGGGAGCGACGTTATAGCCGTATCAAGAGCATGACCGACAATGGAAATTTCAATCCACGCTCCCAAGGGGGGAGCGACTTCTTTGCTTTTATTTTCTTTACTTTCCTTTTGTTATTTCAATCCACGCTCCCAAGGGGGGAGCGACCATAGCTCAACAGTCTGTTAAGCGCCTCCTCATTATTTCAATCCACGCTCCCAAGGGGGGAGCGACATACGCAGCCTATACAGCCAAATGGTAGGACGAGATTTCAATCCACGCTCCCAAGGGGGGAGCGACGAGTGTCTACCGGCGACGAATGTAGCATTATCATTATTTCAATCCACGCTCCCAAGGGGGGAGCGACCCGGAACATGTCACAAGGCAACGGTGGCCAGCTATTTCAATCCACGCTCCCAAGGGGGGAGCGACATGAGTAGAGAAGCCTTGCTGCGATCCCAGATTATTTCAATCCACGCTCCCAAGGGGGGAGCGACTAAATTGGGCGAACACTATACGCCTGACTTTTATAATTTCAATCCACGCTCCCAAGGGGGGAGCGACTCGATCCAGCTCTTTCACAACCAGGACATCACCTATTTCAATCCACGCTCCCAAGGGGGGAGCGACACCAATATAGTTAAAATAGAATGTTGATTTTATGAAATTTCAATCCACGCTCCCAAGGGGGGAGCGACGTCTCAATTTCGACATATTGATATTTCTTACTAAATTTCAATCCACGCTCCCAAGGGGGGAGCGACGGGGAGCAAATTATTGAGACAGGATTGAAGCATGATTTCAATCCACGCTCCCAAGGGGGGAGCGACGGTTACTACTTGTTGGGAACAAATGTTCAGACTTATTTCAATCCACGCTCCCAAGGGGGGAGCGACTAGCGCTGGGTATCACAGCGGACAGTAGGGAGATGATTTCAATCCACGCTCCCAAGGGGGGAGCGACCAAGGACGGCGGCCGGCCGGAGTTTAAACTCATTATTTCAATCCACGCTCCCAAGGGGGGAGCGACCAATGCTTCCCCGTCCATGAAATCCATAAAAGAGATTTCAATCCACGCTCCCAAGGGGGGAGCGACTTGTTTTTCGGCTTCCATTGCGGAACCGAAGAACAATTTCAATCCACGCTCCCAAGGGGGGAGCGACCTTATGCGCAAGCGGACAATGATTGGAGAGGAGGATTTCAATCCACGCTCCCAAGGGGGGAGCGACGTTCTCAATCACCGGAAAGAAACGGCGTTAATTTGATTTCAATCCACGCTCCCAAGGGGGGAGCGACGATTTGCCGACACATACCCCTCGGCCCGATACAATATTTCAATCCACGCTCCCAAGGGGGGAGCGACCTCCGCGACATAAAGTGTCGTGTCGTCTGAAACAATTTCAATCCACGCTCCCAAGGGGGGAGCGACAAAAGAAATGATGAAAATAAGGCTAAACATCTTGATTTCAATCCACGCTCCCAAGGGGGGAGCGACGAGTTTTTGGAGCTGAACGATCGGCTGTCTTTGATTTCAATCCACGCTCCCAAGGGGGGAGCGACAAGGCACGCTGAAGACATGAAAAAACATCTTAACATTTCAATCCACGCTCCCAAGGGGGGAGCGACCGCAAATTCAGAAAATATTTCTATTTCACAAAACAACTATTCCATTAATTCGCAAAAAACGCTTTCATAGTACTACTTTTCCCCTAATTGTCATTTCTTCCAAAAACATCTTCCCCTAATTTCCTGGTGCGAACCTCCCAGGGATTTTATGTTCACTTGTACTTCGCACTAAACGAACAACACTCCCTCCGCATCATATGTCGCTTTTGCACCCACATGTACAACCTTATTCGCATATGAATTCCCAAGATTATAAAACCGCAAGCTATCTGTCTTTGGTTCAATTAGCTTTTCCAGCTCATTTCTCAGTTCTTTGAATTGCGCTGCCGATACGTTGCATTCAAATACGGAATTCTGTACCCTCTGGCCAAGATTTTGACACTTCTTCGCCACTTTCCGCAATCTGCGTTTACCGGCATCGTCAACTGTGCTTACATCATACGTAATTAAAAGCAGCATAACAACCTCACTTCCACAGAAATGGAGGATACGCGTCCAGATCCCCTCGAATATAACGGGCAAGTAACAGCGCCTGCACATGCGGCACTAGCCCCCACGGAACTTTCTCCTTCAAGAATGGATGAACCAGCGTTTCCTTTTTCCTTGTCTGCCATGCATTCAATAATGCTTTTCTTCCCTCATCTTCCAAAAGCACTGCGCCATTCTCACTTCTTTGAAAATGTTTCCCCTGTAACACACGATTATTAACCAGGGAAAGAGCAAATCGGTCACATAGAACACTTCTTAACTCTTCTATTAAGTCTAAAGCCAGGGACGTCCTCCCTGGCCGGTCCTTATGCAGGAATCCCACATAAGCATCCAGACCTACTCCCTCCAATGCATTGGCGCAATCACGAGCCAAAAGTGTATAAACAAATGATAAGATGGCATTAAAATTATCCAAAGGGGGACGACGTGACCTTTCCCGAAAGTAAAAATCCTCTTTGTTTTGCAGAATTAAATCATCCAGGACAGAAAAGTATCGTGTTGCTGCTTCCCCTTCTAATCCCCTAAGAGAATCCAAATTCGTACTTTCACTCGCCATTTGTATGATTTCTGCCAAATGAGCGGAGACACCTTTTAGCTTTTCCACATCCAGGCGCATTTCATAATCTCTGGTTGCCCGTTCCAGTACCCAGCGCGAGTTGTACAGTTTGCCTACGATAAAATACTTCGCAATAAAATGACAATCTGCTTCATTCTCGGAAAGTGCGTACTGCTTCTTACGAAGCAGCACATTTCCTTTCGATTCCCCATGCACACCAGCCAGGAACCTTCCGCTAGGCGAGAAAAAATTCAGTCCGACACTTCTTTTGGTGCACGCTCCCATCAAAGCCGGTGAGGCACCCTTATATCCAAAGTACTGAATCGATTCAAACAGATGCAAAGGATAACGCCCCACGGTTTCTTCGCCATTCAGAATCACGATATTTTCTCCATCCAAAGTCAGATATGTCTCCGGCGTGAGAACGAACAGGGTATTCAATAATTGCTTCATGCATCCTCCTCCCTGATTCTCGCATTTACATAGCTTACTGCTGAGACATTCGTACAAAGCTTGGGCAGGCAAATTTCCTCTAAGGAACAGGCTCTGCAAGATTTGGAAGGCTTTACCTTCGGTGTATATCCCCGCTCCAGATATGCATGCATTTCTTCCAGCATCAAAACTGCCTCTTGCCGTAGGGAATTAGAAAAGCTCACAGTCTCCCGCCGCCGCCGTTCACCGTAGTATAAAAATCCCTGGGGAATTTCGGACAGTAGCATCTCCTCCAAACACATTGCCTGCAGACAAAGCTGCAAAGCATCTGCATTGTGCTCCTTCGGGATGCCTTTTTTATATTCTACCGGAACCACCTTCCAACTCCCGTCTCTTCCAAACAAAGATACCCCATTCTTGTGACGATGAAATTCCACCACATCACAGATCCCGCTTACTCCCAATTTCCGCGATTCTACCCGCATTCCGCGGGTGACCAACAAATCGCTGCGCATCTCTGTCTGATCTTCATCGTGGCACCGCTCATGCATGATTTTTCCATCTACCGTGCGTTCATTCACCTGCCACTGCTGCTCCAAGTGAATCAAAGCCCATTGTCTGCGGCAGAAGGCAAAGTGCTGAATTCCGGATATCATGAGGTATTGCTCTTCAGAATATTCACTCATACCATTAATTCACACGAGACTCCCGCAGGAAGGTCGTCATTATTAACTTGAATTTTATAATCGGAATATTCTCTGGCAGTCTTGTCTGCATCAACTTTTTTCACGGAGACAAGATCAAAAAGTTTGTAAGCCGGAGCATTCCCAAGCTCACTGTCATGTTTGAAAACAATCAATTGTCTTACTGCCATCTTGCCACGTGCTGCAGAGTGATCATGTTCAAACATATTGAGGATTGCCTCCCACAACAACTGCAGGTCTTCCTCGGAAAATCCGGTTGTCTTCCTTGCCAGATTTGCCGACACATACCCCTCTGCCCGATACAAAGCATAAGGAATAATGTGCTTTCTTCCCATCTCTGTCTCCTTATTTTCTGCATCCTTCTCTGTTGTAATTGCCACTCGTGTAATCGTCACTTCCTGAGGAGTGACTGGCTCGATGCTCTTTGCAAATCCAATCTGAACCGGTCCCCGAACCTGCCCACAATTCAAGGCAGCTTTCACAAAAGTGGTCATTACCGCTCCGAAGGTACGGATGTCATAATACTTTGCACACATAAAATCACGGATTTTGCGATCCAGTTCTCCATCTGCCTTTTTCGCTTCTTTTACTGCTTTCTCATCCACCCCAAGTGCCTCGAAAGCCGTACGATCACTGGTATTCAGCGGCATCTTTTCCTTAATATAGATTGCATAGCCGTTCTGGTCCTCCATTCGTGTCTCCACATAATTTCGGATCTTACGTTTTAAACAAACATCTGTCACGATGCCATGGCCGGTTTCAGGATCAACACGCGGCATATTCCCGGCATCCGGATCACCATTGGGATTCCCATTTTCCACTTCAAAAAGAATTACAAATTCATACCGATTTTGGATTACTTCACTCATTTGTTTTCCTCCTTATTTTTCTTCTCGTATCTTTTTTGAACCTGTTGATAATATCCCACCATGAAAATCCCTTGCTCCTGCAGGTTAAATCGAGTCGGGAAGGGATTCTCAATGTCCTCAATCCTTGCCAACAGTTCTCCTATCTCCTGCTCCCGGAACTTTCCATAGTCTGCTTTTGCCGTATGGTGGCTGGCCAAGCGAAGTAACTGTGGAAATATAAGTGCCGGAGTTGCACATGCTGAGGTAAAATACCGATCCTTAATCGTTGCCTTTATACCCGGACTCGCCTCCTCCTGCGCTTTTTCCAGGACAGCAAATAAACGTCCCAGAATATAAGGTCTGTTATTCGTGTTCTCATTGACTGCCATACGCAGTACCTCCTTATCCGTATCTTTATAGTAATTTTTTAATAAATACGCTTTGATTCCGGCTGCCTTTCCCCTTGTAACGTCGCGTTCTGCCCGCGTTCTTATCATTAATCCGTTCATGAATGATGCCGGATAGAAAGAATCCATCAATATTGACCGCAAAAGGCTCCCCGTCAGCAGTGGACTCGGCACTTTATCTCTTGAATTCAAATTCACTGTCTCACGAAGCAAAGAATAAATGGATAAGTATTCCCTTTGATCAAAGACTGGCTTTTGAATTTCTAACCGCTCATAATGCTTACGTATGTTATTTAGGAAGTAGCCAAATTCATTTTGAAGAAAGAATCGCACAGATAAGCGAGCAGCATTCGGGGATAGTCCCAATATATAAAATTTTGAATGGATATCAATATCATCAATTGCCTGTCCCAATGAAAGCTTTTCAAAAATGCTTTGCAGCAGGATATCAGCATTTTCCCCTGGGTTTATTGTCAAATTGAAGTAATCCACATATTGGGGGACTGCCGTTTCAGACCAGAAAATAATCGTGGTGTCACCAATAACCTGACAATGCTCCGGCTTAGTTAATAGAAAGTTCAATGCTGTTCCATAAGCAAATGCCGCATATTCACTAACTGGTGCATTTAGTCCCTTTTCCTTCCCATAAGACTCATAGGCATCTGCATTAAAAGAAACCAAACTTGCACCCATTGCCTGTGCACCGCGCACTCCTCGAATCGTTTTGTGCAGCCAAGCGATCGTAAGCTGTTTTCCCGTCACCAGGCATTGCCCAACCCTGTCAGGTTCTTCTTCCTTGCAGTTTTCCAGCCATCGGTCTAGAATTTCGGAATCCTCATGTGCATATGCCACTCCATCTACCACGAGCACCAGATTCACGCCAGCTAATATTTCTTTCCAAAATGGTTGTAAAGCTTCATGCCCTTCTGCCATTTCCGGCTGCCATTTCCGAAAAAATTCCTTTACCGCCGAAGCACATTTACCATCTGCTCCTCCCAAAATTTCCAAATGAACCTGACGCGAAAGTTCATAATTGCCTTGGCTGCGCTTTTGGTTACCTTTACCATCGACCCCCAATAAATATGCACAGTTATCACACAAAAAATTTGCTCTGGGAGCAGCGGTCCGAATTACTTGCTCCGGCACCTTCATTTCCCTTGCAACCTCTACCGTTTTCTTGCCCCGCATCCGGGTTTCCTTTAGCGGAATGACATTTAATAAAGTCCCATCCCCTGAAATGTTTAGACCAAATGACACCTTCGCCACACTGAATCCACGTTCCGAAATCACGCCTCTTTGAGCCAATATTTCATAATAATCTACTAAAGCGTTCAGTATCATCTATGCACCTCCCGATCAGCCAGATCCAGCACACCATCTCTAAGTACTGCCCTAAAGAATGTAGGTTGAATATCTGCCAGATTGCTGAAATCTAAATCGTATAGAAGATATCCCAGATCTTTCTCCTGCCCTTGATAAGCCGCCTGGATCTCCCCCTCTTCCCATAAACGGAAATTCGCAGGAAATTCGCGGCATCCAAAGCACGGTTGATGGAAACACTGTCCCTTCTTAAGGCGCCTCATTAGAATTGCATAATGCTTCTCTTGATTATCCCGCTCTCCGGCCTGCTCCGTCATTTCAAAGTGTGCTTCGATCACGTAGTGAACATTTTTTAAAACCAAAGAGGCGCGCTGCTGGATGTTATCCGAGGTACTAATAAACGGGAGTGAGCCTTGATTATTAATAGCCGTCTGAATGTTTCTGGCTGATGCCTTCGCCTTCACTTCATTACGCCGAATATTCGTGAATTCAATTGGATTCAATACATGAATTTTATCAATCACATAGCGAAGGGCTGGTTTCCAGTATATTGCTTCCAATAGTCCTCTCGCGGCAGACGGAGTCATCATATCATAAGAAACTCTCTCGGCCTTAAACTCGGGCCGTCCAAACAGTGCCAAATCGCCCCATACTTCAACTTTTACACCATATCCCATTCTTATCATCTCCTTTCATTGCTTATTTTTTCTTCTTTGCTTATGCAAAAATGCCCTCTCCTTTTTCACTCCCTTTCAAAAGCCCCCACTTATCACTATAGTAGTCAGCATTGCATAGGATGGCAAGATTTTCATCTAGGCTCTCCAACACTCCTGCACGCGCCAGCGATTGATCCTGCTCATCGTATACATTCACAGAGATCAACGCAGCTTTACGCATATAATCTCGATTGCGGCTTCCTCGCCTGAGAGCTGTAAGCAATTTCTGTTCCTCCTCAGCATCGCTGTACCCCGTCCCAGGAATAATAATCGCCTTTGTACTCTGCTGGATAAGTACAAAATCCTCTGCAATACTAGAATAAGGGGTATTACTCGGAGGAATCTCCAATCTCTCAACAATTCGCTTCTCATCCAGCCCTTCTCCTCGATGGAAATATAACGTTTGAAAATAATTCTGGATTGCTTCCAGGCACATAACATCTTCATATTTTTGTAATACTATTTCCCCAATTGATATGGGCAACTGTAAAGAACGAGGGCATCTATCCCGATACTCCTGCTCAGACCTGAATACAAACACCATTGCCTCTTCAGCACTTTTATTGCCTTCCCGATTGCAACGCCCTGCTGCTTGTATAATAGAGTCAATTCCACAAGCCTCTCTATAAACGACAGGAAAATCCACATCTACTCCGGCCTCGATCAGACTGGTTGAAAGCACTTTGCAGGGATGACCGTCTTTTAACCTCTTTCGGATAATTTTTAAAACATGGCGTCTATGCTGTGGAGTCATAGAAGTAGACAAATGCCATACGTTTGGATCATCTATCAATTCTGCCAATTTTTTTGCCTGTAGCTTTGTATTGACGATGCAAAGTACTTGTTCATGCGCCTGCAAACGCTGCGCCAATTCAAGATTCTCGCATAAGCCAATATTTTTTATGGAAACACGCCTAAAAAAACGCTGCATTTCCTGCTGGCGCTTGCAGATCTCCAAAGGCGTAGCGTTGTCATAAGATTGCTGACCTTTTTTCTGTCCGGACGTACTATCCAGGAAATTTTTAATAATTTGCCCTAATACCGGTTGGGTTGCACTGCACAAAACTGCTGTGCACTGATAGTTTAGGACTAATTCCAGGATGCCTCTTACACAAGGCTTCAAGTAATTAACCGGGAGCATCTGCGCCTCATCAAATATAATAATACTGCGTGATAAATTGTGAAGCTTGCGGCATTTTGACGTTCTGTTCCCATATAGGGATTCAAAAAATTGGACGTTTGTGGTTACAATCACAGGAGCATCCCAGTTTTCTGCGGCCAGCCGATGGCGCTTCTGTAACTCATTTTCATCGGCATCATAACACACTGTGCTGTGATGCTCTAATACATTTTCTTCTCCTAAAATCTCCCGGAATTTGTCGGCAGTTTGTTCGATTATACTCGTGTACGGAATTACGTATATAATCCTTTCAAATGGATACTCCTGTGCATGCTTTAGTGCAAATCCCAGCGAAGAGATCGTTTTCCCCCCTCCGGTTGGCACAGTTAGGGTAAACATTCCTGGTCGCGCCTTACCTGCCATTAAACACTCTTGCTGAATACGGTTTCGCTCATGATGTAAGGGTGTTTTTGCCTGCTCAAACCGCTCAATATATTTTTGGTATTTTTGCCATAGAGATTCCAGAGATGCATATTTCCCACGTGGAACCGACTCGCCCTGCATAAACTCCTCTGTGTCCAAAAAGTCCGCATCTACTAAACAAGAAAACAGCATCCGCGTGAAGAAAGAGAGGGTATATCCACCAGCTCCTAATATATGCAAGGCAGGGTAAGCGGAGGGAATAAGGGCTTCAATATCCAACTCTGCCTTATACGCTTGATAATCCGGAAGCGTGGTACGCTTAAGGCGTCCTCCTAATGTCGGCATATCTGGTAAATCGGATGTAGATCCACCATCCGGAAGGCCTCCATGATGCCCCGCAATGGAATAGGCAAGCGGCCAGTACTGCCCCTTCTTCATACATTCCTTTGCGCCGGCAGTCGAATGATCCACCTTGGGGCCATCTTCTAGGATACGGCGTCGAAATGGCAGGGAGTACTTTCCAATATCATGCAGAAATCCTTCTGCGTTTCCCCAACTACCTGCATTAAACTTATCTGCAAATCCTTGGGCTCGTTTGGCAGTATTAGTCGAATGATCCAGTAGTGGTTGTGTTCTTCCGTCCTCGGCTTTGTGACCTATATACTTCATATGGACTCCTTGTCTATTTTGACTAAATATGTACATTTTACAGCATGTAAACTAACATTGAGGTGATTATAATACTATTGTCATCTTTTTCCAATACTTCTTGCATAATTCGACACTTTTTACGTATTGTCTGCTTGGCTACCCACAATTGTTCGACATTGTAGCAGTTTTTTCTTGTCAATTTCAATCCACGCTCCCAAGCGGGAGCGACCAAATGCCATTAGCATTAACACAAGATGCCTAATTTTATGACTTTTCAAGGTTTCAATTCAACTTTACTATCAATTAATTTCAATTTCAATCATTATCAAACAGCTCTCCAGGCAAAATCGTCTTTCTCTGGTGCGAACCTCTCAGGGTTTTCATGAAAGCTTATATTTATTTCGCACCATGGTCATTTAGATATTCTGACAGTTTGTACACATCCCCAAGCCATATCCCCGTGCAGTCTTTGCTCATAATCCATATTTTGCCAGTGAATGTGCCATGATTGGGAACATTAAGCAGCAACTGTTCCGCAATACTTTTCTCCCATTGTTTATAATTTTTCGCAATGGCCTGTATTGTTTCCTTATTTTTCCGATTTCGTATTTGGAATATGCTTTTCTTTTGGTTTTTGTTCGCTCATCATATCCCCTCTCTTCAAGTAGTAAGAATTTATATATTTAAATATATCACTAATTCTTTTAAAAAGCAAGTCCTAATTTCAACTTACCGTTTTGCCCTTGACCTCCTCTGCGGATATGCTATAATATCCTCGTCACAGAGTCCTTCTGTGGGGATTGAAATAC
>Ga0153996_1000191_pt1 | contig 31054 bp, 27 predicted proteins | sample TSNC080MetaG_FD_104728 | JGI IMG/M metagenome (GOLD analysis project Ga0153996, IMG submission 104728) | Attine ant fungus gardens microbial communities from North Carolina, USA - TSNC080 MetaG | ecosystem: Host-associated > Fungi > Mycelium > Unclassified | place: USA: North Carolina, Lumber...
CTACTATGATACAATAAAAAGAAATTCTTTTCAAGTTAAAAATGAATTTTTTCATTACTTTAAAAAATATGATTATACATACTATAGCTAAGTGGGATGGTGGGTGCAATAAATCGGACGATTTCCTTTTTTGGTATGACGGGCATGTCATATATCTGCAGTGAAAGTTCACAAGGGCGTATTTGCCAACGAATCTTAAAGCGACATGCAAGGTTCTTAACGTGGGGTGTGGGCGAGAAGGGGATTGAATTTCCCCTGCCTGGTTTCTTTTGGTTTTAAAACTTATGTTGTTTATTCTAGTTTTTTCGGATATAATTTAACTAGTCAAAGAGGATACTCGTAATCCGCTTTGCTACTTACTCGTAACCTCCCAGCAGCTGTGCTGCTATTTCAGTGAGCGCCTGAACGCTCGCTGAAACAAATAAGTCCCCAGAGTGTTTTTGGCTCTGTCACACCGCTTTCGCTTCGCTTAGAAGCGGGGGACTTCCTTAGGAGGTTAAAGTAAAGGATGAGTATCATAGCTCAAAAATTACTAGAGCATATTGTAGAAAATGTCAAATTAGAAGGTTGCCAATCAATTACATTAACTTGTCTTGAATGAGCCTATTTCATCGTAGTAATGCAGAGTACGAACACTGATACCAGTTAATTCGGAAACTTGTTTCTTTATATCAATATAAAATATGTAATTTCTTAACATAAGAATTGCTTAACAGATTTTCAGCATAATGTGTAGGGGTTAATCCGGTAAATTTTTTAAATTCTTTATTAAAATGTGATTGGTCGTAGTAACCAAATCCTAATGCCGTATCGGTACAATTGATATCATCGATTGTTTTGGTCAGATTACTGATTGTCTTTTGAAAGCGGATAATTTTAATTAAGTTTTTAGGACTCATTCCAAATTCCTCATTAATTTTTTTATTCAGATATCGTTCCGAGTATCCCGTCAAAGTGCTCAAGTCGGTAAGTTTAAAATCACCGTTTGCATGCATGATTTCATTACGGAGAATATATTTCAGGCTGCTTTTGTCTTCCATATGCATGTCATAGCAATTCTTGTAATAATTCATAAATATACTTATTTTATCTTCAAAGGAATTGGAAAAGTATATGCCTTCCAATAACCGTTCTTTTTCTTCATTAGAAGTAATCATCTCTTCAAAACTCTCTTCATGATTCATAAGCTCACTTAATTTAGCCACTCCATTTGCCGGATTCACGCCAGGCATAAAACGGACGCCAAAATATTCACTTCCTAATTCTGCATTTGATTGCCCTTTTTTGAAGAAAGAACCTGCAATTTTTGTGTTTATTTTACCATCTTTTTTCCAAAACAAGACATCTACACAGGCATCAGGTATAACCTGCAATATGTCTGATTCCGTGGTGAATTGATAGAAATGGACAAGACTGTGTTCCATTACAGGCTTTTTTTCGTAATTTGATGTTATAAGTACAAATTCAGGTTGTTTTGGATCTAATTTAGGCATATTATGCTCCCAGTTTGAAAAAGGCATTCGTATCATCTCCTTAAAATAAGAGAAAGTGAAAGATCTTGTTTACTTGTCATATAATATAACAAAAGGCTCAGGAGCATAAACACGCCTCTGTGCCTTTTTGTCATATTAGCATCAAGACGAAATTACGTCAATCATTTTTTTATTAATTTATAATTAATTTGCAATCTAGTTCCGATTTTTACAATTTTAATTATATGCAACTGTATATAATGAGAAATAAATTAAAATCAGATTTTGGCAAAGGGGTCTTATGAATCAATTTCATAAGGCCTCTTCGCATTAGAAGGAGGAATTAGGTATGGGATATCCAAGTGTTGATTTTTTATATTTAAGTGAGGAGGACACGATTAAGGCAGGTGTAACTAATATGTCTGGCTGCGTGGAGGCCATGGAAGAAATGTTTAAATTATTAAAAATGGGAGATTACCGGATGGGTGGCTCAAATGGAAATTCACATGGCGTGATGGTGACATTTCCGGAAAAATCCCCCTTTCCTAATATGCCGACAGATGGCCCGGACAGGAGGTTTATGGCCATGCCGGCTTACCTTGGAGGGAAATTCAATATGTCAGGCATGAAGTGGTATGGCTCAAATGTTGAGAATAAGAAAAAGGGGCTTCCAAGATCAATCTTGATGCTGACGCTAAATGATAAGGATACCGGTGCTCCCTTGGCACATATGTCAGCCAATATATTGAGCGCATACAGGACCGGAGCCGTGCCAGGAGTAGGTGTCAAATATTTTTCAAGTGAAGATTCCAGGATCGTTGGAATCCTTGGCCCCGGTGTCATGAATAAAACGGCCTTTGACGCTATCATGGCAGTACGGCCTTTAATAAAAACAGTAAAAATAAAGGGAAGAAGTAAAAAATCCTGTAAAAGCTTTATTCAGTATCTCAATAAAAAATATCCGGAAATTAAGGATATTATCATAGTCGGCAGCGACGAAGAAGCCGTCAGGGACTCCGATATTGTGAGTATTGCCACTTCAAGTCCAACTGGGGCTGTAAATGAATATCCATATGTAAAGGAAGAATGGATGAAGCCGGGTGCGTTATTTTGTTGTCCGGCGGCGGCAAGATTCGATGATGAATTTCTCTTACATCGTGCAAGGAACGTAACGGATAATATCCAGTTATACGAAGCCTGGGAAGAGGAAATGGACTTTCCTGCCTATCGTTCCATTCCTATCCCTGCCGTACATTGCATGGATTTGATTGCAGAGGGGAAGATGGGAAAGGAAGCCATTGATGACCTGGGAGACGTGCTGATTGGGAAAGCCCCGGTACACCGGAAAGAAGATGAAATCATTATCTATTCTATCGGGGGAATGCCTGTTGAAGATGTTGCCTGGGGAACCATCGTATATCGAAATGCATTGAAAATGGGCATCGGAACAAAACTTAATTTATGGAAGGAACCATATTTAGCATAGCATATAACAAATAGGAGTTGTCAGTCATGATTAGAATAGAGGAACATCCGATATTGGGTAAGCCGGACGAAAGAAAAGAGGTTGCATTTACCTGTGATGGGAAGACGCTTACAGGATTCGAAGGAGAACCGATAGCGGCAGCCCTGAAAGCAGCAGGGATAATGATACACCGGTATACAAAAAGACAGCATAAACCAAGAGGTATCTTTTGTGCAATTGGAAGGTGTACCGATTGTGTCATGGTAGTAGATGGGATACCAAATGTAAGGACCTGTGTTACATCGCTTAAAGAGGGAATGGATGTACGGACACAGTATGGTGTATCTGCCAGGGCATGGACAGGAGAGGAAGAAAGCAATGATAAGATATGATTTGATTATAATCGGGGCCGGTCCGTCAGGCTTGTCGGCTGCCATAGAAGCCGCAAAAAGGGGGCTGAAGGTTATTGTTTTTGATGAAAATGCAAAACCGGGAGGGCAGCTCTTTAAGCAGATACATAAGTTTTTTGGTTCAAAAGAGCATAAAGCTAAAATCAGAGGATTTAAAATCGGAGAGGATTTGCTGAAAGAAGCGAGTGACTGCAGCGTGAATGTCATGCTCGATGCGGTTGTCACAGGCCTATATTTAGATAAGGAAGTTACTGTAAAAACAGGCGCTGGAATCAGACACTATAAAGCGGATGCAATTATTGTTGCTACGGGCGCCTCGGAAAATATGGTTACATTTGAAGGCTGGACATTACCTGGTGTCATTGGTGCCGGCGCAGCACAGACCATGATGAACCTGTATCATATAAAACCAGGAAATAAAATCCTGATGCTGGGCTCGGGAAATGTAGGGCTTGTGGTCAGCTTCCAGCTGATGCAGGCAGGATGCGAATTGACTGCACTTGTGGATGCGGCGCCAAAGGTAGGCGGATACGGTGTGCATGCCTCTAAAATTGCCAGATGCGGAGTACCCTTTTACCTTTCTCATACGATTATAAAGGCTGAAGGAGAACAATATGTAAATGGAGTGACAATCGGTGAAGTAGACAGTTCCTGGAAAGTCATACCGGGCACGGAAAAGCACTTTGATGTGGATACCATCTGCCTTGCAGTGGGCTTATCACCAATGTCACAGCTTCTTAAAATGGCAGGCTGCAAAATGAGAGACACACCGGGCGGATTCGTCCCGAAGTGCGATAAAAACGGGGCCACAAGCATACCAGGCATTTTTGCTGCCGGGGATGTTTCAGGGATTGAGGAAGCAAGTTCTGCAATGATTGAAGGACGTATCTCAGGTGTTGCCACAGCGGAATATCTGGGATTTATATCGAAAGATGAAGCAGAAGCCAGTATAAAAAAACTGGAAAAAGCATTATTTAGTTTACGGCAGGGTATGTTTGCTCCTGAAAACAGAGGAAAGGCCATTGAGAAAACTGAGGAAGGCATTAATGTTTCAGCAAGCCTGCTGAAAAATGGTTTCGTAGAGGCGTCGGAAATAGAAAGGTTTCCAGGCTTCACAAAGCAGAAAGGGTTACATCCGGTCATTGAATGTACGCAAAATATTCCATGTAACCCATGTCAGGAGGCATGCCCTAAAAACTATATTAAAATTGGCGAGAAAATAACGTCATTGCCGACTCTTAATGAGGCTGGAGAGTGTTCCGGCTGCGGAATGTGCGTGGCATCCTGCTCTGGTCAGGCAATTTTCCTTGTGGATGAAGATTATGGGCCGGGGTATGCTTCCGTTACGATTCCCTATGAATTCCATCCGCTTCCGGCGGCTGGAGAGGACGGAAGGGCATTAGACAGAAGCGGGAAAGAAATATGTACGGCTAAAGTTATCGATGTTAAATCGAAAAAAGCCTTTGACCATACACATTTACTGACCATGAGAGTTCCGGCGGAAATGGCAGTGAAAGCCAGATTTTTTTGCAGACAGGAGGGAGAGAATGAGTAAGATAAAAGACCGCTTAATAGATATGGGGGAATTTATGCCAATGCCTGGTGATGATATGGTCATCTGCCGTTGTGAAGAAGTGACGAAAGGTGAAATTAGGAAGGCAGTTCATGATGGAATGTTTACAATGACAGAAATAAGGAGATATCTTCGTACCGGTATGGGATTATGCCAGGGACAGACCTGTGGAGGTCTGGTAAAAAGAATTGTAGCCGGAGAGCTTGGAATTTCCCCACTGGAATTGGAGCCTGCGGCTTCAAGGGCTCCCATGAGACCGGTTGAAATGAAGGTTCTTGGGAATGAAATAAAGGAGGCGCAGTAGTATGGGGAATTGTGCAGATGTAGTAATCATCGGAGGAGGCGTGATTGGTAATGCTGCCGCATACTATCTTGCGAAAAAAGGATGCTCGGTCATTGTCCTGGAAAAAAGTGATACGATTGGAGATGGAGGCTCCAGCAGGAATGGCGGGGGCGTAAGACAGTCGGGGCGTGATAAAAGGGAACTGCCCCTGGCGATGTATGGCGTTAAGAATCTTTGGCCGATGCTGTCCGAAGAGCTGGAAATGGATGTTGAATATTACCAGGAAGGGAATTTAAGGCTTGGGAAAACAGACTCACATATCAAAATTCTACAGCGCCTTACAGATAAAGCTACAGCTTCCGGCTTGGGTGTTCGAATGATAAAAGGTTTAGAGGCAAGAGAAATCTGCCCTTATCTCTCGGATGAAGTGATTGGGGCAAGCTGGTGCCCTACGGACGGCCATGCCAATCCGCTACTTGTGACCCTAGCCTATTATCGGAAAGCAAGAAGGCTGGGTGTCAGGTTCATTACCGGTGAAGAAGTAGTTGGAATCAGAAAAATAAAAGGCAAGGCAAGGCAGGTAGTGACCCATGAAGATATTTATGAAGGTGGAACGGTCATACTGGCAGCAGGCTATGACAGCAGAAGAATTGCTTCCACGGTGGGGATTGATGTACCAATGACACAGGCGGAGCTGGAGGTGCTGGTGACGGAAACCCAGCCGCCCATGTTTTACCAAATGCTTGGGACTGCAGAAGCAGACTTTTACGGACATCAAAGTGCCCATGGTTCATTTGTATTTGGAGGTTCCTCGGGTTATGAAGATGTAAATAAAGACAACGGAACCCCTGTAACGGCCAGTATCACGGCGCCTTGTATATGCAGGGGGATTATGAAATATTTCCCTTGTCTTGAGGAGGCAAAAATTGTAAGGACGTGGGCAGGTTGGATAGATGTATGTGTTGACCACATTCCGGTCATCAGCCAGGCGGAGGAAGTATCGGGATTTATTCTGGCATGTGGGTTCTCAGGTCATGGTTTTGGCATTTCACCAACGGTCGGCATGCTGCTGTCCCAAATGGCTGTTGGCGAAAGTACAGTTCTGGATATCAGCAAATTTAGGTATGATAGGTTTAAAGCAAAAATTTAATTATTTATTGAATAGCAAAGGCGTCTTGTAGGAACAGGATGTCTTTGTCTTTGAAGGAGGATTTTATGATGAATGAAAAGAAATTAGGGCTTGGCAGTGCCATATCAATTTGTGTTGGATTAATTGTGGCAACTTCCTGCCTCTTATCGCTAGGCAATGGTATTGGGCTTGCAGGGAAAGCGTTTTTGATTCCAATGTTTATCGTTGTGGTATTAAGCATCTTGCTGGCACTCTCATTTCAGGAATTGCATGGTATGATGCCTGAGGTAGAAGGAGGCCTTGGTCAGTATACCTTTGTTGGGTTAGGTCCAGTGGCTTCTATTGTATCGAACCTTTCTGCATATGTCATTACAAACATTTTAGCAGGATCTGTGGAAATGGCAATGTGTGGTATTGTACTCCATCAGACATTTTTTAAACAGGTACCTTCAGTCGTGATTAGTCTGGCACTACTTGTGTTTCTCGCAATTGTTAATTTTATGGGAGTTGACATATTTGCGAAGATTCAAAACCTGGTTGTGGTTTTATTATTAGGCTCCTTGATCGTTCTAGGGATAATCAGTGCTTTTAAAATGGGAACCGGGACAGTGATTGCTGCCACATCCCAGATACAGCCGGTTGTAACGGGCGTCTCAGGAATTGTATCTTTATCGGCACTGGCTTTCTGGCTATTTATTGGTATTGAATTTGTCATCCCAATTTCCAAAGATCTGAAAAATCCTAAAAGAGATGTTCCACTTGCAATGATTCTGGGGGTCATCATTTTGCTTGTTGTACAAAGCCTGATTGGTATTGGGATGACCAACTATGTTTCATTGGAAATATTAAGGACGAGTGAGGTGCCACATATGGTATTTGCCGAAAACCTGTTGGGAAAGGCAGGCGCTTACTGGATGGGCATTGTCACGATTCTTGCAGGCATCAGCACTATTAACACAGTACTTGGCAGTGTAACGAGAATTCTTAGCGGGATGGCAGATTCCGGAATGATGCCTGCCGTATTTAATAAGAAAAATAAGAAGGGAACACCTATTGCAGGTCTTGTATTAATCGTTGCTGCAATCACGATCATATTGATTTTAGGCCTAGCAGACAGTTCTGGATTATCAAACCTTTTACTTGCTGCTTCTTGTTTTTGGCTTACATCTTATATTCTGGTAAATATTACTGTTTTAGTATTGAGAAAAAGATATCCGAATGCAGAAGGGCGCAACAGGAAATTAACATTTTGGGGGATACCGCAAATAGTCTGTATCGTTGGCGATGTATTTATGATATGGAATATTGCGGAAGGAGATGACAGGATTTTTATATTCAAAATATTTTTTGCCTTACTTTTAGTTATGGCGGCTTATGCAATGATTTGGGTGAAAGTAATAAAAGGAGTACCTGCATTTAAATGTGCTACACTGGAAGCGGTTAATCATATAGAAATAAAAGAAAAACCTAAAACGAGAAAAATATATCCGCTGAATGGGTAATAAAACAAGATATCGATAAGATAGACCGTCTTTGTAGATTTTGATGGGACAAGGATTCATCCGGTTACTCTTGAATTGATTGGTAAGGCACGTGAACTGGCTGCCGTGATCGCCCAGCCTATTTATTGCCTTTTTATTGGAAGCGAAATTGCCGGGCAGGCAAGATTGTTATTAGATTATGGAGTAGACAAGGTATTTACATATGATTATGAGGAATTAAAAGATTTCAGAATCATGGTTTATACCAATGTATTTGAAGATTTTATTAGAAAAGTCAAACCATCTTGTGTTCTTGTAGGCGCTACCAATGTGGGACGTTCGCTGGCGCCCAGAGTTGCTGCAAGATTCAGGACAGGTTTGACTGCCGATTGTACGATGTTAAGGATGAATAAAAATACTGACTTGGTTCAAATACGTCCGGCATTTGGCGATAATATTATGGCACAGATTTTAACACCTAACAGCAGGCCGCAATTTTGTACGGTGAGATACAAGGTATTTTCTCCTGCCGATAGAGTGGCGAGTCTAAAGGGCACTGTAGAGAAGATGGTAATGAATAAGGCAATGATGCAGGACCCCATACTAGTGATGGATATCATTCCAAAGAAAAAAGAAATTGATATTTCTGAAGCGGAGATGATTGTTGCTGTAGGCAGAGGTATTAAATCAAAAGAGGATTTGACTATGATTGAATCTTTTGCCGAATTATTGGGAGCCCACATGGCCTGTACCAGGCCATTGATAGAGAATGGTTGGTTCGATGCCAGGCATCAGATTGGTCTCAGCGGCAGAACGGTTAAGCCTAAGCTGATTGTGGCCATCGGCATATCAGGTTCAGTGCAGTTTACCGCCGGAATGAGAAATTCCGATTGTATCCTAGCCATAAATAAAAACAGAAAGGCTCCCATATTCGATGTTGTTAACTATGGATTTTCAGGCGATTTATATGAGATTATTCCAATGCTAATCCGGCAGATAAGGGGGGAAGCATGATGGCTTATAAATGTATAGAGTCTAAAGATATTGAGTTTATCCGGTCTATTATAGAGCCTGAACGCGTCATTGTGGGAGAAATGATCAGCGAGGATTATGGACATGATGAATTGGGCGGCGTGGAATCTATGCCGGAAGTATTAATCAAAGTTCGAAGTACGAAGGAAATTTCGGCGATTATGACTTATGCCAATGGCCATAAATTACCGATAGTGGTTCGTGGCGCAGGAACAGGACTTGTGGGAGCGGCAGTTGCCATCTGCGGGGGCATTATGCTGGAAACTACAGGAATGAATAAAATACTTGAACTGGATCGGGAGAATCTGACGTTAACAGTAGAATCAGGTGTATTGTTGATGGAATTGGCAGAGTTCGCAGAAAATAATAATCTTTTGTATCCGCCTGATCCCGGTGAAAAATCAGCGACGATTGGTGGGAATATCAGCACTAATGCAGGAGGTATGCGGGCAGTGAAATATGGAGTTACTAGAGATTATGTCCGAGGATTGACTGTAGTGCTTCCGACAGGAGAAGTAGTGGAACTTGGAGGTAAAGTGGTTAAAAACAGTTCTGGCTACAGTCTGCAAAATCTTATAATAGGTTCTGAAGGGACATTGGCAGTCATTACAAAGGCTATATTAAAACTGGTGCCCCTGCCAAAGAAAACTGTAAGCCTTTTGATTCCTTTTGATAAAATATTGAAATTGTACCTATGATTATTGAGGTCCAGGTACAAGCTACGGCTATTGAATTCATGGAGAGGGATACCCTATTGTTTTCGGAAGAATATCTGGGCAAGAAATTTCCTGATACTCGCAGTGACGCGTATATTTTGTTAACATTTGATGGCAACAGTAAAGAAAAAGTAGAAGAAATCTACAGCCAGGCGGCTGAATTATGCCTAAAAAATGGCGCTGTAGATGTGTTTATTGTAGATACAGATGAAAGAAAACAGAGCGTGTGGGCAGCTAGAGGCGCCTTTCTTGAAGCGATTAAGGCTTCCACTACTGAGATGGATGAATGTGATGTCGTCGTTCCGAGGAATAAGGTTGCAGATTTCATCAAGTATACCCATCAGGTTGCGAAGGAACTCCAGATGAGAATCCCAAGCTTTGGACATGCCGGTGATGGAAATTTACATATTTATCTTTGCCGAGATCAGATGGATGAGAAACAGTGGCATCAGAAGATGACCAATGCTTTTGATTTGATGTACAGCAAGGCAAGAGAATTTGGCGGGCTGGTTTCAGGAGAGCACGGTATCGGTTATGCCAAGAAAGCCTATTTATACGATCAATGTCAGGAAGTACAAGTCAGACTCATGAAAGATATAAAAAAAGCATTTGATCCTAATATGATATTAAACCCGGGGAAAATCATATAAAAATTAATTATTTATAATTTTAAATTAGTAAAAATCTATAAAATGAATTGTGAAACTGTGGGAAAATGTCAATAGACAATGGTTTAAATAAGATGTATGATATTCATATTAGGTTATTTTAATAAAATTTATGGGAGGAATGAGATGTCATTAAAAAGGAATCTTGACGATATTGTCTATGAGACGATTTGTTTTGGATTTGTCAGCGGGGCTTATGTATCGGGAAAGCGGCTTGATCCATCTGAATTGGCGGAACGGTATCAGGTAAGTAAAACGCCGGTTATTCAGGCGCTTAAGAGGATGGTTCATGAACATATTGTAGAAATTACTTCGGGGGGAAAGTATTTCATACCGGTTGCTGACAAGGAAGAGGTAGAAAGCGTGTGTGGCGCGAGATTACTCTTTGAAGAGCATGCATTAGTTACATTATGTGATACGATTACAGAAGATCAGTTGGTTATTTTGGAGCATATAGAAAAAAATAGCAGAGCGTATTTCGAGGCAGGAGATTATAATCAATACTTTACTGAGGACATGAAGTTTCATAAGAAGCTCGTTGAATTTTCTGGAAATGCCTGTTTGACGGATTTATATAATGTATTGTTAAACCGTTATATGGTTATCAGAACGACTACAGGTATGGCGCTAGTTCACGATAAAATTGCAAGTAATGAACATTTGTTAATGATTAAGGCCTTGAAAGACCACTCTAAAAAGGATGTAAGAAGGCTGGTACGTAATCACATAGGCAAGATGGAAGAACGTTTAAATGAGAAGGTAGAATAAAAGAAATAAAAAAAAGAAAAAACTTATTTTTTTTAAAATAAATAAAATTTTTAATTTTAAATTAAAAATAATAGCACTTAGTGTTTATTATAAAAAACAATAATATTTTAAGGAGGAATTACTTATGGGAACAATTGGAAAGGGAGTTATGCCGGCGGTGATGACATTTTGGAATGCGGACGAGTCTTATAATGAGAAGGAGACTTTAAGATACGTTCAATGGGTGATTGACCAGGGTGCACATAATATTTCTTGTGTGGGAAGTACCGGTGATAATATTTCAATGACGATGGATGAGCAGAAAAAAATTATGGAAAGTATTATCAAGTTTGTGGGCCACAAAGTACCGGTTTACCCGGGAACCGGAAGGTATTCAACAACGCAGACGATTGAGTTAAGTCAGTATGCACAAAAATGTGGCGCGGAGGGTGTCCTCGTAATTATGCCTTATTACCTGCAGCCTCACAAACGAGCTGTCGTGGAACATTTTAGAAAACTTCGGGCTGCTATTGATATTGATATCATTCTTTATAATAATCCCAGGTTCTGCGGTTATGAAATGACGCCGGTTGAAATAAAGTCTATGGTAGAGGAGGGCTTGATCAATGGTATCAAGGCTGCTCATGGTGATGCAAACCGGATTCATGAATTAAAATATCATTGCGGTGATAAGTTAACAGTACTTTATGGACATGATTATGCACCAATGGAAGGCTTCTTAGCACAGGCTGACGGCTGGTTAAGCGGCATGCCTGCTATCTTCCCTAAATTTGCACGTACACTATTTGATATTTGCACGATTGAAAAAGATATAGATAAAGCTAATGTTTATTGGTCAAAAATTCAGCCGTTTGTAGATTATTTTATTACATATAGTACAAATGATCCGCACTGGCATGAAGTTTTCAAATATGTTCTTAAATGTCAGGGTTTTGATGCCGGATTACCAAGATTGCCTTTAGGCGATGTACTTCCGGATGAAAAGAAAAAGATTGATGTTTTATTAGATGGAATGAAAGATATTTTATAATTAATTATTATGTGACAGAGGTACACTATAATAATGTATGGGAGGGTTATTATGTTAAAGCGTAAATTTGCATTAATGCTTATTTTAGGTATATTGATACCAGTAATCGCCGGATGCGGTAATGGGACTACTAATACTAGTGTAACTGATCCAAATAGTTCTGTACAGTACGATACTCCATCAGATCCATCAGGCGAAACATCAGTATCTGAAGATACGATTCTGATTGGTGTTTCTGCTTCCATTACAGGTAATGCGCCAATGAATGGCTTAAGAACTCAGCAGGGTGCGCAGATGGCCGTAGATGAGATCAATGAAGCAGGCGGTGCTTTAGGCAGACAATTGGAATTATATGTTGCAGACGATGGTGGCGCCCAGGATACGGCAATTAATGCAGTCAATTTAATTATTAGTCAAGATGTAACTGCTATGATTGGACCAAATCTTTCTGGTATGGCACTGGCGGTTGAAGGTTTAATTGCCGACGCTAAGATACCTATGCTCACAGGGGCAACAAGCCCGAAGCTTGTCACGGCCATTGATAATGAGTACTTATTTAGAATAAGGGCAGCAGATACGGTACAGGCAAAATTGGCTGCTGTTTATGCGACTGAAAATTTGGGATATAAAAAAATAGGCTTGTTTACCAATAGTAATGATTATGGGACGGGAGCTCTTAATGTCATTACGCAATATCTGGATAGTAAAGATATAGAATACGTTACTGAGGCCCATAATACAGGAGATACTGATATGACTAGCCAGGTGCTTAAGCTTAAAGATGCCGGTGTGGATTGTGTAATTGTATGGACAGATGATGCTGAAACAGCGCTTTGTGCAAGACAATTCTATGATTTGGGGCTAGATGTACCTGTTATAGGATCTCCGTCTATATCAAATGCGCAGGTATCCGATCTTTGTCAGCCTGAATGGCTTGAAAGCTGGTATTGTGTAACCGATTTTACATCTTCAAATACAAGTGATTATGTTGTTAAATTTGTAGAAGATTTTCAGGAAAAATATGATGAAACCCCTGAATTATATGCTGCGACGTATTACGGAGCAATCTATATTTTAAAGGATGCCATTGAGCGTGCGGGTACTACTGACAGCGGGGCATTGATGGCTGCTTTAAATGAAACAGACAATTTACAGGGCATTGTTGGTAAGTATAAATCAAATGCTATGCGTGAAATGGTTCATGAAGGTATTATTTGTAAGTTGGAAAATGGTACAGCAGTATTTCTGGAGTCTGTCAAAGTGGAGGATTAATGTTTCAATATGTATTAGGCGCTGTAACAACAGTCTGTACCTTTGTTACAGCGCCAGTACCTTAAATCATGCAATTTATAGTTGCATACGAAGGAGGTATATTTTATGTGGGAAATATTGATACAGCTGATTGTAAGCGGTATTGCCATGGGTTTTATTTATGCTTTGGTAGGTATTGAGTATACACTGATTTGGAATGCTTCAGGGGTTCTAAACTTTAGTCATGATAAAATGATTACAACGGGGGCATATATTTTCGGAGGTACTTATATTTTAGGGCTTGGAATGGATTTTATTCCCGGAATCATTGTAAGTTTAATTACAGTTGCTATTTTAGGTATTGTCATTGCAAAAGTAATTTTTATTCCACTTAGGAATATGACAATGATTTATACAATTATGGCAACGGTCATGCTGGGTAAGATAATTGTGGAAGCTATTCGTTTAATTTGGGGGCCGGTGCCATTTTCAGTTCCAGGATTCCTTATTGGAACAGTTAAAATTGGAAGTACTGTAATTTCTATTGCTAATATAGCCATTATTATTACCGCATCGATTTGTGTATTGGCATTACAATTATTTTTATATAAAACAAAACCGGGTAAAGCAATGAGATGTGTGGCCCAGAGCCGAAAAGCCGCTCAACTGATGGGAATTGATGTTACATCGGTCATGACAGTTTCCGTCATTATAAGTATGATAATATGCTGTCTGATTGGTATTCTTGTTTCGCCTTTACTGAATATAACAACAACTATGTCGAATATGATTGGACTTAAAGGCTTTGCAGCGGGTATCATTGGCGGTTTTGGTTATCTTCCGGGTTCTATTTTAGGTGGATTATGTATTGGGATTATAGAAAATATTGCTTCTATGGTGTTGCCTTCTGTATATAAAGATATCGTCGCATTTGTCTTATTGATTATATTCCTGTTGATTAGGCCAAAGGGTATTACTGGTAAAACCAGATAAGCCGGTTTAAAAGGAAAATATGGAAAGGAGTATAATGTGAAAAAAATAAAAAGCAAACAATATATAGTCATGGCGGCGACATTTGTTATATTAGCCTTAGTTCCGATATTTATCAATAACAACTATTATATTACGATTCTTAATCAGATGGTTATTAATATGCTTGTAGTATTTGGACTCAATTTTATTACTGGTTTGACAGGCCAGATGAATCTTGGAACTGCCGGCATTTATGCTTTGGGTGCTTATACATCGGCGCTTTTATCCAGGAATTTTGGCATTTCACCCTGGCTGACTATGATTGCAGCTGTGTTCGTAGGATTTTTGATTGGCAGAGGCCTGGGCTATCCCAGCCTGAAAATGCGCGGCGTTTATCTATCTTTGACGACTCTGGCATTTTCAGAGATTGTCCGAATATTTGCAACAAATCTTGTTAGTATTACCGGTGGGACTCAGGGAGTTAAAAACATACCAAGATTCGCAGTAGGTTTTATTCAATTAGATAGTAATGTTAAATATTTTTATTTTGTACTGATCGTGACGATTGTATTATGTCTCTTATCTATTAAAATTACTCATTCCAAATGGGGAAGAGAGTTTCGGGCAGTTAAAGACAATGTTGATGCCATAGAATCCTTGGGATTAGATATTAAAAAGATTAAAATTCGTGCATTCACCATAGCAGCTATGTATGGTGCATTAGGCGGCGCTTTATATGCCCATTTTAACCAGTTTATAACGTCTACTTCATTTACAACAGATTTATCAATTTCTTATGTAATCATGCTGATGATTGGGGGGATTGGAAATATCTTTGGGAATATCATTGGAGCGATTGTTATTACACTTTTACCTGAATTATTAAGGTTTTTAGGTGATTATTATCAGATTACTTATTGTATACTGGTACTCTTATGCGCAGTCTTTCTGCCTAACGGACTGATATCACTGTATGGTAAAGCCAGACATCTGTATGAAAAAAAGAGCGCTGTAAAGGGTGGTGAATGATATGGGTAATGAAGAAATAGTTCTAGAGGTAAAGAATCTTATAAAAAAGTTTGATGGACTGGTCGCTGTTAATGATTTAAGCTTTAAGGTTAAAAAAGGGCGTATACACGCATTGATTGGTCCAAACGGTGCAGGAAAGACGACAACAGTTAATATGATTACGGGTACTGATCCACAGAATGAAGGTGATATTTTATTCTGCGGGAAATCTATATTAAAGCTACCGGTATATTCGAGAGCCAAATTAGGAATTGGACGTACCTTTCAAAATATCAAATTGTTTTCTTCTATGACAGTACTGGAAAATTTGATGATTGGTGCTCAATGTAACACAAATCAGCATATATTGACCTATTTAGTTAATTTAAAAAAGGCGAAGGCCGAAGAAGAATTATTAAAAGAAAAGGCCGAAGTGATTTTAGATTTTATAGGTATGTATAGATATAAGGATGAAATTGTAAGCAACCTGGCTTATGGAAGGCAGAAAATGACCGAGCTGGGGAGAACATTAATGATGGATCCCAAATTAATTCTTTTAGATGAACCGGCAGCCGGCTTGAACCCGTCAGAGCGTAAAACGTTTATAGATATTATATGGAAGGTATTCGAGCAGGATATTGATATTTTCCTTATAGAACACAATATGGATGTCGTTATGAATTTGAGCCATGATATCACGGTTTTAAACTTTGGATGTAAAATTGCTGAGGGAGGTTCTAAGGAAATACAGAATAACGAAGAGGTTATTACAGCTTATCTTGGGGAAGGATACAGGAAAAAAATGATGGAAAAGGAGGCTGGAGCCAATGCTTAAGATTAGCAATATCGATGCTTTTTATGGTAAAGTCCAGGCTCTTTATGATGTCAGCCTGGAGGTTGGTGAAAATGAAATTATTTCACTGATCGGCGCCAATGGTGCGGGTAAGACAACTTTGATGAAGACAGTCATGGGATTGTTGAAATCTAAAAAAGGCAGCGTACTTTTCCAAAATGAAGAACTGACAACAATAAAGAGTACAAAAATTGTATCAAAGGGTATTGTTTATGTTCCGGAAGGCAGGGAAGTGTTTCCTGAAATGTCTGTTAGAGATAATCTGGAGATGGGGGCTTACTCAAAAAAATTTTCTAAAAAGGAAATGAACGTCCACATTCAGGAAATGTATGAAATATTTCCCCGGTTAAAAGAACGGCAGAAACAGCTGGCTGGTTCACTAAGTGGGGGAGAACAGCAAATGTTGGCCATTTGCAGAGGATTAATGAGTGATCCCAAATTAATTATGTTTGACGAACCATCTTTAGGACTGGCGCCAGTTATTGTAGAGGATATGTTTAAGGTTATCGTTAATATTAATAAGACGAAAAAAATACCTGTACTTTTAGTAGAACAGAATGCATTTATGGCCCTGAATATATCTGATAGATGTTACATTATGGAGAATGGTCATATATATCTTAGTGGTAAAAGCTCAGAACTTCTGGATAGCGATGTGGTTAAAAAATCATATCTGGGTGGTTAAATAGTAAGAATATAGGGGGAATAATTATGTTAGACTTAAGTTTTACGGAAACCATTAAATATAATAAATCGGGTCCTGCAAGATATTGCAACAGAGAAACAGTATGGAACGAGATAGAAAAGTTGTTGGTACCATTTGGCAGAAAGACCATTGTCAGTGGCGGAACAAGATCAAGAGCATCAATTGCAGATAAACTGTTTCCGGCATTGGATAAGTCAGGTATTGAATACATAGTAAATCCATTTGTTGGAGAAACCTGCTTGATTAATATAAATAAGCTGGTAGATATGTGTAAAGAATTTAAACCGGACTTTATTATCGGAACTGGCGGCGGTAAATCTTTGGATACAGCCAAATATGCCGCAGAGCTCTATGGTGTTCCGGTGGTAACCATCCCTACGATTGCAGCTACATGTGCGGCTTCCAGTAATCAGATTATCGTATATTCAGATGAAGGTGAATATTTGGAAAATGTATACCCAAAAACAAATCCGCCCTTGGTTATCACCGACCCGGAAGTCATTGTCAATGCACCAATTGAATATTTTATATCAGGTATATATGATTCACTGGCAAAATGGTATGAGGGCAGCGCTTCTTTACCAGGCTCGGATAACGCCGATGTATTTGATTATATGGCTCTGTCCATTGCTAAAATGCTTAAGAACACCATATATGAAGAGGCTGCCGCTGCCATGGAAGCTATTAAAAAGAAAGAAATTAACAAGGAATTTATTGATATTACCAATTTGAATATATATACGGCATCTACAGTTCAGGCTTTGGGTATAAAAGCGGTACGCAATGGTATTGCCCATTCTATCCAGAATGGCTTGACACTTTTAGAGGGAAGCCATGATGTTACTCACGGAGAAAAGGTGGCTTATGGTATCGCTGTCCAGTTAAATGTTCTGCACAGCCCTAAAGAGGAACTGGATGAACTTATAGATTTATACAAAAAATTGGGCCTTACGCCGACATTTAAAGGTTTGAATCTTAAATTTACTGAAGAAACCGTGAGGGTGGTTGCACATAAAGCAGTTACAGATGTGCTAATGGCAGCAAAGCCATTTGATGTCATCAGTGAAGATATGTTATGTGAAGCTATGACTAATCTGGAAGCAATGTCTGTAGGCGAAAGCATATATAGAACGAATTGGAGGGAAGTCGAGACAAAGCCTACTCGACGTATTTTGTGAGATATTCTTTTCTGTACGTTCGTAAAAAAGGGCATCACTGCCGTGATGGAACGAATAGCTATTTTAGGCTGATTGGCATTGTGAAAAGAGTCCTTGACACAGGAGGACTTTTAGTTGCAGATGAAATTGATGCACATTTACATCATTGCTCACTAAGCATATTATTGGACTTTTTAACCTCCTAAGGAAGTCCACCTCTTCTAAGCGAAGCGGATTACGAGTATCCTCTTTGACTAGTGAGAACCATAATGGTAAAGGTGCACAGCTTATTTTCACATCGCATAATACGAACTCTTTGCATGCATTCGTATGCTTTGTGCTTTTCGCGCCAGCACAGACAAAGAAGCATCCTATCCCGGCACGGCAGCGTAAACAATTGAAAACAAAGTCTTTGATTACGCTCACTGTCATAATAGCCTCCGTGTTTGTGCTTCATTCATTCCCGGTATACAGCAGCTTGGTCTCTATTTGCTTGTTGACAAAACAAGAATTTCCCAATAGGCTTTCATGATTTCCATATGGATACGGTTTTTAATTTCCAACTGAACAGATTTTATGCATTCGGTTGCTTGAGCTATGACGTGGTTGCTGAAATAGGCAAGGAGGTAACAGATTTTGAAAGTTGGGCCAAGCCGTTTCTCAGCAGGATCCGGTCATTTCACAATAATGGAGATTTGGTCGCCTCGGCCACATGCTTGCGGGCGGCCTTGTTTTTCATGCTGGACGATGAGGCCGACGCCAATAAACAACTGCAAAAGTCACAGCTCTATGAGCAATGTATGAACGAATACCAAGCCGCTTATAAAGATGCCGGACTGACATATGTCCGTGTCCCTTTTGAAACCGGTTATTTCCCCGTCATATACAAGTGCCATACCGATGGAAGCAAAGGCGATATTGTCATACATGGAGGATATGATTCCTTTATTCAGGAATTTATCCCACTTATGCAATATATATACTCCAACGGATACAATGTTTACATGTTTGAGGGATTTGGCCAAGGTGAGGTTTTAAGCAGATGCGAAATGAAAATGAAACCGGAATGGGAAATCTGCACGAAAGTAATTTTGGATCATTTACAGTTAAATGAGGTAACTTTAATCGGTATTTCTTTAGGCGGATATCTGGCGGCGCGCGCGGCGGCTTATGAGGATCGTATCAAGAGGGTTGTGTTATACGATTTAATTTATGATTTTTACGGAGCGGTTTTAGATAAAGCGCCGGATGAGCTTAAGAAATTGATAAACAATTTAATGGAAGTACCGGATAGCCCAAAGTGGAAGAGTATAGAGGAATTAATGAGAGCTAATCCATTTTCACTTTGGCTGTTTCAACAAGGCCGCCATGTTTTTGGTAATATCACAACCCTTTATGACTATTACAAATGCATGATGGATTACAATACCATAGCACTCTCACCATTGATTCGGCAAGATGTTTTGATTCTCGCGGGCGCTAAGGACATCTATACCGTTTATTTTGAAAAACAAATGAAGGCTCTAACAAACGCAAAATCGGTAAGCGGCCGAATCTTCACCAAAGAAGAAAACGCGTCGCATCACTGTCAAGTTGGTAATGTGCAATTGGCTTTGGATTATATTCTTGCCTGGGTAGATTCGAAACTTTGAGCATTTTGAAAAAATCACGGTATATGGTGATGCTACAAATAAGCATTACTCCTGCCGTCTATCGCGATAAGGGTAACTGAACATTTATATTAAGTACGCCTTAATTCGAGTATGCAGGGAGCAGTTAGATTAAAATTGGAGGTATTATAATGCATGGACTTCGTATCTATACAGATCGCCAGCATTTGTGCAACCCGTCGCTTACTGTTTTGATGAAGTTAAGCGTGGATGGGCATTTTGATAAATCGCGATTTGAAAAGGCATTGCATACATTAAAAAATGTTCATCCGCTACTGTATTCATCAATTCGCATTGATAGCGATGGAGAGGCATATTATTGCGAAAATTCTGTCGAACGGCTTGAATTGCACTGTGTCAACCGTGAGCGTCAAAATCAATGGATGGAGGTTGCTGAAGCCGAGATTGAACGACCCTTCAATTGCGAAAAAGGGCCGCTTGTACGCTTTTTTGTGTTTTATGGCGAAGCGGACTTTGATATTCTAGCAGTCGTTCAGTATTTAGTTGGTGACGGTGACGCTATTTCTCGCCTGTTGCGGGATGTAGTAGCGGCTTATGCCGGTATTGATTTAGCAATTCAAGAACAAAAAATCATTTCAAGCCAAAATGATTTTCCGCATCATGCGACGCCCACTCTATCGGTGAAATTATTGACCCGTTTATTAAATAAAAAATGGAATAACGGCAGGCAACCTCGTTTCGGGGTAGCTGAATATCAAGAAATGTTTTATAATTATCATCAAAGTGTGGATATAGGTTTATCCTATTCAACAATAGACGCAAGTAAATTGAACGACTTGTACAAAGCGTGTAAAACTCATAACGTAACAATAAATGAAGCGATTGTCACAGCGTTCATATACGCTTTGCAAGAAAAACGCCACCACTGCAACAGTAGAAAAGTAACAGTAGGGATTCCGATAAACATTAGAAAGCAGCTTTCGTTTTCCGTGGATACTTGTTTGGGGAACTTTGCCTCAGCCATTACAATCACAGAGTATTATGATACAAGAAAAGATTTTTGGCAAAATGCTGTTCGGGTACAAAGCAAAACGAAGTTAAAACTAAAGTCAACTAAGGCACAATGGGTAGCTCTCAATTTTTTATGCACGTATGAATCCTTTATTAGTTGATGCGATGTATTTTGCCGCCTATGGAAAATGTGATGATAAAGCTGCAATAAAGGCAGCGAAAATGCTTTCGATTGATAAACCTTCTTCCACAGCCGTATCAAACCTTGGACGGTTAGACTTTGATTGTCAAATTGGTTCCTGCCGCATACGAGACCTAGTATTTTTTACACCAAAAGCACCAGTTAGTTATGCTGTGCTGGGAATAGCTACATTGGGCGATGTCATGCAGATTGGATTCAGCTATGACCGGAAGATAATATCTTCTGATATTATGAGAGATGCCAGCTCAATGATGCTTGAATTACTGGGCAGTGTAACATAATAAAAGATAAGGTTATTAACTTTTGCTCTCAAATCGGTTCACATTTTGATCTCTTCATCAGTATGTAGATTATCGACTGCGCATGGTAAGAGTAGATTCGTTTACCGCGAGGAAGGGGCATGGAAAGAACTCATCCAGAGCAGTGCATAGATATGAATAATTGATTGGCTAACCGGACGCGACTTTGTTCAATGCGGTAAAATCAAAAGTAGGATAAGAATGGAAGTAAAATGTTTTTATTTACTGCCTTTCTTATCCTACCTTCGATTCTTTCCTAAATAAATATAAAACAGGATGGTGAATATAGACATGGAACTAGGCTTATTGTCAGGAAAATAAATTATCGTAATGCTGTTGATGGCGATACTGGGTTTTATTGTAGTACATTGTCAATGGAGGGTAAAAGAATTAGCTGCAAATTTGATTATGTTATGTTAGGAAGAAATAATTATGATATACTGAATTAGTAATGAGATTATCGCAATTGGAGAAAATAGAGTCTATAAATGAATGGAGAAACATTTTGAATAGTAATGAAACCTACATTGCGCCGTCTTCCAGCTACTTTGTCTATACTCCCAGTGTTTCGGCAAAGGCGGCCTTTTTCTATCCGATCTGTACCGGCGATTTTATCTACAAGCCGGGATATAAATTACAACGAACGGCTTATGACAGTTTCTTGCTGATGTATATTAAATCTGGCTGGCTGACAGTGGAGTATCAGAACAAAAAAGAACAGGCCGGTTCCGGTGACGTTGTCCTGCTGGATTGTTATCAGAAACATGCATACCATTCTGAAAGCGGATGGGAGAGTATCTGGTGCCATTTCGATGGTCCGATGGCCAGAGCTTATTATCAAATGATTATCGCCCAGAACGGACATGTCTTTTCACTGCCCAATCCGTTTCTGGTGATACAGAAGCTAACGGCCATATACCAGACCTTTGCAGCGGGAGCGGCGATAAAAGAACCGTTGCTGGCAAAGCAGCTGACCGATATACTGACCCAAATGCTGCTTAATGATCCCGATCTGCCGATGGAAGCAGGAACGGCTAAGAACGAAAGCACGATGGGAGAAATTGTCTCCTATATCCATGAGCACTTTACCGAGAATATTACGGTCGAAAAGCTGGCGCGGATGGCGATGCTGAGTCCCTATCATTTCATCCGCATGTTTAAAAAAGAGATTGGTTATACGCCTCACGAGTATATTGTCAATATCCGGATCAGTACCGCCAAATATCTGCTGATGACAACCCGGCATTCAATTAAAGAGATTTGTTTTATTACCGGGTATTCCGGTGAGAGCGCTTTTAGCGCGGCCTTCAAAAAGCATGTCGGTCTTTCACCGGCAGCTTATCGCAGAGGATAACGTTCCCCTCTTTGCAACCGCAATTTATGATAAGTAAATGGCAATTTTTTAAAATGACATGCCGTTTCAATTAGTGTATAGTATGCTTATCATAATGCAGAGCAAAGGGGGTTTTTCTATGTTCTTTTCGCTGACCGGTGAATGGCGTACACAAATAGATGACGGAAATGAGTATCTGATGATACTGCCGGGAACACTGGATCAAAACCGGATTGGTCATGAGGATCAGGCAGCAGCTTCGTGGCATCCGGATATTACCCTTGGAAATGCTGCCGGCAGCGACTTTGAAAAGGGACCGATTGCAACCAGATTTACCAGAAAAAACATTTATGAGGGGACCGCATTTTTCAGCAAGCGGGCCGCATATCTGCCGCCGCGCGGCAAGCGGATATTTCTCGAGGTGGAGCGGGCACGCTGCTTAAAACTGCTGATCGATCAAAAAGAAATTGATCATTATGCAAAACCGTCTCTTAGTACTCCCCAAATTTTTGAAGTGACGGGATTACTAAACGGTGATAATCAAATTACGCTGGTGTCCGATAACAGTTATCCCGGGTTACCACACGATGCAATTGTTTTTTCTTCAGCCGCGGCCGATGAGACCCAAACCAATTGGAACGGCATTCTCGGATATATCCGGCTGCGAATCGAAGAGCCGGTCTTTCTTTCAGCCGTCCGGGTTTATCCGCAGGAGGGGGAACTTAAGGTACAGGTAGAGCTTGACGCCGGCCGGCCGTATGACGGGAAACTGGAATTGCACAGTAAAGCTCTGGCGGCAGCGGTTTCGCAGGATATTTCGGTTCAGGCCGGTGTTTTGCGGATCAGTTTCAACAACTTACCATTGCACAAAGACCTTCGGTACTGGGATGAATACGAAGGAAATCGATACCAGCTGACAGCCAGTCTAACAGATGCTGCGGCGAAAACAGTCAGCTTTGGTATCCGCCGCTTTGGTGATAACGGTATGGGGCGTCTGGCGCTTAACGGGAGAACCTTATTTATCAGAAGCGAGACAAATTGTGCAGTATTCCCGGATATCGGCCATCCGCCGATGGAAAAGCCAGACTGGATTGATATATTAGAGCAATTTAAAGCTTATGGCGTGAACTGTATGCGGTTTCACTCATATTGTCCGCCGGAAGCGGCTTTTGAAGCGGCCGACCAGATTGGTATGCTGATGCAGCCGGAATTATCTCACTGGAATCCGAAAGACGCATTGGATTCAGAGGAAAGTTATGCTTATTATCAGACCGAGCTAGAGCAAATCATCTTGACTCTTGCAAATCACCCCTCCTTTGTGATGCTGACACTGGGTAATGAACTGCAGCCGACGGCCCTCGGACAGCGCCGGATGGATGCAATGCTAAAGATGGCGCGGCGGCTTGATGATACCCGATTATATGCAAATGGTGCAAATGTGTTCTATGCCGAAAAAGGCTGTGATCCAAATAGCGATTTTTATACTTCGCAAGGATTTTATCAGGAGGCGCTGCGCGGGTCGTTTTCCGGTATGGAAGGCTATATCAATCATCAATATCCGAATGCCATGACCAACTATAATGAAACGATGAAAGCACTGCGGAAAATCTATCAAAAACCGGTTTTCAGTTTCGAAGCCGGCCAGTATGAGGTTTTGCCTGATTTTGATGAGCTGGCTGAATTTCACGGAATCACTGAACCGGCCAATCTGCGGTTGATTCAGAAACGGGCTGAAGAAAAAGGCCTGACGGCAGTCTGGAAGCAGTATGTCGAAGCAACCGGAATACTTTCCCGGATTGCTTATCGGGAAGAAATTGAAGCGGCGATGCGGACTGAAGAACTTTCAGGAATCTCACTGCTGGGGCTGCAGGACTTTCCCGGGCAGGGGACCGCATTAGTAGGAATGTTAAATTCCCATCTGCAGCCGAAGCCTTATCGATTTGCAGAACCGGCGGGATTCCACCGTTTCTTTAAGGCTCAGCTGCCACTGGTTTATCTGCCGCGGTATACGTATGAAAACAGCGATATTCTGATCGCAGAGGTACGGATAGCAAACTATGGCAGGAACGATATAAACGGTTGTTTGTCCTATGAATTAAAAGGTAATGGTATAGTGCTGGCCGGGAGCTTAAGCCAAGTAAGCGCGCCAGCCGGCACATTGGCGAAGGCCGGTATACTGAAGCTGCCGCTGGAGGCAATCCAACGGCCATCCCGGCTGGATCTGACAGTTAGCATCAACAGCCTTACAAATACCTATCCGGTCTGGGTTTACCCACCGGTTCAGCCAAGCTGCCCGGAGTCGGTATATGAAACTTGGCAATTCGACCAAAGCGCTGCTGATATTCTGGCCGCTGGGGGGACTGTTTACCTGACGCCGGCTTCAACCAAAGAGGCTCTGCCGAATTCGATTCAGGCGCAGTTTACCACTGATTTCTGGTCGGTTGGGACCTTCCCGATGCAGGAAGGCGGAATGGGGCAGTTTATTGATGCCGGACATCCGCTCTTCGCTGACTTTCCGACCGAAACCCACACCAACTGGCAGTGGTGGCCGATGGCACAGCTCTTTGAATGCCGCTGCGGGAATGGCAAACTATTATTTTCGTCGCTTAATCTTAAGTCACTTCAGCAATATCCCGAGGCACGGGCTTTGCTGAATTCAATATACCGTTATCTTGATTCGAAACGATGCAATCCGGAACAAATCATTGAACCGGAGATAATCCGGTCATTGGTACAATAAGAAAGGGGAAATAATGATGGAAGCAGTCAAAATATGGACAGAGGACGTAATGATTCCTACTTATGATGCCGGGGAACCGGATCAGAACCCAATGTTTCTCGAAAAACGAGTGTATCAGGGGAGCTCCGGTAAGGTATATCCGTATCCGACAACTGAGAAGATCAGCCGAGAGAAGAAAGACAAGATCTGGCAGGCGGTTTATCTGGAAAACGAGTATCTGAAAGTGATGGTATTGCCGCAGCTGGGCGGCCGCATTCAGCGTGCATATGATAAGACCAATGACTATGATTTTGTATATTATAATCATGTAATTAAACCGGCGCTGGTAGGGCTTGCCGGGCCTTGGATCTCTGGCGGCATTGAATTTAACTGGCCCCAGCATCATCGGCCGACTACCTATATGCCGGTTGACCATCTGATTCAGGAAAATTCAGATGGAAGTAAAACGCTGCTGGTCCATGATGTGGATCAGATGTATGGTACGAAAGGGATTGCGGCCTTTACCTTATATCCGGGTAAGGCTTATATTGAAATTAAAGGCCAGCTGTATAACCGTACGGCGATACCTCAGACCTTCCTCTGGTGGGCCAATCCGGCCGTGCCGGTAAATGACTATACGCAGTCTGTTTTTCCGCCGGACGTACATAATGTAATGGATCACGGCAAAAGAGATGTATCCAGATTCCCGATTGCCAAAGGGGTCTACTATAAACATGATTACAGCGAAGGGGTAGATATTTCCCGCTATAAAAACATCCCGGTACCAACCTCTTACATGGCTGAGACTTCGTCCTATGATTTTGTCGGTGGTTATGATTATCAGCAGGAAGCCGGATTGCTGCATGTGGCTGATCATCACTTCGCACCGGGAAAGAAACAGTGGACATGGGGCTGCGGTGATTTTGGCAAAGCCTGGGATCGTAACCTGACCGATAAAGATGGTCCCTATATCGAGTTAATGACCGGTGTCTATACGGAGAATCAGCCTGATTTTACATGGCTGAAGCCTTTTGAAGAAAAGTGTTTCAAGCAGTACTTTATGCCTTATAAAAAGGTTGGGCAGGTCAAAAATGCAACCATCCATGCTGCCTTGAATGTAGAAGTGGGCAGCGACAGCATTTCTATTACGGTCTATGGTACCGAAGTATATGAAAAAGCGGAGATTATTGTAAGCAGTAAAAGTACCGAGATATACAGGGAAATGACAAGATTATCACCGGTTGATATCTTCACCGGGAAGATTGCGGCAGCAGTCGAAAAAGCCAGTGATATTAAAGTGTCAGTGATTGCTGATGGCCAGCTTCTGGTTGCCTATCAGCCGCAGGAAGCCGGGATTTTAGAGTTGGCGAAACCAGCTGAGGCAGCCAAAGCGCCGGAAGAAATTATGACGAATGAAGAGCTGCTGCTGACCGGTCAGCATATTGAACAGCATCGTCATGCGGCCTATCTGCCGGACCCATACTATCTGGAAGGACTGAAACGGGATCAAGGTGACAGCCGGCTGAATAATGCCTATGGAATGCTGCTCTTTCGGAGAGGTGATTTTAGCGGGGCAGAAGGGTATTTTAGCAGAGCCATACAACGGCTGACCTGGCGCAGCCCTAATCCTTATAATAGTGAAGCTTATTATAATCTGGGTCTGGCCCTGTTCTATCAAGATATCGACGATGATGCCTTCGATGCCTTTTATAAAGCAGCATGGAGTAATGAACAGCAAGAGATGTCATTTTATTTTCTGGCGGCTATAGAAGTCAGAAGAACACATTATGATTCGGCTTTGGAACTGATTGAAAAGGGGCTGGTGAAAAATGCCCATAATATTAAAGCGCGAGGACTAAAGGCGTTGATTCTGAGAAAGTTAGGCCAGGTGAAACAGGCGGGAGCGTGGATTGAAGAGAACCTGCGGGTTGACCCCTTTGACTTTGTATCCAGATATGAGCAGTCCCTGCTAAGTGATGAGGGGGCAGCGGTGCTGGCAGAGATGAATGATTTGATGCGTGATTTCCATGAAAATTATCTGCAAACTGCAAGGGATTATGCCGAAGCGGGAAGCTATGCTGAAGCGCTGGGAGTACTTAATCAATGTACAAGACCGCAGCCAATGCTGGCCTATTACAAGGGATACTATCTGAGCCGATGTGGACAGCTGGAAGAAGGGATTAGAAGCTATCAGAAGGCCGAGAATTGTCCGCCAATTTACTGTTTTCCGAATAAGCTGGAGGATATCGCGGTACTCAGTAATGCCATTGCGGTTAATCCGGAAGGTGCCAAAGCTTATTACTATCTGGGCAATCTCTATTATGATAAGCTGCAGTTTAAAGTTGGTACCGAGTTATGGGAAAAATCGGTCAAGCTTGATGATAGTTATCCTACCGCTCACCGTAATCTGGCGCTGGCTTATTATAACAAGGAAAAGAATCCGGCCAAGGCAAGAATCCATTTAGAGAAGGCATTTGCGTTAGATCAGACCGATGCCAGAATTTTTCTGGAACTGGATCAGCTGTATAAAAAACTGGGGATGCCGTTTACCGAACGCTTGGAACATTATCAGAATCATCTTGATATCCTGACCGAAAGAGATGATGTGATGTTGGAATATGTAATCTTATTCAATCTTGCCGGCATGCATGAGAAGGCTTACGAAACCATTATGTCGCATGTATTCCGCCCTTGGGAAGGAGCGGAAGGGCGAATTTCCGGGCAGTATAAAATAGCTCTTTTGGAGCTGGCAAAAGACAAGCTTGCGGGGGCTGATTATAAGGCCGCAGAAGGGCTGCTGGAAAAAGCGCTCAGCTATCCGGAGAATCTGGGGGAAGGAAAGCTCGAAGGAACGAAGGACAATCATATTTACTATTATCTTGGACTGGTCAAAAAAGCCTGCGGCCAAAAAGAGGCGGCCAAAAAGTGTTTTAGCCGGGCCGAACTTGGTGCCGATGAACCGGGCGGGGTAATGTATTATTATGATCAGCCGGCCGATATGATTCTTTACAAGGGACTGGCGCATTTGGAACAGAATAATAAAAAGGCTGCCTATGCATGTTTTAACAAGCTGATGGATTATGGCGAGAGACATCTTAATGAGGAGATGAAAGATGATTATTTTGCTGTATCATTACCGGATTTTTTGATTTTTGAGGATGATATGCAGCAGAAGAACCAAGCCCACTGCCATTACCTGATGGGATTGGCCGAACTGGGGCGGGGGCAAAAAGCAAAAGCTAAGACGCAGTTTGAGAACGCGATTGCGCTGGATTATAATCATCAGAACAGTCGGATTTATCTGCAGATGACGGAATCTGAACAATAGATTCGTTTTTCACTGGTGATGAATGCCGCCAGTTCGCCTGCATTTGATCGTCCGGGCACTTCGGTTGAATGTCAGGTCCATTTCCTATCGATCGAGTATATGGCTAAGATGAGCGGCAACCATCAGATTGCTGATTTTGCCAATGCCTTTATCTCACTGCTGCAGAGCACGCTGGATGTACGCGATTCGATTTATAATACGGTGGCCGCCGAACTGACGACGGTGGAGAATTATCTGTGTCTGCAGAAATACCGCTATGACGATAAATTTACTTATGAAATAGATTGCGATGAAGAGCTGAAAGAATGTGAAATACTGAATGTGATGCTCCAGCCGGCGGTGGAGAATGCTATCTTTCATGGTATTGCGCCGAAAGAGGAGAACGGTCGGCTGAAGATTGCGATTCGGCGTGAAGGCGATTCACTGCATGTAATGGTTGCCGATGACGGCATTGGGATGTCGGCAGAAACGTTGAATGAATTAACCAAACCGGATCATAATCCAAACGGCGGGGTCCGCAAAATCGGTGTGGCTAATGTGCGTGATCGGATCCGGGAGATATTTGGTCAGCCATATGGGTTGACGATTGAAAGTGAATTAGGTATTGGAACAAGGGTTATCATGACTGATCCATATATGAAACAGAAAAATGCTTTGAAAGGAACTGGCGAGAATTATGAATAGTAAAAATATAGGAGGCGATAGAGGCTAAGCAGCGGGGCTGTTCACCTTATCAGATTATGAATGAATTGCATCCTACAATGAATATAATAATGATATTCTTCAAGATATAATTGATATTTTATAAAAATCTAAATAATTTAACAAGAACCGTTGTTCTTGATTTGGAAGCAATTGGACTTCATCTGTGCCCACTGCGCATGAAAAAAATAGCCTTACTAGCAGGTATTAGGAGAGGAGAAAATAATATGGGTAAAGCATTAAAACGCAGTTTATTTTGCGTACTTATATTAGCTTTTGTATTAACTGCATTCGTAGCATGTAATGAAGCCAAGAAAGTTGAAATTGTCCAAACTTGTGCGGAGGCAGTTGACTTAATACAATCCTTAGGAGATTTAGAAAATGGAGCAGAGGTCATTACCAAAGTAAAAGCTTTACCAGATTTAACAAATATCGAAACGGCTTTTGGTGAGAATGCTTTTATGGGAAGAACTTTAACAAGTTTTGAAGTGATAGAATGCTATAGTGGTGATTTATCGCCAGATGAAGTTATCGTAATAGAAGAGAATTACTATTATAAAATGGAAGATGGTGTAAAGAAAATAATAACTTATAACAGTTACCTTCCAACAGAAGTTGGCGGAGAATATATATTTTTCTTAGTAAGTAATAAAAATGATTCGGTACCAAGTGATTATTATACGATCGGCATCGAAATGGGAAAATATGCATGTGTAGCCCCAAAAGCAAGAAGCGCAGCCAGCCAAATTGTTACTACGACATTATATGATGATATTAGAGAGGAAGTTATGTCTAAATATAATGATTAGGGCGACAAATGGTAATTCTATTATACACTAAACAATTAAACATTTAGTATATAAAATTGTTGTTACTGTTCATGCCCAATGTCATTTAGATAGCTGAAACCACTTGCTACAGTATAATATCAAAAGTGTCCTCTAACAAAAATTTGTATGAAAATAAAAAAAGTAGTTGACATACTTAGTATTTTATGTAGTGGGGCTGTCGCACTAACTGAAAGAATCAGTTAGTGCTGCAGCTCTCCATTTTTTAAAAAAGCATATCCCTAATTATTGATGAACTCTTGCAGGTCTGCGGGGGACGCCTGCCGGTGCTTTATAATGGGGATCGTCATCATTACCAGGATGGCGATGTTGGCTATCATCTGCCGGTTAAGTCCCGTGAAATAGGAGCCTGCCTTTCCTTTAAGGTCTGTAATCGCTTGCATGATATCTGAAAAAATGACAGCCTTCTTAACTATCAATTGATCTTTGCGCACAAAGTCGATATTCTGTGGGAGATAAAACGGGTTCATACCGATGCTGTTCTTCTTAACCCAATCGAAACTCATTTATCAGGTGTCCAATTGCGTCTATCACAAGCGTATAGTATATTCTGCAGTCACGTTTTTCGATATTGACTACTGTTATTCATCTCATTTAATTAACAATTCTATACTTACTCAACGGATATAGTAGAGAAAACCTCCATTTGAGTTATGACAGTCTTGTCAACAAATCTATGCTTACGAAAGATCCATCATTTGAAGAAGTAGTTTTAGGAAATACGAAGACACAAATAAAACACATAAAACCTACTGTCAATCTACTGTCAATCTACTTGACAAATTTTAAAAACAGTAGTATACTTGCGAATACAAACATTGAATATTCACGAAGAATATTCATAAAGAATATTCATATAACTGAATATAATGAAATAGAGAGAGTTTTTTAAAGGAAGGAAGAGTTGATGGCTAAAGGCGCAGTATTTACGGGTGAAGATAAAGAAGGATTAAGAAAAAGAATGTGTGATGCATGTGAGTTAAGCTGGAAGGAGAAGGGATATAAAA
>Ga0153996_1000192_pt1 | contig 30956 bp, 32 predicted proteins | sample TSNC080MetaG_FD_104728 | JGI IMG/M metagenome (GOLD analysis project Ga0153996, IMG submission 104728) | Attine ant fungus gardens microbial communities from North Carolina, USA - TSNC080 MetaG | ecosystem: Host-associated > Fungi > Mycelium > Unclassified | place: USA: North Carolina, Lumber...
AAATATAAACAGAATCATTATACAAATTATCAAACACAATAAATTTCCACTAGACTATTCATCCTAGTGGAAATGCAAACATTTTAATTATTTAGTTTGTCTACTTGACTCAATCATATCATTCGTGATGACTTTTTCTGTTTATGAACTGCTTTTTACCTTCTTAGGTCGTTACAGCCCCTTTGTTTGTTTTTATCGTTTTGGTATGATTTCCCACCAATATCCATCAGGATCTTCAATGAAGTATAATCCCATTTTTTTATTTTCAAAGCAAATGCAACCTAACTCCTTATGAAATTGATACGTTGCTTGATAGTCATCGACAACCAAACAAATATGACTTTCGTTTTCTCCTAAATTATAGGCTTGTGGATGATCTTTTAACCAAGTTAATTCAATTTGAAAATCAGATTTTCCATCGGATAAATAAACTAATTTAAAACTACCATCCTCAGCTAGTTTTTCTTGGCAAATGCTTAGACCTAATGCTTTCTCATAAAAGGCTATACTATTGTCTAAATTTGTTACATTAATATTACAATGACTGATTGTACCAATATGCATATGTATTACCTTCTTTTCTTACTTTACCAACTGATCAAGATAATAGTAAGTTAAACTGCTGCCACTATCTACAATCTTACCATTTTCAAATTTAAATGTATAAGTTGTAGAGGTTGTTGCCTTACCATCTAGATACTCCGTAATAAATGTATCACTTACATGATCTAAATCAATATAGTATATTTTAGTTCCTCTGTTCTTTTTTAAATACGTTTCTACTACTTCTTTGTAATTAGTTAAATCACTGCTACTAGCAGAACCAGTAAAAACAACAAAAGAATCTTGATCTTCTACTTTTGCAATAAATTTTTTCTCTGATAGTGTCGTGTAATCAACATGAACAATCAAACGGTACACATATAATCCAAGTATCACAACAAGAACTACCCCAAAGACACTTAATTCTTTCCAAATCTTTTTTAACTTATCCATAAGCTGCCTCCTTATCTTAGATATAATAGCATATTTTTAATATTAATTTCAACTTAAAGGTAAAATAAGTGGATAAAATAAACATAAGTGATGATTTGTGATATACTATTTAGTAGGTGATAATATGTTTGATTGTTTTGTTGATACTAAAAAAAAGAGATTTGCCTTAGTCGCTAGTCTATTTTATGCTTTTGGTATCTATGCTAGTATCCTATCGATAGTATTGGGATATAAAATGATTAATATCAATGATACGACAACTTTATTTGAAATGGTTGACATGATTCATTTTCATTTTATTGGCAGAGTACTGTTGAATGCGATGCAATCTGGAGTGGTTTATCAAAGTAGTATATCTATTTTTGATATGTTGAAAATTTTACTAGGAAGTATTAATGGTGTAAGTTTTTTCTTTATTGTTATTTATGCTGGCTTTGTTGTCTCTAATAAGAAGTTAGAGGGAAAACGAATATTGTTTTTCTTTAGTTTGTTTGCATTAACCTATATTGTTTTCCTAACAATTATTTTATACCATCTTTTAGTTGCTCTTAATTCCTATAATGTAGCTTTAGCAATTAATTCATTACAAATTATAGGTTATATTATGATTTTGCTATTCATAATTTGGATAGGAATATTTTCTTATTTTTTATATATTTGCATTCGAAAGTGCTATTTGCCAGAATTTAAATATCAAGTTATTGAAGTAATTGAAGAAAAGGATATAGAGAACGAAGATCTGGAGGAGTTTAAGCAAATAAACGATATAGAGGAAATTGATGATATACTAATTAAGGAAATTACAGAAGATGAAGAGAAAATCATAGATTAACATCTATGATTTTTTAGGAGACTTAATTGTTTCAATACTTGCTTGATCTAAAAACTCGGTAGCAGTTTCTAGATCATTATAAGTATGTCCTTTGTTTGTTCTAATTTCTAAAATATTACCTTGTTCATCTTTTATAACTGTTATTGCCCTTTCTTTTTTCATTGCTATCACCAATAGTAGTATGTACAAAATAAATAATGAAAATTCATGGAATTGCTATTATTATTTTGTTATAATCAAATAACGGAGGTGTAAGCATGAAAGAAGTAGTAAAAACAACGAAATCTCCTGGGGCAATTGGACCTTATTCACAAGCAATTAAGGTAAATGATTTTATGTATTGCTCAGGAATGTTACCAATTAATATTGAAACTGGCAAAATGCCTGAAGGTATTAGTCAACAAACAAAGCAAGCTTTAAATAATATTAAAGCACTATTAGAAAGTCAAAATCTATCAATGAGTAACATTGTAAAAACAACAGTGTTCCTAGATAATATGAATGATTTTACAAGTATGAATGAGGTATATGCTAGCTTTTTTGAAGAACCTTATCCTGCAAGAAGTGCAGTCGAAGTGGCAAGATTACCGAAAGATGCATTAATTGAAATTGAAGTGATTGTTGCATTAAAATAGAGCATTGGCTCTTTTTTATTGGTTGAAAGTTAATGATAGATTTGTTAGAATAGGATAAATTAGTAAATAAATTTGGAGGAGTAGCAAAATGAAGATGAATACCAATCCTGTTAGAGGAACAAGAGATTTTTTACCTGAAACAGTTAAAATGCGTGATTATGTACAACAAGTTATTTTGAATACGTACCAAGATTATGGATTTCAAAGAATAAATACACCAATATTAGAAGATATTCATCGTTTGCTATCTAGCGAAGGTGGAGAAAACCTTAGCTTAATTTTTAAAGTATTAAAAAGAGGGGATAAACTTACTTCCGTTTTATCGAAAGATAATATAAAAGAAGTAGAGTTAGCCGATATTGGATTGCGTTATGACTTAACATTACCTTTATCAAGATATTATGCGTTTAATCAAGCCAATATCCGCTTACCATTTAAATGCATACAAATAGATAAAGTGTTTAGAGCGGAAAGACCACAAAAAGGAAGATATAGAGAATTCTACCAATGTGATATTGATATCATTGGAGATGAGAGTATCAATGCAGAAATAGAATTAATTCATACAACTGCAAATGCATTGTTAAATTTAGGTTTTGATGATTTTACAATTCGTATTAATGACCGCAGAATCTTAAATGAAGTCATTTGTTCTGCAGGTTTTAAACAAGAAGATGTCAATTCTGTTAGTATCATTTTTGATAAATTGGATAAAATAGGAATCAAGGGTATAACCGCAGAATTATTAGATAAAGGATATGCAAAAGAGGTTGTTACTAAATTTGTTGATCGTATTGAAAATCATGATTTAGAATCTATGGAAGACGTTTTAAATCTAACAACGAATAAAGAAGTTGTTGAAAATGTATTTAAAGTAGTAGATATTATCTCTAGCATCAGTCAAGGAAAATACAATATTATGTATGATAAATCATTAGTAAGAGGAATGGGATATTATACTGGAATGGTTTTTGAAATTGCTTCTAATAAATTTAGATCCTCAATTGGGGGAGGCGGAAGATATGATGAAATGGTTGGAAAATTTATGAATCAATCAATTCCTGCGGTTGGCTTCTCAATTGGATTTGAAAGAGTGATCGATATTTTATTAGAATCAGGTTTTGAAATTAAGAAAGAGAAAGAAAGCATTGCTTTATTATATGATCAAGAAGATGATATAAAAGCTGTTTTAAAAATAGCAGAAGAATATCGTAGTAAAAATTATCAAGTGTCTTTATTTTATAAAGCAAAGAAATTAGGAAAACAAATTAATAATTTAGAAACTGATGGTTTTGATTATTTATTTGTTTATGGTCGAGATGAAGAAATAAAGAAGTTATAAAATAATTAAAAACGGATGGCTTAAATTAGCATCCGTTTTTTTTATGTGTTGAGATGATAGCTGTATTCAGCGTATCATACCATTTTTGAATGTATCATGCCATATTTCTAATTCTTCATTTGTATGAAGTTCTAATGTCCGAAAAATTTCATAGGCAAAATCGACAGCAGCAGTTTCATTTGCAGTAATAAATCCATTGTGACTAACGATCTGTGCTGAAACAAAGTTATCGTGGCCATGATATTTTTCTTGATCTTTAAGAACTGATTCGAAATATTGCCATTCATCACCAGTATGTTTTACATTATCAAGTAAACCATGTTTCGCTAAGAAAATAGTAGCACCACAAATGGCAGCAATTGGAATACCAAAATCATGAGCATCACGAACGAAGTCTGCGATTTTATCAACATTGTTTTCTTTCCATGAATAACCACCAGGTAAGATAATCATTGCTAGATGATCAAAACACTGATAATCTTCAATAGAATAGTCTATTTCAACACGTAGACCACCAATTGATACTTTTGGGTATTGATCAATAGCAATAGTTTTGACATCATATTGTTGAGTAGAATTAATTCCAGCAATTGCATAACTAGCTTCCCAATCTGCCCAACGATCCGTTAATACTAAAAGCACTTCTTTTTTCTTCATTGTTAACCTGCTTTCTTTATTTTTACTTCTACTTTCATTTCTTAAGTTAATAAATTTCTTTTATTTTTTTCTAGAAAGTAGCAATATGTTTATAAATACTGACATCATTATACATCAGTTTCCTATACTCTTAAAGCGATTCTATAAATTCTTAGCGAATAAGTGTGTCAATTTATCCAAGAAATAATTAAGAGAAAATTAAAAAAATGATAAAAAAGTAGTTATATTTTTTGTCAAATATGCTAAAAATAAGGACAACTTAGTAAGTATATTGCATAAAAAAATAGAAAAATTGCATATAGCAGTTTATAAAAATGAAAAGTTAATTATTCTGTTTAATGATTCAAAAAAAAGGAATAATGAAATTGAGCAAATTATTTGTTCAATTGAATATACTATATTATAGTGATGAATGGCTAGGTGAATAATTATGGAATTAAGAAATGTATATGTAAATTGGGTTTTAGATGATGAAGAATTACTAGAACCATATGAATGGAAGGATGATGATGATTTAGAAATCTTATCACGTGCAACGATCATCCGCGTTAATAGTGATACTATGTATGATTTATATTATAGTCAATTACTATTAGATAACAATCATGATTTTAAGATTGCTATTTTTAGTGATGGAACACATTGTATAGCATGCGAATTTGATGTTGAAAAAAGATTAAAATATAGAAGCTTATTGATGCTAGAAGATCGAGATACTTTACATTATATGGTAAAGCAATTACCACTTTGTCAAATCCTGTATCGTGTGTTTGCTTATGGAGAGATTAAGGAATTTGGATTAACCCGTTTTGAACGAGAGAAGAAGCAATGGATACTTCAAGAATTAGAAGAATTATATCAAAACAATCCTGATGAGTTAATGAACATAGGAAAAGAATATTTGTATTTAGATAAAATTGATAAAGAAAGAATTTATGATGCTGTTTTAGACAAACTAGAGAATGGGTATTCTCCTATTCATGAAACTTTATATCAACAATTTGTTAAAGGGCGTTAAGCTCTTTTTTTAAAATTTTAGTCTGTATGTAGTTTAAGCAATTAATATGATATAATGATTTCAAAATTCAATTGAAAAGGAAGATATTCAAATGTTAATTAAAGAAACAACAGAAAATCTAATTAAAAATAAAGAATTATTTAATGATAGATACAGATACAGTTTGTTATTAATGATTATCAATGATCAAAATAGTCTAAAACTAACCAATCAAGAATCCTCGATTATTATAGCTCAAACAAATACAGAATTACCAATCTGGATATTTAATACGAAAGATGTATCATCAGATGCAAAAAAAGAAGTTGTTAATTTTGTAGTAGAACATCTTAAGAAAGAAAAATTTGACACAATCGTTTGTACAAAAGAAATGCTTGAAGCTTTTGATTCTTCTATCATTAAAAGCAAAATAGGAATGTTTGGACATATTAACCCAAATCCATATTGTCATAAAGAAAGTATTGGTTCTTTATCTAGAGTAAAAGAAGAAGAAATTAATTTATTAGCTAGTTATCTTGTACAAGAGGCATTTGAGATTTGGAATAAAGAAATAAGTATTGTAACAATGAAAGATAGAGCAAAAAAATTGAAGGAAGATTCTGATTTTTATGTTTGGCGGGATGAAGATCAAACGATTGCCTCTTTTGGAAAACTAAATAGAGATTATCCAGGAATAATAAGAATTAATAATGTATTTACCAGTATTGATAAAAGAAAAAAAGGATTTGCTGGAATCTTAGTTTATAGATTAACAAAAATGGTGTTAGAAGAAGGCTGTATGCCAATGTTATTTACTGATAAAGATTATTTACCAAGTAATAGATGCTATCAAAATATTGGTTATCAAATCATAGGCGAGTTAGTAGAAGTATGTTTTAATAAGGAGGGATTAAATGGATAAAATTGCACTATTTTCAGATATTCATGGTAATTTTCAAGCGTTAGATGCTATTATAAAAACGCTAGAAAAACAAGGTATCAAGGATATCTATTGCTTAGGAGATATACTAAGTATCGGACCTAGTTCAAGAGAATGTATTGATTTAATTTTAAATAAAAAAATTCCTATGGTATTAGGAAATCATGAGATTGCATATTTATTTGATGATTATCAGCAAATTGTAGAACATGAAAGAGAATATTATTATTGGATGGCTACATTATTAAATCAGGAGATTATGAATCATTTAAGAGATATGCCGCTAGATATTTCTTTACTACTTAAAGATTATCGAATTTATTTATCGCATTATGCCTATGATAAACAAACAAAGGATCACTATCCACCAAATAATAAATATAGGGAAGAAGAATTATTAGAATTGTATAAAGATATTAATGCTGATTATATTTTTGTTGGGCATGAGCATACTGGACAAATTTTAAAAACAAGTAAATTTAATTATGTTAATATAGAAAGTAGTGGCTGTAGAGATAATGATATGACTTTCTATTATTTAGTATCTTTAGATAATAATAATCAAATTAAAGTAAAGAAAAAGGAAATAGAGTATGATAGAAAAAGGTTTGAGGAAGTAATGAATCAAACGGAGTTTCCTAAGAAGCAGTTTTTACAGAAAGTGTTTTTTGGAATTGATTAGATAGTAAATTAGAAATATATAATGACCAGAAGTCATATGTGTGATAGGAGATTATGAAGATGAAATTAAAATTTTTAGGAACAGCTGCAGCAACTTCAATGCCATTAGTATTTTGTAATTGTAATACGTGTAAGCAAGGGCGAATAAATAAAGGAAAAGATATTAGAAAAAGGTCATCGGTAATAATAAATGATGAAATGATAATTGATTTGAGTCCAGACATAACGTCAAGTGCTGTTATGTATGATGTTGATTTAGGAAATATTAAATATTTGATTCAAACACATTCACATACAGATCATTTTGATGCAGGTCATTTTGTTACTAGATGGAGTGAATATAAATCAGAAAACTTAACTCATATGAATATTATTTGCTCAAAAGGAACATGTGATGATATGAATCATTGGATTAAAGAAAATGAGCCATCGATCGATATATATTCTGACACTTTTAAAAGAGATATGAACTATGATTTACATATTTTAAAACACGGAGATAAAGTAAAATTAGATAATTATGAAATCATTGCTATAGATTCAAAGCACGATAGTAGGATAGAATCATTAATTTACATTATTTCATATAGAAACAAAAACATTTTATATGGAACGGATCTATTAGAATTATCTAGTGAGGCTTGGTATATTATAAACGATTATAAATTGGATTTAGTGATATTAGATCAGACTTATGGTAAAGAGTGTAATTCTTCTGGTGGACATTTGAATGTAGATAACATTGTGAATATAATTAATATAATGAGAAAAGAAAATATAATAAATAGCAACACTAAAGTTTATGCAACACACTTATCTCATGAAGGAAATAGCATTCATGAAGAAACAGAAAGGTTAGCCAATTTAAATGGTTATAATATTGCTTATGATGGATTACAAATAAGTTTATAAAAGTGTTATGGGTAATAAAAAGATAATCGATATCATTAGGCGATGGAAGTGGGAGAGTCGGAAGATTGATTATGTTCAAGGAATGCTTAAAGCATAAATATTACACCTTTCATTATTGATGAGAAACATAAATTTTATTACGATAAAGGATTAAGCAAAGCTTAATCCTCTATGATTGAATAGTATAGTCGTTATATTTTTTTATCGTACTCTTTTAATATTGGTTGCAATTGTTTTTGTTTTAATGCTTCATTGATTGTTGGTAGTAATAAATCATAATGAGATATTAAGGAATTTGGTTTATTGACATAATCATCTTGACCAAATGGTATAAAGAATATATTTTTCGTATTTATTAATTTGGCAATATTTACTCCATTCATTCCTAAACCATCATTTGTAGATACACCTATAATCGCACAGTTTCCATTTCTAAGAGTAGCTTTTGTTGCCATTAGGACAGCATTATCCGTAATCCCATTTGCTATTTTCGCAATAAAATTACCTGTTGCTGGAGCAATGACGATGATATCTAACTTTTCTTTTGGTCCAAATTTTTCAGCTTCAACAATAGTATCTGTTATTTTCTTACCAGTAATCGTTTCAAGTTTATGACGAAATTCTTTTGCTTTATAGAATCTTGTATCATATTTCAAAGAGTTTTCTGAGGCTATAGGAAATATTTCGTGTCCTTCCTCTTTTAATTGAATTAACTGTAGAAGTACTTCATCAAAGGTACAATATGATGATGTAAAAGCAAAACCAATCTTTGACATTATTTAACCTCCTTCATTTTTAGTTCGATTTTTTGGGTTAATATTAATCCCGATGTGGTAGGAGCAACATTAGAAGGTATTCCAAGTAGAAGTTTATTTTTAATACCTAACGTATCAGCACAGTTGAAATCGACACCATATGGATAAGAAGAAACATCTAATATATAGGCATTTTTATTAGTAGTTATTAAGTATTGCTTATCTAATACTAACGTTGGTGCAGTATTTATAATAATATCTACATCATGTAAGATGTTTGCCATTTTTTCTTTTTCTGTTGTTAAAACGGGTTTCTGACCAATTTTTAATAACGTTATTTTATCTTTTTCTTCTTTGACTCCAACTGTTACATTTGCTCCTAACATATTTAAAAAGTTGACAAGTCTTTTTCCTATATTCCCATAACCGATGACTAAGATGTTTGCATTATTAATTGTAATTTTTGTACTATAAATAATATCAGCTAATATTCCTTCTACTGTTGGAATAGTATTTTCTTTTATGACATCAGGATCTTGCATTAATATGACTGCTTTACGATTACTCGTTTTCAGCATTTCATTAAGTTTCTCTGTTACAATTCCTGTAAAAATCAAAACACTTTTCTTGGTATTATCAAAAAAGTTTCTGTTAACTGAAAAATTTTTACCAAATAGAGTTTTGATACTGTAATCATTGTTTACTCCACTAACAGGTAAAATAATACAATCATACTGATGTATATCAATATCTATCATACGAGCTTTTTTAATGGTATGATAGCATTCAAAATTTTCAAATCCTACTAATGTAATATCACAACTATTTTCAAGTCTTTTAATAATCTCTAACTGTCTTTTATCTCCACCTAATATACATACTTTCATATGTCTCACCTCATGGCTAGTATATGTTATTTTGTCATAATTGCTATATATAAATCATATTAATTAATTGGGTGAAAAATAAATGTGCGGATTCGTAGGGTGGTTTAATAAAAATATTAATTTGAAAGAACATGTCGTAATGATAAAAAAGATGAATGATACATTAATAAATAGAGGGAAAGATCAAGATGGTTATTATAGTAGTGATCATGTTCTTTTAGGACATAAAAGGTTGGCAATTATTGATATCGAAAAAGGAACTCAACCAATGAGTTATCATAATTATGTTATTTGTTACAATGGAGAATTATATAATACGAATGAAGTAAGAGAAGACTTAATGAAAGAAGGCTATCGTTTTGATACTGATTGTGATACAGAGGTTGTTTTAAAAGGATATGCTCACTATAAAGAAAAGATTTTAGATAGGCTAGAAGGAATATATGCTTTTTCTATCTATGATGGAAAGAAGATTTTTCTAGCTAGAGATAGACTTGGAGTAAAGCCATTATTCTATACTATTGTTGGGGATAATTTACTGTTTGCTTCGGAAATAAAGGCGATTATTGAAAATCCTTTAGTTGAAAGAATTATTGATATCCATGGGTTAGAAGAACTTCTTTCTGTAGGACCTTCTAGGCTACCTGGTAGTGGCGTATTTAAAAATATTTACGAACTTAAACCAGCCCACTATATGTATTTTGATAAAACTAAAAATATCGAAAGATACTGGAATGTTAAAGAAGAGGAATTTTCTGATACATTTGAAGAATGTACGGCTAAAATCAAGGACCTTGTGACAAGTGCAATTAAAAGACAAATGGTTTCGGATGTTGGAATCGCTACATTTTTAAGTGGAGGGTTAGACTCTAGTATTATCACAGCAATTGTCGCTAGTGAACTAGCGAAAGATAATCAAAGATTGGCAACCTACTCGATTGATTATAAAGATAATGATAAATTTTTTAAGCAAAATGATTATCAGGTTTCTCTAGATAATTACTATATAAATATGATAAGTGAAAAATTTAATACAAATCATAATTATAAAATAATAAATCAGGAGCAATTATCTAAGAGTTTAAAAGAAGCAGTTATCGCTAGAGACTTGCCTGGCATGGCTGATGTTGACTCCTCTTTGTATTGGTTTAGTAAGGAAATAAGAAAAGAAGAAGCTGTTGTTTTAAGTGGTGAGTGTGCTGATGAAATATTTGGAGGGTATCCATGGTTTTATAAAGAAGAGTTAAGTAAAAGAGATAATTTTCCTTGGATTAATAATCTTGAAGAAAGATATCAGTTATTAAATGATGATGTAAAGAAAAAAACAGATTTAAAAGGATTTAGTCAAAAGCATTATAAAATGACGTTAGAAGAAGTACCTGTTTGTCAAGATAAAAAAGAGCAACATTATAAAAACTTGTTTTATTTAAATATGACATGGTTTATGTCTTCGTTATTAGAACGGACAGATAGAATGACAATGCGTGCTAATTTAGAGGCTCGTGTTCCGTTTGCGGATTATCATTTGATTGAATATTTATGGAATGTTCCATGGAGTTATAAATTTCATAATAATTATGAAAAAGGATTACTAAGGGAAGCTTTTAAGGATATTTTACCGAAAGAAGTTTTATATCGTAAAAAGAACCCTTATCCAAAAACACATGACCCAAAATATGCTACGATCGTTGCTGAAATGTTAAGTGAGAGATTAAAAAATGAAGATTCAGTTATCTATAAAATATTCAATATCGAAAAGATAAAAGAATTAATTGATACAAAAGGTGCTAGTTTTAAAAGGCCTTGGTTTGGACAATTGATGACTGGACCACAATTACTTGCGTATTTATATCAATTTGATGTATGGGCAGATCTATACAATGTTAAATTTGAATTATAATTATGTGAGCCAATGATGGGATTTACCTTGATTAGTTTTCGTGTATAATAGGTTTTGAAAGTGGGATTGTGAGTACAAACCGCAAGAATACATTGATAAATAGCTGGATCGACACTAGCAAAGCCAATCAATTTGGAATACAGTGAAAATAAAGCAATATCAGCAATCTGACTTAAAATAGAAGTGCCTGAGATAGAAATCCCAGAGATAGAAAAGATAGGAGAATTTGAAGAGAGAGCGAAGTCTTCTATTTTTTTATCCATTTCACAAACAGCCATATAAGCCTTGGAATACCTGGTTTTGAATAAAGAGTTGTATTCAGGAAAAAATTCGTAAGCACTTGCATTGTTTTTTTTATTAGTGTAGACTTGAAATATAAGAGCTCATCTCTTCTAATGTTACTTCTAAAAATCATTCATAAATTCATCATTTTTAACATATGTCATTCTTCTTTTCTTTATTAGTTTTAATCTAAAACAACATATCTGTCATGTTGTCTCTATCGTTATGTCATGATGACGATTGCAGTAATTGAAGTAGTCATGATCGTAATATCTGGTACAAATTATGTATTCAAATACTTTTACACGTTAAGAGATGGACTATCATATCCTAAAACTAAAAAGTAATAGTGGGAGCGATATAACCATTTTTTTCAACTCATTGCATTCTCTACTTCCGTAAAACGACACAACACAATACAACGCAAAGCAATACAATTATATAGATAAGAGGAGGATGATCATGAATATCTCTACATATGCGAGACTGCTTACAAAAAAAAGGAAAAATGATGTTGTTATTTATTTCATTTTTCAAGTATTGTCAATTATTATATTTTCTTCTTTTTCCAACTTCATTGTTGGTGATTATTATGCTAGTAAAGAACATCTAGGTAACATAGTTATCGGTTTTTCTAGAATGGATTTATGTTTGTTGATATTATTACCTATCTTTTTTCTTAACTTACATGGTTTTGATTTTTATCTTAGGAGTAAATCAGAAGAAATAACTATTTTTAAAATTGGAGGTGCTAGTTATTCTAAGATAATTCACTTTATTTTTAAAGAATTAAGAATTATCCTAATGCTAGCTTTAGTTATTGGTTTACCATTAGGACTTGTTACTTCTACAATGGTTATGTCCATTGCAAGCACTAGTATTCAAATACTAGATCTTATTGTAGCAATACCATTAATGACTATTATTCTATTTTTAGTTATTTTTATATTACAAATGCTGTATTTATTTGCTTTAATAATTAGATTTTTAGATATAAATTCATTGAGTGAATTACTACGGTATAAGAAAGCATATACAAGTAATCAAAAAGATATTGCATATAGCAAATTAAACTTGACTACAATATTTAATGTTGTAATAGGTGTTATTAGCCTATACTGGCTTTGGTTTTTCTTAATGTATTCTACTGTTGGTAATGTTGGTGATTTAATTTTAGGTAGTGCTTTCGGTTCGATGGTCTATATTTTTTCTATTCGTGGGGTTGTTTGTTATGGAATACTTTGGATACGGAATATGTTTATGTTTAACAAAACTAATGCTTACTTAATTCTTACATATCTTTATCAATTTTTTATAAAAATGAAGTCAACAATTATGTTATTTGGTCTATCTGTGTTTTTTTTGATAACAAGTACTTTATTAAACTTTGGTAATTATACTGAGGTAGTAATATTAATGATAGTTTGTATAGTAACTGCTTTGTTTCTATTTTTCACTTTCTTTTTTCAAACTACAAATATGGTAAGAAATCAAATTACTAACTTTGATCAATTATATCGATTAGGAAAAACAAAAAAAGATATTCATAAAATTATCTTTTGGGAGATTTTTATTTTTTCCACTATTAGTTCATTATTAATTTATGCTTTACCATTTATCAGTTTATATAAATATTGCTTAGGAAATGTTATATCAACTGCAATGGTTAACCTTATCACTTTATGTTATACTGCTATTGTTTTAATCATGAGTGTTTGTATTTATCAGTATTCAATGTACTTACTTAAAAAAAGTAAGGAGGAAGTATAAATATGGCAATATTTAAAGTTAAAAATATAACAAAAATATATAATCCAAAATCTTTATCACCAACAATAGCAATTAACGACATAGATTTAACTATAAATGCAGCTGAATTTGTAGCTGTTATGGGTCCTAGTGGCAGTGGGAAAACAACATTATTAAACATTCTTACTGGGATTGATAAAGCTACTTCTGGCGAGATAATTATTGATGGAATAGCATTAAATGAACTGACTGAGCAAGAATTAGCAAAGCTTCGTTATCAAAAATTCGGATATATATATCAAGACTTTAATTTGGTTAATGAATTATCTATTTTTAGTAATATTGCATTTCCTTTATTGCTAAACCAAGTTAATAAAAAAGAAGCAAAAGCAAGAATATCTCAAATAACTAAAGAACTAGGAGTATTTGAACTACTTAATAAATATCCTAATCAATGTTCTGGAGGACAACTTCAAAGAATATCGATTGCTAGAGCTTTAATTAATCGACAGAATATTTTAGTGGCTGATGAACCTACGGGTGATTTGGATTCTAAGAATTCTGAAGAAGTGATACGGTTATTAAAAAAAATAAATGAACAGGGTGTAACTATTTTATTAGTTACACATGATGCCAAAGTGGCAGCAAATGCATCAAGATTAATTTATATTAACGATGGTAAAATTTTTAATGAGCTACAAAAAGGGAATAAAGAGGAATCATGTTTCTATCAAGAAATAGCACAAATGATTGCTAAATCAAGAATAGGAGTGATAAAAGATGGCACTAATTAAAGCTGTAAATTTACATAAAGTTTTTATTTTAGAGATAGGTGTTAAAAAAGAAACTGTGGATCAGGATATTAAAGGGAAAATGCAAACACTTAGAGAGTATATTGATGTTACAAAATCTATTACTGTTTTATCTGGAATTGATTTTTCAATTGAAGAGGGCGATTACATAGTTATTATGGGTCCTAGTGGTAGTGGAAAAACAACTTTGTTGAATATGGTATCTGCAATTGATATACCTACAAAAGGAACTGTTCATATTAATGATCAACTTACTCGGAATTTAACAGATAACAAGTTAGCGAATATTCGTTATAAATATATTGGTTTTGATTTTCAAAGTTTTTATTTTTTAGAAGAACTTAGTGTTAGACACAATATTGCCTCTCCGCTAGTGATGCAAGAAGAAGATGAATCTATGATAATTGAACGAGTTAATGAAGTAGCAGAGCAATTGGGAATTCGTGATTTATTAGATAAATACCCAAAGCAATGTTCTGGTGGACAAAAGCAAAAGATAGCACTAGCTAGAGCTTTAGTTACTCATCCAAAAATTATTGTAGCGGATGAGCCTACTGGTAATTTAGATTCTAATAATGCTAATATGTTAATGCAGATTTTTGATGAATTAAATCATAAAGGAAAAACAATTTTAATGGTAACACATGATTGTTGGATTGCTAGTTATGCTAAAAAAGTACTATATTTTAAAGATGGAAAAATTGTAGAAATGTTAGTGAGAAAAGATGGTATATCTAAAGAAGAATTCTTTTTAGAAGTATTAGATTTAAATAGTAAACATAACTAAGTGGGGACGGCAACTAATAGAATGTCTAATCAAAAAATAAAAAAGCCGTATGTTAACATAAGATATTAATTTATGCTATATTTTTCCATATCAATGCGATATAAACAATCTGAATAGAAATTTAATTAGATAAAAAGATAGAAGAAAGGAGATGGATGAGTCTGTGAATAAAGGTTTCACTAGAAGCATGCAAACTAACTATGTTCAATAAAAAAAGACGTTATTGTTTAAAATTAAGGAAAGGTAAGTTAGAAGATTTTGATTTTACCATTTTAGATAAGGTAGGAGATTATAGTTTCAGCGGAAAAAAATCTGTTATAATAGAAACAGAAGTAAGAGGTGAAGATTTAAAGAAGTTTATTATTGATCAGATTGGAATTAATCCTATAAGATTTGCTTTATTCGATATCATCGCACCACTATATCTATATTAAATTATGATTTTTAATATAAGATAAAATATTGGCATTTATTTAATTGATCTAAACGAATGAAAGCATCGCTAAGACAATAGCCTTTCAAATATTTCTGTAATATAACTCACTATTTTTCTTCCTTTCAACAATTTTTACAACCCATCTTGAAAGAAAGTTCGGGCATGTTATAATATTTACGCCAATACTATCTCCGACCGGTTGCGGTGGGGGAAGTGGGTGGCTTTCTTATACTCATACAGTTGGTATGATATACTGTGATTACGGCGAGAATTTATATTAGAGACAGCGAACAAAGGAACTTAATATTGAGCAAAATATTAAAAGAGGGAATCAAAATGGAACAATTAAAAATGAGTAAATTATATCCAATTGTGCTTAAACGGATAGTAAAGAAAGAATTAAATGCCTATTATCCCGCAAAATTACTGTTACCAATACTTGCTGAAACAAAAAAAGAGTATATTTCCATATTGGAAAGAACACCAGCAATGGGTGGTTCAGCCAATGCTTTTATTAATAATATGTATCTTGGGGCATATCTTATTGCTCTTTACAAACAAATTAAGGACAAGGTAACTATAGAAGAATTTAGAAAAATTATAAATCAAGGGTTGGAGAATCTTAGGTTTTTGAAAATAAAAGCCAGAAAATCAAATTATTTTACGCCAGAAGCACTACAAAAGAAAAAAATGGAGGCAGAATGGGCGGTTGAAAATAAGGAAAGATACCCATGGACTTGGCAGTTGAATATTCCAAACGGCAAAAAGCCTGATGGTCTTTATTTTGAATTTAAGAATTGCGGGCTTTGTCACCTATGTTCTGCTGAGGGCATTCCTGAATTGACACCGCTAATGTGTGATACGGATTACAAAATGTTAGAGATTGCCGGTTGTCATTTAGAGCGTACATCAACACTCGCTGAAGGGGCAGACTGCTGCGATTTTTGGATCCGTCCTAAAACGTGAATGTCATTCTTCTAATTGTGCTAATATGCAGTATAAGCATTCGTCAGTGTAACCAGCTTATCAGCAGGAAGTGAAGAAAAGAATAATACCTCACACAAAAGCGTACCCCTTGGATCTTTGCCGAAAGGTGCGTTTTTCTATGTAATCATCTTAATAACTGTTACACGTTAGCAGCTCCATTACCATTGGAAAGTTCTGCTCGTCTGCGGTGCTTCATATTTCAGATAGGACACCAGAGCCAACAGCAGCATAGAAGCCGCTGTATCCCATAACGGGTCTTGCGACTGGCTTCCTTTGGGCGTGGTTGACTTAAACAGGTTGGTTACAAGTCGCTGCACACCGTTATCGTCACGAAGATAAACAAACGGATTCATTTGTCAAGGGTTCAAAAGGATTATTCTATATCTAAGCAGAGGGATTACCCTATTCAGAAAGAAGAATGACGATGGTATTTTCGGTCAGACTGTGCTATAATGGGGTATCAATCTTTTCTGCGTTGCTCGATGTAACGGCAGAATGACGACGTTATTTATATTTTGGGAGCAATATATGGGTAGACTATTTATGAAAAAAATGATTTTATTTTTGTCTTTGATACTTATTATGTCGTGCTTTTCTGTACCTGTGTTAGCAGTAAACTATTCGGGAAGCACGCCGTCGGGCGTTCCTTTGTCTGTGCTTGAACAATTTGTAGACAGTTATACGGCGGAGTACATAGGCACAACAACAGCCGGTGCTTCTATTGTTGTATTAAAAGACGGAGAGGTTCTTTTAAGCAAGGCTTATGGTTATGCGGATATTGAAAACGCGGTAGAGGTCGATACAGACACTGTTTTTGACTGGGGCTCCGATACCAAGCTGCTGGTATGGACGAGCGTTATGCAGCTTGTGGAACAGGGAAAGCTTGACTTAAATGCGGACATACGCGGATATCTACCCGACGTTTTTTTTACAAAGCTACAATTTGACTCGCCCATTACTATGTATAATCTTATGCACCACAACGCCGGCTGGGAGGATTGTTACACCGACTTGTTTTACCATTCAGCTGAAGATGTTTTGAGCCTTGAAGAAACACTGCGTATTACCGAGCCGAAACAGGTCAAGGAGCCGGGGGCCGTCGTCGCGTATTCAAATTACGGCGTGGCACTGGCGGGATACATAGTGGAACGCGTCTCGGGCCAGCCGTTCTATGAATATGTGAATGAAAACATCTTCGCAGTGCTTGGGATGAACGATACCTCGATACACCCCATACAGCTGGACGACGCATCCGTAGCGGCAAGACGCGAGAAAATACACGGATACACAATCTCAGGCGACAAATTAACCGTATCAAAAAACGAGCGGATATTTATCGGTCTTTACCCTGCGGGAAGTGCAATGGGAACAGCGGACGACGCAGCTAAATTTCTGGCCGCGCTAATGCCGGGGGAGGGTGAACCAAGCCTTCTTTTTATGAGCAATGACACGCTTAACAAAATGCTATCAACAAGCCATTCTTACGCGGAGGATTTTCCCGGCATTTCCCACGGCTTTTGGGGAAAATTCGGTGCGGTCAAAACTCTCGGCCACGGCGGCAATACGGACAGCTTTTCCAGCTACTTCACCATTGTGCCGGAGGTGGGCTTGGGTCTTGTGGTGATGACGAATCAAGCGAACGAAACCGGTCTGTGTACCGGGCTTGCGAAAGCACTGTTCGGCGAATATTCGTCAGACTATACGGGAGATCTGCCCGACGCGCATGAATTTGAGGGTTCTTATATTATAGCAAGGCGTCCTTACAACGGGTTCAGCAAGCTCATGGGCTATCTGTCGGTCTATGACGTGAATGCGATTGATAACGATACGCTGGAGATGGCGGGAATACGTTTTACGCAGATTAGCCCTTATATCTTCCAAAACGATGGCAGCAGCGAGGGCTTTGACCTGCCCGACCTCCTATATTTCACGGTGGAGGATGGCAATGTTGTCCGCGTATCTATGCCGTATATGGAGCTTCTGCCGGTGACCGGGTATGAAAAGTCCGTAATGATTATCAGCACCATTTTCGCGGTCGCGTGCGTTCCATACTTAATCGCGACTATATTTATAATCGTCATAGGCGGGATAAGGAACAGGAAAAAGGGAGTACCGTCCTCTTTGATAAAGAAACTGAATATGTCGCTGAACCTTGCGGGAGCGGTAGCACTTATCAATACCGCGATTATGGCGATAAGGGCACTCCAATACTCGTCTTACGCGGCGCTAAGAGTACATTTCGGAATTAATATTACATATATGGTTTTCGCCCCGCTCTGCATTTGCTTAATGGTCGCGAATAGGAAAAAGGTCGAGATTTCAAAGGCTGGTAAACTATTTTACATATCTTCCTGCATCGTCTCTATCATTTTAATTCTCCTCTTGATTGTATGGGAATTGTATAAGTAAAAATATGAGGAATGCAAAGCAAGAATACTTTGGTACTTATATTGTTGAAGAGAATAAGCATAATACTTCCGACCTAATAAACGGCGATAAATCCTCATTATCGCCGTTTTCTAACCCATTTTGATATATAAAATAATGAATCATTTAAACTGTGGAAAATAAAGTGAATAAGGGAAGCTGATTTATATAAATTCTCCTCATTGTTTTAAAGACAATTTTCAAAAGTTACCTACATTTTCAAACGATTGAAGACATCCTTAATTTGGAAAGGAAGCCTTCTTTTTTTACCTCTCTTTATTTCTATCTCGGTGAACAGTTACATTTAGTCGATAATAATATTACGACCACCTCATAAAACAATTGATAAATCACGGAATAATTTGTATAATAAACATATAAAATTTATGCTAAGTTCAAGTGTTTAATAAAATCTATCATAGCGAATGATCATCGTTTATAGATATTTTTTTGAGGAGGATGCCTATGAATTGGGAACCGTGGACAGGATGTTACAAAGTTAGTGATGGTTGTACTTATTGCTATTATTATGGACCATATGCCAAACGTTATGGTCAAAGAGAAATCCAAAAGACAGATAAATTTGATTGGCCAATAAGGATGAATAAGAAAGCTGAATATAACATTAAAGGAAATAAAATTCTTGCAACCTGTTTTGCTACTGACTTTTTTCTTCCAGAAGCTGATGAATGGCGAAAAGATGTTTGGGCTATGATAAAGCAAAGATCGGATATTGATTTTTTGATTTTAACCAAACGGATTGATCGTTTTCTAGTTTCATTACCAGCGGATTGGGGTGATGGATATGATAATATAAATATTGGTTGTACTGTTGAAAATCAAGAATTAGCTGATTATAGACTGCCATTGTTTTTATCCTATCCTATAAAGCGACGTTTTATAGCATGTTCACCACTTTTAGAAGCAATTGATATATCAGCGTATCTACATGGAGTACAGCATGTTACTGTTGGCGGTGAGACAGGGCGAGATGCTCGTGTTTGTGATTACGATTGGGTACTAGATATACGAGAACAGTGTGTGAAAGAAAATGTGACATTTTGGTTTAAGAATACTGGGTCGCTTTTTAGACATGATGGAGTATTGGAAAGAATAAATCCTTTTAAGCAAACTAGTGTAGCAAAGGAACTTAATATAAATATTACAGATGGGAAAAGATTATTTTAAATAAGAACAAGTGGGAGTATAATGCCCACTTGTTTTGTTAAATATTTCAGATTTTACTTTTTCTTTTCTTTAATTGGGATTAATAGATCTAATTGAAGTTCTTCTATAGAAAAATCAGGATTTTTAAGATGATGAGTAAAATTTAAGTGTTCCTCTAAACAGCGATCCATATCATAATTTGATGGTTCACAACGGAGATCTTCAAAATCTAGTTCATAGGTGTCGTTTTCTTGTAGCCAATCGTTTAGTAATTGCCAATGGTCAAATTCTCCAAAACGAATAGCGTGAGCTGCATAAAGTCCTCCTCGAAATGTTTTCTTTATAAGTGGAGTAGGGATTTCTAAATCTTCTGGAATGCTTACCCATACTTCATATCCATGTTTTGTTTCTGGTTGGAAATAAGGGTTGTTGAAACCAAAATGCCGAAGATCAGGTTTGATTTCTAATAGATTTTCTTTTTGGATGAATTCCATAATCGTTGCATTTGCTTGATCTTCACAATTTTCGCCTATGTAGTGACTTGAGACAACGCTCATAGGTGGTAAAGAAATAATACGTATATCAATTGCTTTTGATAATTTTTTGTCTGCTTGATTAATTTTTTGCATTGTGTTTTCCTCCTTGAAATGTATCTTTGATAGGGTTAGATTTTCAATAGTTTGAATAATGACATCATCATTTAGTAGACTTTCTTTAATTGTAATCGTGGTAGATTGATTAATTTTTTTAATAAATTGTTCTAATACAGATTTTATTAATGAGTAGGCTTCTAACTCTTGGTTGATTTCATCAATATTATGTTGAAAGATCGTAATGGCTTGTCTATTTTTAGGGTGATTTAATAATATCTGAATATCTTTTAATGAAACTCGTAATTTTCGTAGGATTAAAATTTGTTGTAATGTTAGAATTGTTTCTTGATTATATTGACGATAGGCATATCCTTCCTTTTTTATACTATGAATTAATCCAAGCTTTTCGTAGTAACGTAATGTTCTCGTTGAGATATTAAAGTGTTTAGATACTTGGCTAATCGTTTGTAATTCCATCGTTTGTCTCCTTTCATTTTTATAATAAACGCTGACACGACGTCAAAGTCAATAAATTTATTGATATATAGTATTATTTTACGTGAATTCGTTTTTCTAGTAAAGAGATGTAAAAATAAACAAAAGTAAAAATTAACTGATTCTTCATGGAATAGAAGTGACTAGTTGTTACTATGTATGGTAAACTATGGATAGTAAGTAGGTGAGGTTATGCAGTATACAGTAATGATTGTAGAAGATGATCGTATCATATGCAAGGTGCTAAAAGAAATATTAGAAAAATGGCAATTAAAAGTCGTCTTTGTTAGTGATTTCAATTGCGTTGATCAGTTTTTTTTAATGATGAAACCACATATCGTGTTAATGGATATTTCATTGCCCTTTTATAATGGCTTTCATTGGACAAATCAGATAAGAAAAGTATCAAAAGTACCAATTATATTTATTTCATCAAAAGATACAAAAATGGATATGTTATTAGCGATGAATATGGGGGCAGATGATTATATTGTAAAACCATTTGATGTAGAAATTGTAGTTGCTAAAATTCAAGCTTTGTTACGAAGAAGCTATCGCTTTATTAAGGAAGTAGATAATCTACAACATCAAGGATTAGTATTACATAATGGTAGTGCAACAGCATATTATCATAATAAACCAATTGATTTAACAAAAAACGAGTATCAAATATTACATATACTATTAGAGAATAAAGGAAATAGTGTTACTAGAGAAAAAATAATGCAACGATTGTGGGATGATGAAAGTTTTATTGATGATAATACATTAACTGTCAATATGACAAGATTACGAAAAAAGTTAGCTAGTGTTGGATTGGATGACTTTATTAGGACGAAAAAGGGAGTAGGTTATATTATTTATGATGAAAGATTTTATTCTATATAAAAAAGATATGATAATTTTTTATCTTCTTACTTTAGTGTTAATTCCAATAATATATCTATTGTATGGTGAAACAATTGGACCTTTGATTTATGAAAGTGTTATATATAGTTTTGTCGTTATTGTTTATTTATTATATCAATATTATTTGTTTTATAAAAAACATCAGATATTAAGTGCTAATTTTAATAATCAAGCGATACAATTACCAGAAAGTGATCATCGAATTGAAAAAGATTATACTGAAATAATAGTTGAATTAATTGAACGAAATAATGTTTTAAAAACACAGTTTATTAATTATAAAGATGATATCAATCAATATTATTCATTATGGGTACATCAGGTGAAAACACCTATTGCAGCTACTCGTTTATTAATTGACAGTGGAAATTTGGATCAAGAATTATTAAAACAAGAAATATTCAAGATTGAACAATATTCTAATATGGTATTACAATATATTAGAGCGAATAATATATCGAATGATTTAGAGATAAAAAAATATTCTTTAAAAAGTATGATACATCAGGTACTAAAGAAATATGCAAGTTTCTTCATTCATTCTAAAATTGTAGTACAATTAAATGATTTAGAAATGAATATAGTAACTGATGAAAAATGGTTAGTATTTGTCATAGAACAATTGATTGATAATGCGATTAAGTATACAAAGGAAGGATTTATAAGTATTAGAGCATATGAAGATCATCAGTATCAATATCTAGAAATACTTGATAGTGGAATTGGAATACGAAAAGAAGATATTCCTCGTATTTTTGAAAAAGGTTTTACTGGTTTTAATGGTAGAATCGATAAATCTTCTAGTGGTATCGGATTGTATTTAGTCAAAAAGATATTGGATGGATTATCACATCGTATAGATATTGATTCAGTTATTAAGGAAGGAACTAAGGTAACGATCATATTTTCTAAAAAACGTTTTGAAGAAGAATAACGGTTCTTCTTTTTTGATAGTTATGACAAAAAAATCTCCAATAACATGGAGACTTTCACTATCGTAATTTGCTAGCAATCTAGTAAGGAAATACGAAACATATCAAACTTATAAGTTAAGTATTTCTTTCTTTTTTGTTTCAAATTCTTGATCAGAAATAATTCCCATATCTAAAAGTTCTTTCAATTTTTTTATCGTTTCAAATTCATCAATTATATCTGTGTTGATAGTTTCATTTTCCTGTTCCTCTTGTATATTTTCTTTTAGATTGGTGATAACATTCAAAGCGGACATCACTTGATGAGATGTATTAAATGCTTCTTTATATTCCTTACTTGTAGTTTTCGTTGGACTAATGATATAAGGAATCATTATACAAGGGGTTTCTAAATTGTTAATATTAATTTTTAATATCAACTGCGTTATTTGCTTTTTGGTTGTTTTCTTACCTGTCGCAGCTCCTACAATAGCACCGACACCGCCAAAAGCGACACCGCCGACGAAAGCTCTCCCTAAGCCACCACTTGCTATTGAAATATCATCCTCTAATAATTCAAAGTCAATCAATTCACTAAAACTATAGATCTTATCGCCTGTACTTATTGCTTTCTCTACTAGTTTACTAGTGCCGAACGTGGAGATGGTTAAAGCTTTTTTTGCAAAGCCATCTTTTTTCTTATAAGCCTCGGCACTAGCGTTTTTAATTCTAAATAGTTTATTTACGCTATCTATCTGTAAATTACTTATTTTTTTATTAGGTTTAAATATTGATTTTAGTTCTTTTTCTGCTTCTTTTGTTTCTTTTATTTCATTTATTTTATCCTCTGCCATAGATTTTGCAGAGTCTAAAATATTTTTCCCGAAATCTTTTAATGCCATTATTTACTCCTCCGTTTTTTCTAAATAGTTAATATATTTTATATGCATCGATTTTATTACTTGATTTAGTAAGTTTTTAGGTGATTGATTTTCTTTTTGGTATTCTAATCATTCTAACCATTAAATATAGAAGATAAAAATAAATACAGCAAGATAAGCAATATACTAAAATAATTATCTATCATCTACCTCATATAGAATAATTATAGCAAAGGTGGCTTACTATGCAACAGAAAAACTGTCGATTTAAAACAAAATTAATACTTACAAAAATGTAAGGTTTATCAGTTCTTTATAAGATAAATTTAAGATATAAAATTTAACAATGACTTATAATAATTCATGTCAGGAGGAATTATGATATGACAATATTGAAAGTAAACCATTTAGAAAGAATTTATACAACACGTTTTAAAGGCAATCAAACGGTGGCATTAAAAGATGTTACCTTCTCAGTTGAAGAAGGTGAATTTTTAGCAATCATGGGAGAAAGCGGTAGTGGGAAAACGACTTTATTAAATATCTTAGCTTCACTAGATAAACCGACAAGAGGAGAAGTATTATTAGAAGAAAAAGATATGACAAAGATTAATGATAAAGATATCTCTGGATTTCGAAGAAATCATTTAGGTTTTGTTTTTCAGGATTTTAATTTATTAGATAATTTTAATGTGAAAGATAATATTTTATTACCATTGGTATTATCAAAAAAAGAATATAAAGAAATGGAAGTAAAACTTAAAGAAGTGATAAAATTGCTTTATATTGAAGATTTATTAGCTAAATATCCATATGAAATTAGTGGTGGACAGAAACAAAGAGTGGCAATAGCTAGAGCTTTGATAACAAATCCAAAAATGGTATTAGCCGATGAGCCTACTGGTTCTTTAGATTCGAAAGCATCAAATAATGTATTAGATATATTTAATCAAGTCAATAACAAAGGACAAACTATTTTAATGGTCACTCATAGTAGTTTAGCGGCTAGTTATGCTTCAAGAGTATTATTTATTAAAGATGGGATTGTTTTCCATCAAATATATAAAGGAAGTAATACTAGAGAAGTTTTCTATAAAAAAATAACAGATTCATTATCGCTATTATCAGGTGGTGAGTAAGATGCATCAACTATTTTATAGTAAACTGGCTGTTACTAATCTTTTAAAAAATAAGATATTTTATTTTCCATTTGTGATAGTAAGTGCCATATGTTCAGCAATTTATTATATATTAGTAGCCTTGTCTTCTTCTTCAGCAGTATCTTTAAGTTTGAAGAGCTATCGAGTGAAAGAAATGTTAGGGTTTGGTAGTTATATTTTAATAATTCTATCGGTATTATTTATTATTTATGCCAATAGTTATGTAATAAAAAGAAGGAAGAAAGAGTTTGGGTTATATGGTATTTTAGGTTTAGAGAAACGACATGTTGTTAAAGTGATTGGATTAGAGAATGCGATTATTTATGTTCTTAGTATGTTGATAGGATCCGTTGTAGGTTTGTTATTTGGCAAGCTTGGAGATTTGTTATTACTTAGGTTAACTGATTTAGAAGAGGTAAGTCGTTTTATTTTTTCTTTGGAAGCTATTTTGAAAATGTTGATGGTTTATGGTATTATTTTCGTGTTTTTATTTGTAGAGAATACTAGGGCAATATATGTTAGTAATTCTATTGAATTGTTAAAGGCAAAAAATGTTGGAGAGAAAGAACCGAAGGCTAATGTCGTCATTGCTTTGTTTAGTTTTATTTGTTTATGTTGTGGATATGGTTTAGCTGTGTCTATTAATGAACCTAGTGAAGCTTTATTGTTGTTTTTTATTGCAGTGCTATTTGTTGTTGTAGGGACATATACTTTGTTTATTTCTGGTAGTGTTTTTATCTTGAAGTTATTTAAGAAGCATAAAAAATTTTATTATAGACCGAATAATTTCTTTTCTATTTCTAGTTTATTGTATCGAATGAAGCAGAATGCTACTGGACTAGCTAGTATTTGTGTATTGAGTACGATGGTGGTAATTACGATATTATCGACGATAGGATTATATGGCAGTATAGGTACTATGGTTGGAGAATATTACCAATTTGATTATCAAATTATGATGTTTGAGCTAGAAAAGTATCAAGAGTTGGTTGAGAGCATTGATAGAATAGTTGTTGATTTTGGATTAGAAATGAAGGAAGTAATCACACATGAAGAAGTTACGTATAGCTTTGTAGAGACTAAGGAAGAGCAAGGAGTATTTTATTCAGATAATCAAGATCATGGGTTATTGGCGAATATAGTCAATACGGTCTTTATTTCTTTGGATGACTATAATCAGATGATGAATACATCGATTGAATTAGGGGAAGATCAGGTATTGGTTTATCGAAATAGAAAGAATAATCAAGAGGTGGTTGATTTGTCCTATTTTTTGAAAGATGGGATGGAGAAAACATTTGATGTTGTGGCGTATTTGGATGAATTGCCAATTAAAAATCAACATGATTCTAGTTCTGATTATCATACAGTCTATCTGATTATCGATGAAATAGACGAAATACGCGAATTGTTTAAGGAAGAAGAATATCTTGATACGTACCGCTATTACTTAGTCTTTAATACAACTGGAAAACATTCAGATAAGATTGAACTAGCGGATTCTATAGTAGAAGAAATGCAAAAGAGTATCAAAGTAGAATCTGGATATAGTTTCTTAAATAGAAGTTCTAGTTATGTAAGTAATTTGTCAATATTTGGAGTAATGTTATTTTTAGGTGTTTTCTTAGGTATTGCTTTCTTATTTGTCACCATTTTGATTATTTATTATAAACAGATTTCTGAAGGTTATGATGATAAAGAACGATTTATGATTATGCAGAAAGTAGGAATGAGTCAAAGCGAAGTCAAGACAACAATACAAAGACAAATCATTATATTTTTCTTTTTACCATTACTGATTGCGATTGTTCATACAGTCTTTGGATTTAAGATGTTACAAACTGCTTTTCAAGTATTAGGAGTTTACAATTCTGAAGTATTAGTGTATAGTGGTATTATTGTAGTAGTCGTATTTTCAATTATTTATTATATTGTTTATAGAATAAGTGCCAAGGTGTACTATAGGTTGGTGAGATATTAATGAAAAAAATTTGGAAGTTTATTGGATATTTTGTATTATATTCGTTTTTTTGGATTTTTATCATTTTTTTAAAACTTGCAAAAAGAAACAAGGAGAAAGCGAAATAATGCTTTCTTCTTTTGTATTTATCTTGAAGTTTAAAACGTAGAGTGTTACTATTTTTAAAGTAGATAAAAAATCGGTATATGCTATTTAAAATATACAAATACTAATAAGTATAAGGGAGATGTATGTATGATTTACACATTAACAGTCAATCCATCATTAGATTATATTAGTAAAATTAAGGATTTCAATATTGGAGAAATTAATCGAAGCTATGAAGAAAAGATAGTCGCTGGAGGTAAAGGAATTAATGTTTCAACTATTTTAAACCGCTTAGGAATGGATACGATAGCATTGGGTTTCTTAGCTGGCTTTATAGGTAAAGAAATAGAAAGAAAAGTCAAAGAAAATCAAATTGAAACAGATTTTATTTATTTGCATCAGGGAAATTCTCGAATCAATATGAAGATAAAAAGTAATGAAATAGAAACAGAAATTAATGCTGGAGGACCACTTATTTCTAAGAAAGAGATAGCATTATTATTTGATAAAATAAAAGAAATGAAAGCTGGAGATATTCTAGTATTAGCGGGAAGTATTCCTAGAAGTTTAGATACTATATTTTATGCTTCTATTATCAAAGAAATTCAAGATAAGGATATGTTAGTTGTGGTTGATACCACGGATGATTTATTACTTAAGACATTAAAGTTTCATCCTTTCTTAATTAAACCAAATAAAACAGAAATAGAAGAAATTGTTAAGAAAGAATTGAAATCAAAAGAAGATATGATAGAAGCTGCTAATTATTTACAACAGTTAGGTGCAAGAAATGTGTTAATTTCTTTAGGTAGTAATGGAGCAATCTTAATTACTGAATCAAATCAAGTCTACTTCGAAGAGGCAAAACAGGGAATGGTTATTAATTCAACTGGAGCAGGTGATAGTATGGTTGCTGGATTTTTATATGGATATCTTGTTGAAAAAACATATGAAGCTGGATTAAAATGGGGAGTTGCTTGTGGGAGTGCAACTACATTTAGTTTAGATTTAGCTAGTAAAGAAAAGATATTAGAAATAAAAAGTAGGTGAAGTTGTGATTTTAACAGTAAGTGAAAGAACAGATATACCAGCTTTTTATAGTGAATGGTTTTTCGAACGATTGCAAGAGGGATTTTGTGATGTAAGAAATCCTTTTAGCAAGAAAATCACAAGAATATCGTTGCGTAAAGAAGATGTTGATGCTTTTATATTTACAACTAAAAATCCATTACCAATGTTTTCTCGTTTAGATGAATTAAATGGTTATCCTTGTCTGTTTCAAATAACAATAACGCCATATGATCGCACAATTGAAAAAAACGTTATTAATAAAAATATGGTAATTGATGGCTTCAAATATTTATCAAAGCGTTATGGCAAACATGCTTGTATTCTACGCTATGATCCTATTTTACTTAATGATAGATATACAATCGAAGAACATGAGGCAGCATTTCGTTATTGCATAAGTCAATTACATGAGTATACTGATCTTTGCCTATTTTCTTTTGTTAGTATGTATAAAAACACAAAATCACATCAACACAGCTTAAAGATTAAACAATGGGATCAACAAACAATTAACCAAGTGGCTTTCATGCTTTCAACTGTTGCGAAAGAATATGGTATTAGATTACAATGTTGTGCATCTAACTGTGATTTATCAAGATATGGTATTGCTCAAGCTGCTTGTATTAATAATCAAATAATCTCAAGACTATTAAATTATCAAGTCGATTATGAATCTGTAAGTAAGCGAGAAAACTGTAGCTGTATCACCCATAGAGATATTGGTGCATATAATAGTTGTATGCATTTATGCACCTATTGTTATGCAAATTATGATGAAAAGATAATTCAAGAAAATATAAAGAGACATAATTTACATTCTTCTTTATTATTAGGTGAAATAGAAGAAGATGAGTTAGATTCATTATTGCATAAAGAAACGCAGTTACGTTTGTTTTGAAGCACTTTTGTTTATCTTTTTTATGTTTATGATACAATAATTTTATATAGGAGGCTTTATGAATTATACAAAGGATTTTGTTGTTATTTTTGATTTAGATGGGACATTATTAGATACGAATGAACTCATATTTAAGAGCTTTGAATATGTCTTTAAAAAATATATGCCTGAAAAGCAATTAAGTCAAGAAGAACTTATTTCTTTTTTAGGACCTACATTACACGATTCATTTCGGCGATATTTTGATGAAGAACAAATTGATGAATTAGTTGATTATTATCGAGAATTTAACCATAGACATCATATTGATTATGTTTATGTATACCCTACTGTGATAGATACATTAGAGTATTTAAAAAAGAATGGATATCCTTTAGCGATTGTCACGACTAAGATTTATAAAGTAGCTAACATCGGTCTAGAGTTATTTGATATAATGAAATATTTTGACTTAGTTATTGGAATGGATGGTGTCACAAACGTCAAACCAGATCCAGAGGGGATTCAAAAAACACTAGATTTTTTCAATAAAAAACAAGGAGTAATGATTGGAGATAGTAGTTCAGATATTAAAGCAGGTAAAAATGCTGGAATTTATACTATTGCTGTTTCATGGAGCAAGAAACCAATAGAGACATTAACTGTTTTAAATCCGAATTATGTAGTAGACCAAATGGACGAAATAATTCCATTAATCAAAGAAATGGAGGTATAAATACATGTATGATGTTATTATTATTGGTGCTGGACCAGCTGGGTTAACTGCTGCTATTTATGCTAGTAGAGCTGGATTAACCACTGTGAGCATTGAGGCTGGTGCACCAGGAGGAAAATTAAACCTAACGGCTGATTTAGAAAACTGGCCAGGAGATAAAAAAGTGATGGGACCAGAACTTGCTTATAAAATGTATGAACATTCAAGTCAGTTTGGGGCAACACATGAATATGGAAATGTTATTGATATTATTGATCATGGCGAATATAAAGAAGTTGTTTGTGAAGATAAAAGTTATGAAGGCAAGTCTGTTATTATTGCTACTGGAACCAAGGAAAGAAAAATGGGAATTAAAAATGAAGAAGAGTATACTGGAAAAGGTGTATCGTATTGTGCTGTTTGTGATGGACCATTTTTTAGAGACGAGGAAGTCATTGTTGTTGGTGGTGGCAATTCAGCACTAGAGGAAGCAGACTATTTAACTCGCTTTGCTTCGAAAGTTCATTTGGTTGTTAGAAGAGCTGTTTTTAGAGCTGATAAAATAATACAAGACAAGGTAATAGAGAATCCTAAAATCAAAGTTCATTTCTTAAGCAAACCGTTTGAGGTGGCTGTAGAGGAAGACCGAGTGATTGGATTGATTGTTGAAAACACAGATACAAAAGAACAAACGCTAATTAAAGCTTCTGGGATTTTCCCTTTCGTAGGATTAGATCCTGTTACGTTCTTTGCTAGTAAATTAAATATTACTGATGAATATGGTTATATTATAACGAATGAGTTAATGGAAACTAGTTGTGAAAATATTTATGCAGCTGGAGATGTAAGATCTAAAATGCTACGCCAAGTCGTAACAGCAGCAAGCGATGGAGCAACAGCAGCACAAAGTATTTCCAATAAATTATTACAGCGATAAATAAGAGCAAGAAATTAACAATGACGAGCTACAACAATGATATGATTGAGTCAAGTAGACAAACTAAATAATTAAAATGTTTGCATTTCCACTAGGATGAATAGTCTAGTGGAAATTTATTGTGTTTGATAATTTGTATAATGATTCTGTTTATATTT
>Ga0153996_1000193_pt1 | contig 30922 bp, 29 predicted proteins | sample TSNC080MetaG_FD_104728 | JGI IMG/M metagenome (GOLD analysis project Ga0153996, IMG submission 104728) | Attine ant fungus gardens microbial communities from North Carolina, USA - TSNC080 MetaG | ecosystem: Host-associated > Fungi > Mycelium > Unclassified | place: USA: North Carolina, Lumber...
ATTCATATTCAGTTTATTTTTTTGAGTTACAATTAAATTATATAAATAAATGATAGTAATTTCGATTAAAGTATTGTATTATTATAATGGAAGAATAAGGAGCTGATATAATGATCAGAATATATACCGCACCTAGTTGTGCATCTTGTAGAAAAGTGAAGTCTTGGTTAAAAGAACACGAAATTCCATATGTGGAAAAAAATATATTTTCAACTTTATTGAGAAAAGAAGAATTACAAGAACTATTAGAACGTTCGGAAAATGGAACCGATGATATTATTTCTAAGAGATCTAAAATTATGAAAGAGCAAAATATAGATTTAGACTCCATGTCATTTAATGAATTAATTTTATTTATCCAACAAAATCCTTCTGTTTTAAAAAGACCTATTATTATGGATGAAAGAAGATTTCAAGTTGGCTATAATAGTGAGGAGATACGTGCTTTTATTCCTCGTGACTTAAGAAGAATCGCAGATTGCGAAAAAGTGGTTTGTCCTCAATTCGATGAAGGTCACATTAAAGTAATGGATGGGGTAAAAAGAAGTGTTGTAAATAATTAGATAAATAGTAGGAAATGGCAAATGCATATCATTTCCTATTTTTATTATTAGGAGGAAAGAAATGAAAATTTGTCTAGTAGGAGATAGCTTATTAGCGAGATTTGAAGGAAAGAGTGAACCTATAATTAATGACATGTTGCATAGAAAACTAGCGACTTCATATACTCTAGATAATGTAGCCGTTTCTGGAAATAATACTTATGATGTTTTGGAAAGATTGGAAAAGGATGTTATTTCAAAACAGCCTGATTTAGTAATTATCATGCTTGGTGCCAATGATGCTGCTATCCATAAATTAGTTGATATAACAGATTATCGAATGAATATGTTGGAGATAGTGGAACGTTTAAAAGAAAGCAAGGTAGTTTTAGTTTCTTGCCCAGCAGTTGAGCAACAGAAGCAAGTAAATAAAAGAAACAATGCTTTGCTTAGTAAATATGCAAAAGTAGTAGAAGAAATAGCAGTACAAAATAATCTGATCTACATAGACTTCTTTTATGAAACATTGCATCATCAAAAGCATAAAGAGTTAATGAAAGGTATTTTAGATGATGGCTTACATATGGGAGAACTAGGATATGAATTATTAAGCGACTTGTTAATTCAGAAAATTGGGTTATAATTCAGCATTAGTATACGTAATAAATTACTATCTTTGATCGTAAAAAACCACAATTTACTGTTTTTTTTTACATTCTTTTAAAACATCTTTTATACCATAGATAATATGATTATTTCTACCAACTGTTGTTTCACTGTGTACTAAAGAAGATAAAATTGATTCCTGCATAGCATCAATGCTCGCTCTGAATACTAGATCCATATGATTTTCGTACAATACCTCTAGTGCCATAATATCTTTTTTTATATAATGTGGAATTTTATTTTTTGTACTAAAAGCAATCGCAATATCACCACTACCATTACCTAGATATGAACCAGTTCTTACTAGTGGAGCACTCATTCTTTTACATACTCTTTTTAATTGTCTAGCATCTAATGGAAGATCCGTTGCAATAATCATGATACAAGACCCTTTTTCTTGTTGAGTGGTTACATCTGAGAATTGAATATCATCTAAGATAAAATCTTTCATTAATCCAAAATTGGTTAATACTAATGTTCCAATAGTGTAAGGTATATTGTCAATCATAATTTTTCTAGAAGCTGATCCTATACCACCTTTCATTCCAAAACAAGACATACCAGTTCCAGCACCGACACTACCCTCAATCACTTCTTTATTACAATTATTAATTGCTGAAAAAACATGCTCCTCAGTAATCATTAATTTTCTAATATCATTTAGATAGCCATCATTACATTCTCCTACAACAACATTAACTGTACCTGTGCTATCTCCAATATCTGCATTATTTTCAAGCATATACTTAATAAGAGCTTGTTGGCAAATTCCAACACTTAGTGTATTAGTAAGTGCAATAGGGCTTTCTAATACACCTAATTCATCAATTTGAAGTAAACCAGTCGTTTTACCAAAACCATTGATGACATAATTAGCTGCTATTAATTTATTTTGGAAAATATTATCTTTTGTTGGGTTTATGATTGTAACACCTGTTTGAATAGTATCATCGTTTAATGTCAGATGACCAATCGTTACACCACTAACATCACTGATGGTATTACTTTTTCCTTTTTGTAGATTTGTTTTGTAGCTATTGATACCCATAATCTCACATCCTTTTCTTTTTATATCATTTCTTAAATTTTATCTATTGTCAAGAAAATAACAGTTGTTTTTTGTTTTGTTGGTGTTAAAATATAAATATTGGAGAGATACTATGGAGCTATGGGATTGTTATGATAAAAATAGGAATAAATTAAATAAGACTTTAATTAGAGGAAGAGTACAAGAAATTGGTGAATACCATATCGTTGTTGGAGCTTATATTATGAGTAATGATACACGATTTTTAGTGACAAAAAGGAGTGCTTCAAAAAGAGATTATCCTAGTTATTTTGAGGTGCCTGGTGGATTGTTCTACAAGGTGAGACGAGTCTAGAAGGAGTAATTAGAGAGATCGAAGAAGAAACTGGTATTGTGATAAAGAGTGAAGGAATTATATTAACTTCTACTAGAAGAGATTTTAATCAATCATTTCAAGACATTTATTTATTTAAACAAGATATTGATTTAAAAGATATCATTTTACAAGATGGAGAAACTAGCGAAGCTAAATTACTTACATACCAAGAAATTGAAGATTTATTTTTAAAAAACAAGTTTGTTAGTACTGTTTTTACAACAGAAATTCAAAATGCATTAAAAAAGCACTTGACCTAAAGTGCGATTTAGGTAGTACAATATAGTTAATTAATGAAAAAGAGAGGTAATTTAACATGGAGTATCGTAAATTTGATAATTTAGGGATTACAACTTCTTTACTTGGGTTTGGCTGCATGCGTTTTCCTAAACATCAAGATGGAAGTATTAATGAAGAAGTAGCAGAAAAAATGATTGATACCGCAATTGAAAAAGGTGTCAATTACATTGATACTGCCTACCCATATCATGATGGCGAAAGTGAGCCTTTTGTGGGTCGAGTTTTAAAAAAATATGATCGTAGTAGTTTCGTTTTAGCGACGAAATTGCCAATTTGGGAGATTAAAACAAAAGAAGATATCGATCGTATTTTTAATGAACAATTAAAAAAATTAGATGTTGATTATGTTGATTTCTATTTATTACATGCTTTGGATAAGAAAAAGTGGCAAACAGTATTAGATTTTAATATTATTGAATATTGCGAAAAAATGAGAGAAGAAGGAAAAATTAAATATTTAGGTTTCTCATTCCATGATAATTATGATGTGTTTGAAGAAATCGCTACCTATAGAAAATGGGATTTTTGTCAAATTCAATATAACTACATAGATACGGATGAACAAGCAGGAGATAAAGGATATGAGCTAACTGAAAAATTAGGAATACCTTTAATCATCATGGAACCTATTAAAGGGGGATCATTGGCATACTTGCCAGAAGATATTGCTTCAATGCTTAAAAAAGAAGATCAAAATGCATCTTTATCAAGCTGGGCACTTCGTTGGGTTGCAACTAAAGCAAATGTTAAAGTAATATTAAGTGGAATGTCTACTATGGAACATGTGCTTGACAATCTAGAAACTTTTAATGATTTTAAACCTTTAAATCAAAAAGAATTAAAAATTATTGAGGGAGTAGCGAATAAGCTCAAGTCAAGAACAAAGAATGGATGTACTGGTTGTGCTTATTGTATGCCTTGTCCTTTTGGTGTTAATATTCCTAGAAACTTTATGATTTGGAATGATTATGCAATGTATAGTAATGAACAAACAACTAAGAGAAGATATCATCAATTAAAAGAAGAAGAGAAAGCAAGTTTCTGTAAAGAATGTGGGGCATGTGAAAGAATGTGTCCACAACAAATAAAAATTAGAGAAGATTTAAAAAGAGTAGTAGAGGATATGCCAAGATAAGCATATCTTTTTATGTTGTTCGCGAAATATTTTGGTCACTTAAGTCATAAAAATAATTTAAATAATATTTATATTGATTTTTATTTTTTATATAGTATAATATAGCTATGAGGAGTGATTATATGAAGAAGTTAACACTTTTATTATTAACTTTATCTTTTATCTTTTGTGGTTGTGATGTTGGTAAGAAAGAAACTGAGAGTTCTATGGATATACATATGCCATGTTGGAACATTACAGTTTAAGCACGATTGAAAGTGCATTTATTATGGTAGCTGCTAGTTATGCAGATTTATCATACCAATAATTTGCTGTAGGAGCAGGCCATTTATTTGGGGATGAAGGGATATTAGCATTACTAGAAACAAATGGTTATCAGATTACTAAAATATAATAATAAGAAATGGGAAGGAATGAATCAGATGAAAAAAAAGATAATTATAGTATTCGCATTAATGGTATCTGTATTAAGTGGGGGTTGTTCTTCTAATAATAAAGCAAATAAAGAAGAGGAAACAGCATCAAGCAATCAAATGATGGCATATAAAGTTAGTGATGCAAATGGGAATTACAGCTATTTATTTGGAACAACAGAGAAAGGAACGAAAGAGTTATATCCTTTTAGAGAAGAAATACAAGCTGCTTTTGATGATAGTTCGATGATTGCTACTGAGTATAATGTCAAAGAACTAGTAAGTTCTGTGTTTGGAAGTTTATCTGGAGTAAGCTTAGGTTCAACAAGTGTTGTTAGAACAAGTCTAATCAACTATAATTTATCAGAAGAAGAGATAGAAGAATTTATGGAAATTGCTAGGACGTATACAGATAGAAGTTACACTTTTGAGAGCCAGTATGGTATTTTAGTCCAAGTAGGAATGCAGGAAACGTTTAATAACATGGCAAGTCAAAACAATGGCTTATTTATTTATTATGACCTTGCTACAAACCTGATCGACATGGCATCAGATAGTGGCAAGAAATATGTAGAAATTAAAGAATACTCAGTATATGAAGAAATGTTAAAAGAATTAAATGACATCTATTTTGAAACAAGAACACTTGAGTTTGACACATATGATAACGTGTTAGCTGAACAAAAAAATGTATATGATTGGCTTATAAATGGCAAAGTAGAAGAATTAAACAGTTATAGTGATTCTAAAAAAGATAGTTTGTATTATCAATATTATACATTACCTAAAACAGCTATGTTTTTGGATTCGTTTATTGATTATATAGAGAGCAGTGATGTTTGCTTCTTTGCGATTGATGTGATACAACTAACTGGCGAGGATGGATTAATTAAACAATTAGAAGCAAAAGGATATATCATAGAAAAAATCTAGAGATTTCTCTAGATTTTTTTAATGCTACTTCTTTAATGATAAAGAAACAATCTTTTCACATAACTCTTGATAGGTTATTCCAATGGCATTTGCTTCTTGTGGTAATAAACTAGTTGGAGTCATTCCAGGTAATGTGTTTGCTTCCAAACAATAGAAAGTAACACCATCATAAATAAAATCAATACGTGCATATACTTCTAACTTTAAAGTAGAAACTACTCTCAAGGCTAATTCTTGAATTTTTTCTGTTTCTTCAATCGATAATTCAGCAGGGCATATCTCTAAGGTTGCTCCTGGTTGATATTTGTTTTTATAGTCATAAAATCCTTGATTAGGAATCATTTCAATAGGAGGTAAAACAATATCTCCTAAAATACCAACAGAAAATTCTCTTCCTTTAATATAATCTTCAATTAAAATAGTATCATTAAATTTTTCAACTTTAGCTAGTGCTTTTTTTAATTCTTCTTGATTATTTACAATAGAGACTCCCACACTAGAACCGTTGTTACATGGCTTTACGACAACTGGGAAGTCATCAACATGAACATCTTTTATATTTTTATATGTTTTAGATCTAGCTAAAGGGATGTTTTCTAAGGATAATAACTTCTTAGATAAATCTTTATCCATCGCAAGTAAACTTGCCACATAAGGGCTTCCAGTATAGTTAATACCTAAAATATCAAAAGTTGCCTGAATTTGACCGTTTTCTCCCATCGAACCATGTAGTCCTAAGAAGACTATATCACTGAATTGACATAGTTTTAAAACATTTTTGCCAATTAATCCGTTATTTGGATTATTTGTTTTGCTCTTTAATTCTTCTAAATCTGGTTCTTCTTCTTTCACTTGATATGAGTAGGTAAAGTTATCTTCTTTTCTTTTAAATAAACGATCTAAATTTTCTTGTTCTGATAATTCTATACCAGTATAAACATCTAACAATAAAACAGAATGACCATTTTGTATTAGTGCATTTGCTATTTTACTACTACTAGATAATGAAACATCTCTTTCATTTGATAGACCACCTGCAAGTACAATTATTTTCATGTTCAACCTTCTTTCAGTATTAAATTATAACAAAATCAATCATACTTGAAAAGTATTGATTAATTTGGCGAAAAAATTATAGCTTAATTTTGGGTTTCTATGCATATGTATTACAAGGAGGTAAAAACGATTATGAAAGTACAAAAGGATATAGAAACATTGTTAAATGATTTTAAAACAAGCAAAGATGAAGGATTAACAACAGAACAAGCAAAATTACGATTGAAAGAAGCTGGCTATAATGAATTAACAAAAAAATATAATACGACAATAACGGAGTTACTTTTAGAACAAATTAATGATCCAATGATTATTATTTTATTAATATGTTCATTAGTTTCAATTGGTTTAGGAGAAATGATTGATGCTTGCATTATTATCATTGTTGTTGTCATTAATGCTGCAATTGGTATTTTCCAAAATAATAAAGCGGAGAAAGCAATTGAAGCTTTAGAAAAATTAAGCCAACCATCTTCTAATGTTATCAGAGATGGAAAGTATGTGCAGATACCTTCTAGAGAATTAGTCAAGGGTGATATTGTTGAATTATTTCAAGGGCAATATGTACCTGCAGATATTCGATTAATTGAGTGTTCATCATTAATGATTGATGAAGCACCATTAACAGGAGAAAGTCAAAGTGTAGAGAAGAGTGAGAAAAATATATTCAATTCATCGACTCCACTAGCAGAACTGAGTAATATGGTATTTATGTCTACTTTTGTTACATACGGAAAAGCAAAAGGGGTAGTAGAGGAAACAGGAATGAATACCCAAATGGGTAAAATTGCAGCATTGTTAGAAAAACCGAATAAAGAGTTAACACCACTTCAAAAAAGATTAGCTAAGTTAAGTAAAAATTTAGGATTTATCTGTTTATCAGTTTGTGGCATTATGTTTGTTGTAGGAGTATTACAAGGCAGAGATATTTTTGATATGGTCTTATTAGCTATTTCATTAGCAGTAGCAGCGATACCAGAGGGTTTAGTCGCTGTTGTTAGTATTGTCTTAGCAATCGGTGTTTTATCAATGTCTAAAAAGAATATCATCGTAAAAAAACTACATGCGATTGAAACATTAGGGAGTGTCAATGTAATCTGTACAGATAAAACTGGGACATTAACAGAGAATAAAATGCATGTAAGAAGTTGGTATCATAATCAAAGAATGGATATCAATTCTTTAGAAAATGATTTTGTTAATGGTATGTTGTTATGCAATGATGTTATTATTCAAGATAATCAGTATTTTGGAGATCCAACAGAAATTGCTTTAGTTGAATTCTTTAGTAATCATGGTAGTCGAGATCAACTATTAGAAGATTACATTATGGCTCAAGAAATTCCATTTGATTCAAATCGAAAATTAATGTCTACATGTTTTCAGTTACAAAATAAATATGTTAGTTATACCAAAGGAGCTATTGAAAGAATTTTACCATTATGTAATTATATTCAAGTTAATGGAATTAAAAAACCATTGGACGATTATGAGAAGAATCATATCTTAAATGCTAGTAAAAAAATGGGAGAAAAAGCGTTACGAGTATTGGCATTGGCGATGAAAACAGCCCAAACCATTCCAACTAATTTAGAAGAAGATTTAGTTTTTGTTGGTATGGTTGGAATGAATGATAAACCAAGAACAGGTGTAAAAGAAGCAATCCAAAAATGTCATCAAGCTGGAATCAATGTTAAGATGATTACTGGAGATCAGATTGATACAGCCTTTGCTATTGCGAGGGAATTAGATATTACGCAAAATAAAAATCAAGTGATTACTGGTGATGAAATTGATCGGATGAGTGAAAAACATTTTAATCGAATTGTAAAAAACTTACATGTTTTTGCTAGAGTAACACCTGAACATAAGGTAAAAATAGTCCAAGCATTAAAACAAAATAATCAAGTAGTTGCTATGACTGGAGATGGGGTTAATGATGCACCAAGTCTAAAACAATCAAATGTTGGAATTGCTATGGGGATTACAGGAAGTGATGTTAGTAAGCAAGCAAGTGATATTGTATTAAGTGATGATCGTTTTGAAACGATTGTAGAAGCAGTCGAAGAAGGAAGAGGAATTTATTTAAATATTCAAAAAGCAATCCTATATTTAATGTCTTGTAATTTAGGTGAAATGATGTGTATTTTCTTAGGAGTGTTATTAATGGATCATAAAACTCCAATATTAAGTGCAGTTATGATTTTATGGATTAATTTAATTACGGATGCATTTCCAGCCTTAGCATTAGGATTTGATCCAAAGGATCAATTTGTAATGCAAGCAAAACCGAGACATAGTGATGAAAGTTTGTTTGCCAATGGAGGTTTAATATTTACAATTCTAAATGGTTGTTATATTGGTGTATTATCATTAGTAGCTTTTCGCTTTGGTTTAAATGAAAGCACAGCTCATGCTCAAACAATGGCCTTTATGGTATTATCTATTTCACAATTGATACATGCTTTAAACTTAAGAAGTAAGGAACATTCTATCTTTGAAGTTGGTTTATTTAAAAATAGATGGCTAATTCTTACGATTGTTTGCAGTGTTACCCTACAAATAATGGTTGCTAGCTTAAGTATATTTCATTATTTATTTAAAACAGTTGCTTTATCACTTACTCAGTGGGGTGTTGTCTTTGGATTAGCAATTAGTGTGTTAGTTATTAATGAAATAAGCAAATGGTTTGTTAAAGAATAAAAAAGCAGGAAGAAAAAGAGATTGTTAGGAAGGTAATTCTTTATACAATCTCTTTTTTTGTGCAAGGTAACAGAGAAAAACGTTACATTTTTAATAATATTAATAATTTATATAATTTTATGATAATTAATATATAATATTATAATACTTTGTGTTATAATAGCACAAGAGGTGATAAAATGAAGTTAGTTAGATTCTCTATTGACTTATTGAAAAGAGAGAAAAAAAGTTCAATTTTATATGTTGTTTCTTTATTATTGTCGACAGCTGCTATTCATGCACTGATTTGTATTTATCAAAATCCAAATTATTTCACAACGGGTTATAATTATAATGAGGGTTTATTAAGTACAAATCATGTTGTTATGGTTTTAGCAATTTGTATTATTATTTTATTAGCGGTGTATGCACATAATTATTTTCTAACCGAAAAATATAAATTTATGGGAATTATGCGATTAGGTGGAAGTAATTTCAAAGAAGTATTGACTTATATTTTAACACAAACATTCATGTTGGTAATAATAGCTTTACCAATTGGATTAGTTTTAGGTACTTTGATATATCTTTATATTAATCATTTATTTGTAGTCAAAGCTGGTTTTTCTGGTGGTGGGGCATTGTCAATTGAAACATTTCTTTATTCTTTGGTTATTTTATGTATTTTAATATTTTATTTGGCGATTATTACAGTTGGATTTGTCCATCGTCATGAAATAACAGAATTATTAGGTTATAAAAAATCAATGGATAGAAATCAAGATAGTCAAAAAATGTTGAACTTTTCTATTCCTGGGATTTTCTATTTGTTTTTAATTATTGGGAGTTTATTTATTATTATACGTACTATTGGAAGTGCTTCTAACGTAGCGATAGTGGTTGGTATTATTTCACTAGCTGCCTTTATGAATAGCTTTGTTAGCAAATGGTTATCACCATTTATAGGAAAGTTACGTAGAGGTGTGTTTATTACGAATCAAAGAATGGTCGCTACTTTAGGATTTGTTAACGTATCTTTACGTAGAGTCATTGTATTGGTACAATTATTAGGTGGTAGTTTATTAGCTACTTCTAGTTATTTAGCTAGATATATTGATAGTATTAGTGATTTTATTTATTTTTATTTATTATTTTTAATTTTTGTTGTATTAACTTCTTTAGCATTACTATATCAAATATTAATGGAGACAGCTTCTAGAAAAGAATCATTGAAGCAGTTATATATCATTGGCTATACTAAAAAGGATATTCAATCGATTGTTCGAAATGAAATTGTTATTTTGATGACTATTATTTTTATCATAGGATATATTTATACATTCTTTGCTTATCTTAATTATGTTAAAAATGGCATTTTTGAATTAGCCTTAGCTATGCAACTAAGTGGTATCTATACTGTCTCTTTATTTATTATAGGGATTGTATCTTACCAGATGTATAAAAAAATTGTAATGAAGGAGATTCGTTAATATGAAGGAAATGATCAAAGCAACAAATATAAGTAAGAAATTTAAGTTAAACGCAGATGACTATATTATGGCAGTTGATCAAGTTGATGTAGTGATTAATGAGGGAGAGTTTGTTTGTATTATGGGACCAAGTGGTGCTGGGAAATCAACATTACTAAATATACTGTCTACCTTAGATTTGCCAACGAATGGATTTTTAAAAGTTGCAGAGAAAAACATTATAAAAATGGCAGAACATGAACTAAGTCAGTTTCGTTATGAATATTTAGGCTTTATTTTTCAAGATTTTAGTTTAATAGATATTATGACTGTTCAAGAAAATATAGCTGTATCCTTAATCGTTCATAATGTTCCAAGAGATGAATCAAATCAAAGAGTAAAAGCAATTGCAGAACGTTTAGGTATTGGTGATTTATTAACGAAATATCCTAATGAATGCTCTGGAGGACAACTTCAAAGAATTGCGATTGCAAGAGCGTTAGTAACAGAACCTAAATTGATTGTAGCAGATGAACCAACTGGAAATTTAGACTCTAAGAATACACATGAGTTGATGAAATTATTTAGAGAGTATAATAAGGAAGGAAAAACAGTGCTGGTAGTTACTCATGATAGTATGATTGCTAGTTATGCTTCTAGAGTATTATATATTAATGATGGCAAAATAGAAGAAGAGATTATTAGAGGAAATAAAACAAAGAAAGAATTCTTTCATAAAATTGTAGAAGTTAATTCTGAAGAAACATTCATAGAAGGGTAGGTAGTGTACATAATGGAACTATTAAAAACTTCAAATATAAGTAAAATTTATAATTATGGGAAAGAAAATCAAGTAGTTGCTTTGAATAATATTAATTTATCAATTCCTTCAGGTGAGTTCGTCGTTGTTATGGGACCCAGTGGTGCAGGAAAATCAACATTATTAAGTGTATTAACTACTATTTTAGAACCAACTTCTGGAGAGGTCTATATTGATGGTGAAAATATAAATCAGATGGATGATGTCAAAAGAAGTGAATTTCGATATAAAGAATTAGGCTTTATTTATCAAAACTTTAACTTAATTGAAAGTTTAACTATATTTGAAAATATTGCGTTACCTTTATCGTTAGCAGATGATACAAGGAAAGAGATTTATAGAAAAGTTAATCAAACAGCGAAACATTTAGGAATTGAATCTTTGTTGATGAAGTATCCAATGGAGTGTTCAGGAGGGCAACAACAACGTGTTGCTGTTGCTAGAACATTAGCTAACTCTCCTAAATTAATTGTTGCTGATGAACCAACAGGTAATTTAGATTCTACTACTTCTCATGAGGTGATGAAGTTATTAAGTAAATTAAATAAAGAGGGAACAACTATATTATTAGTAACGCATGATAGTACGATTGCTAGTTATGGAAGTCGCTTATTGTATATTAATGATGGAGTCATTGAAAAAGAAATTGTTCGGGGAAATAAAGATAAAAAGACTTTCTTTAATGAAATTGTCGATATACACTCAAAGGAAACATTTCTAGAGGATGATGATTAATAATTAATAATAAACCTTCTAATTGTATGGTAATTACGATTCGAAGGTTTTATTATGTTGTTAGTGTGTTATATGACTTTTGTCATATAGATTTAGTTCTTTTGAAACTAAAAACTTGTGGACATATTTGTTATAGTTACAATATAAGGAGTGAACAATATGAAACAACAAACAATTGTAAAAATAGATGGTTTATCAAAAAAGTATGGTAAGCAATTTGCCGTAGACCAATTATCATTAGAGATAAAGGAAGGTGAAATCTTTGGTTTATTAGGACCAAATGGAGCTGGGAAAAGTACAACGATGAATATGATTTGTTCGATTGTAAAACCAACATTTGGAACAATTGAGATTTTCGGATTAGATTCGAAAACAAAAATGAAAGAAATCAAAAATCAAATAGGATATGTCCCACAAGATTTAGCAATTTATGAAGATTTAAAAGCTTGGGAAAATGTAGAATTATTTACAGCTTTATATAATGTCAAAGGATCAAATTTAAAAGAAGCTATTAATTCATCATTAGAGTTTGTTGGCTTATCAGAAAAACGTAATACTTTTGCAAAACATTTTTCTGGTGGAATGAAAAGAAGATTAAATATTGCTTGTGCTATTGGACATAATCCTAAATTGTTAATTTTTGATGAGCCAACAGTTGGGATTGATCCGCAATCAAGAAACTATATTCTAAATAAGATACAAAAGATTAATTCTTTAGGAGCAACTGTTATTTATACTAGTCATTATATGGAAGAAATTGAAGCTATTTGTACTAGAATTGCAATTATGGATGAAGGAAGAATCATTGCGATTGGGACAAAACAGGAATTAGTAGAAATGGTGTCTTCTGCTTCTAATAAAGACATGAGTTTAGAAGAAGTATTTTTATTATTGACCGGAAAATCGTTGCGTGATCAGCAATAAAGGGGTGACTATATGTTAAAGATTTATATTAAAAATCATTTAAAAATGATGTTTCGTAAGAAATGGATTATTATTTTAATGGTACTTTTTCCATTATTGTTGATTGGAACTTTATCTAGTGTTTTTGGTGGTTTAATGAATAGGGAAATAGCATTGAAGGAAGTAACGGTTGGATACTCAATAAAAGAAAATATAGATTTTCCAACAACTTCTTTTGAAACTGTATTTACTGAAAATAATATAAAAATAGAAAAAGTAAATAGTAAAGATAAAGAACAGCAATTACATGATCAAAGTATCGTTGCTTTCATTGAGATAAGTGAAGATGGTTATACCATTTATAAAACATCTTCTTATCCAACGGAACTAGCGGTGATTGAAACGTTATGTTACTCTTATTTTTGGCAGTTTCAGTATCAAATAATAAATGTAAGTCAAGATGACATAAATTTAGAAATAGAGATGTTAAATATTGCAGTATTACCATCGGCAGTTGATTATTATGGAATTATTGAAATTGTCTATTTTACATGGTTTGGGTTTATGGCATTAACAAGTATTCTATCTAGTGAAAGAAAATATAGAATCTTAGATAGAATCAAAGTGACAGCCGTTCCTAATTGGACAATTTACTTAGCAAAGTTGATACCGGCTACGATTATTTGTTTTATCGAGATGACAATAGCTATTATATTATCCTATCTATTATTTGGGGTTCATTGGGGAAATTTAATTATCAGTTTAGGAATTGTTCTTTTATCAATTAATGCAGCCATGGCTTTTAGTTTAATGGTATTTACATTTTGTAAACAAATATTAATGGGTGTTGCTATTATGTATGTTAGTGGTTTTGTTATGGGGTATATTGGAGGTTCATTTCAAATGTATATGTTTGCACCATTTAATGAAAGTATTAAGAGTTTATCTCCTATCTATCATACAAATCGTGCGTTAGTAGAGTTATCTACTAGTGGTAGCAGTCAGTATACTGTCTCATGTATAAGCATACTTATTTTAATTTTTATTGTATGTAGCGTGATTACAATGTTAAAAATGCACAGAAAAGAGGGAGTGGTATGAGTTCTTATTGGATATTATTGAAATCAAATTTCAAATTATTAATACGAAATAAGGGATATTTATCTTTAGTTATTTTATTACCTTTAATCTCTGTTTTCTTATTAAATATTAGAATCGATGATGCTAGTCAAGATTATGATAAAGTATATGATTTGTCAAGTGATGCAATGAATATTACTAATTTTGAAGTAGATTCTAAAATGGTAATTAAAGTATATGATAGTGCAAATAATGCAGAATCAAACTATTTTTTAGATAGGCTGAATGAAAGTGGTATGTATCGTATATATCGTTTTATTTCTACTGGTATGAGTGAGGAGCAAATAAAAGCTAGTGCCACAACGACAGCAAACAGAAGTAGTTTACAAGCCATACTATATATACCTGAAGATTTTATAGTGAAGTCTAGGATCGTTATCTATCCAATTGGCGATGATTCAAGATTTTCATTATTAGAGCAACATCTTAGCCAAAATATAAATATCATAAGAAGTTATATCGATGAAGAGGGAAATATTGATGTCAATGCTTTATATCAACAGGTGATTCATAAGCAAATAATAGAAGTGGATATGAATGATTCTACTTTGAGTGCTGAACAACAACAGCAACAATCTAATATTACCCTTTCACTGACAACATTAATTCTGTGTTTCATCTTTACAGGAGTTTGTATTGTATCAGTTATTAATTATGAAAAAGATTTTCAAGTAATGACTAGGATATTGATGATTCCAAATACTAATCAAAAGTATGTTCTAGTAAAGGTATCGATTACATTGGTAACTGTTATATTACAAAGTTTGATCACGATGATTTACTTTATTTTATTTGTTGATATCGATTTAGGTATTAGTGTATTTCAATATATAGGATTAATATTTGGATTAGGGATTATCTTTAATTTAATAAGTGTTGCTATTGGAATGTTTATATCAAATACATTAACAATTAGTTATATTACATTTTTTATATGGGCAATGACAAACATGTTAGCAGGTATTTATTTTCCAGGAGTAGCATTACCTAAAGGCTGGGATAAAGTTTCTTTATTAGTACCACAAAAATGGATGTTAATGACAAGTGAAGCATTATTAAATAATAATGGTTCTGCTGTTATTACGTATGTTATTGTTGTGTTAGCCTATATTATATTTATTGTGACATTAGGTTTTTTAGGAATTAAGTTAAACCAACAAGAGTAGGTATGCTATAATATTTATATAGTAAATGGATAAAGAGGGTACTTATGAATCAAAGTTTTAATAAAAAAAATTATTTTATGATGATTAAATCTATTTATATGGTAGTGTTATTAGTTGCTTTACTTGTTTATATTGAAGATACTTTCACTATGATTGGATGGCAATTTTTAATCTTTGCTTTTTTATTTATGTATACAATAGTATTTGAGTTGATCACAAAGCATAAGAAAGCAATTATGTTGTTAGAATTGATTCTAAGTAGCCTTTTAATCATAGGATTCAATATTAATTATGTTTTTTTGTTACCAATTGTTATATTGGATGTGATTTCATTTTTAAAATTGCCAATTTATCTGTATTTCTTACCCACGATCTTTACATTTTTTTTAACAACAAATCAGGGACTATATTTAGTATTTAGTACTTTAACTAGTATTATTTATTATCAGAATTACATTATCTTATTCGAATATCAATCAACAATAAATTTACAAGAAGAGAAAGAGTATTTATTAAAAAATAGAATGAAACAAGAGGTTGAAAAAAATCAACATTATTTTGAGAATCGACTTTTATTAGATCGAGAATCTCTATATCAACGATTACATGATCACTTAGGACATACAATAAATGGATCTATTTATCAAATGGAAGCTAGTAAATTATTAATAAAATCGGATCCAAATAAGAGCCAAGAGATGATGGAAAATGTCATTACTGCTTTACGTTCTAGCATGGATGATATTCGAGCAATATTAAGAAAAGAGAAACCAAATAAGAAGCAATTGGCTTTATTACAATTACAACAATTATGTGAAGAATGTAAGGAAAGTTATGCAATAGAAACGACATTGTTAATTGAAGAAGGCGATGTGGCAGAAAGTTTATGGGAAGTAATTTTAGATAATAGTTTTGAAGCGGTATCGAATGCCTTAAAATATTCAAAATGTAAACATATTGAAATAGAAGTTCGTATTTTACCAAAATTTATCCAATGTTGGATACGTGATGATGGAATTGGATGTCATAATGTGATTGAAGGTATGGGAATTCAAGGAATGAAACAAAGAGTACGAAAGGTAAATGGAATAATGAATATAAAATCTGAAATAGGATTTGAAATTCAAATGATATTCCCAGTGAATACAAAGGTGAAATAAATGGAAAAAATAAAGATAATTATTGTTGACGATAGTGATTTTATTAGAGAGGGAATGCATATTATTTTAAGTGTTGATGATGAATTTGATGTGATTGGAACTGCGAGTAATGGGAAAGAAGCATTATCGATATTACAACATCAACCAGTTGATGTAGTAGTGATGGATATTCAAATGCCAGTCATGGATGGGATAGAGGCTACAAAAGAAATTGTTGAAAAAGAGTTAGGTAAGGTATTAATATTAACAACATTTGATGATAATGAGTTAGTTGAAAAAGCAATTAAAAATGGTGCCAAAGGATATTTGATAAAAAATCATACACCAGAAAAATTAAAACAAATGATAAAGGCTATTTATCATGGTGTTAATGTATTAGATGAGTTAGTTTTTGAAAAAATAACGAGTCAGCAATTACAAGCGAATGCGTCTTTTGATGCTTCTTTTTATACAACTAGAGAAATTGATATTATTAAAGCAATAGCTGAAGGTTTATCAAATAAACAGATTGCTGAAAAATTATTTATATCGGAGGGAACGGTAAAAAATTATATTAGTGTTATATTAGATAAAAGCCAATTAGCACATCGAACGCAATTAGCTATCTATTATTTAACAGGAAAGAAATAACAGCGATGACGATCTGAACCGACTTCTGTTATTTATTATAGTTATAGTTCATTAGTTGATAGATACAAAGCGTTAAATGCTCTGGCAGTTTTACTTATACAATTTTTATGATATTCTAATCCATAACTTTCAATCAATTCTAGAAATTCTTTTCTTCCTTGTTCTTCGTTGGTTACTTCATATTCTAATTCATAATCAATGTGATCAAAGTAACTGTTTTCATCGAAACATAATACGCCACAACCAAATGGGATTTCAATTCTATTCGTTTGTAAAGAACAAAAATATGTGAGTTCTTCTAAGTCTACTTTATCTTTAACTAAATCAAAAATAGGATGTTGAAATACTTTATGTCTTTTTAAAGATTCAAATTGATCTTTTGTAATTAAAGCATTAAATTCTTTTTTTGCAGATTTTCTTTCTTTTTTCTTTAATGTTAGTTCGTAAGTACTATCAATCTCTCTTACTCTTATATTTAGATGATTCTTTTTCAAATCTTTTGTTGGTGTTTCAAAATAGTGATTTGTTTGTGTTATTTGTCTAGACTCCTTAGTTTCAAAATCTAATAGCATTTTATAATATAATTTCTTTGTTAATAATATTTTAAATTCAATTTCTAAATTTTCTATCATGTTATCTTCCTCCATTTAGTAATCAAAACAGTATAATTGTATCTAATTTTTAATAGAAAGTAAACAAAATATATCTCTTTTCCTACTTAAATTTTTATTGATTAAATCAATGGAAATTGAAAGCGTATGTCAATTGACTTCTTGATTTAAAGAAATATCGAATTATTAATTATTAAGACGATTCGTGATTAAGAAGTAGAAATTTATTTAGAAATAATTGTAGATACAAAGCAGAATAAACAAGCTATATAAGAGTAAGTGCTCCTTATCTTTTGACTCATCGGTAATTCAACTCTTGATGCCTATGGCAATTAGAAGGCTACTTATCTTGTTCAAGTATAGCGCCTACCGTTTAAATCCTTTTTAGCATAAGAATAAATTATTTACTTTTTAATTAAAAATGATATAGAATGATAGTAGCAAATATATACTGTGGGATACTCTCTTATTAGAAAGGATTGATGGGATGAATCAATTACTTATGCAAAAAGTCACGAATGCACCTAGGCAACCGGGATGTTATCTATATAAAAACGCTATGAATGATATTATCTATATTGGAAAATCAAAAAATATTCATCATAGGGTATCTCAATATTTTCGACCATCTACGATTGTAGACAATCCCAAATTACAAAGACTAGTTCATTCAATTACAGATGTAGAATTTATGACAACTGATACTGAATTAAATGCACTTATCCTAGAATATAAGTTGATAAAACAGTATAAACCATGGTTTAATTCTCAATTTATAAGAGATTCTCAACATCCATTGATTCGAATCACTATGGAAGATAAATATCCAGCATTTTATATTGTTACTAAAAAGGAATCATCTAAAAGTATCTACATGGATTGTTTTTCTAGTCAAGAGAATGCTCAAGAGGCAATAGAATTGATGAATGCTATTTGGAAAATTCCTGCTTGTAGAAAGAAAAGTTTTGAAAAAAGGACGAACCCATGTACTCGTTATCATATTAATAGATGTTTAGCACCTTGTAATGGAGAAATTGATAGTTCGATTTATAAAGAAACAATAAAAGAATTAATTGCTTTTTTTAATGGTAGAAAAACGATGGTGCTACCTCGACTATATAAAGAAATGAATAACTATAGCTTACACCTTAACTATGAAAAAGCATATATGATTAAACAACATATAGAATCTTTGCTGTATTTACAAAATAAAAATAAAAGAATGTATCATTTTTCTTCTAAACAAGAAGTATTGTTACTAATTCGACCATATTCTAGTATAGAGTTCTCATTATTTTATATTAAAAATAGCTGTGTGATGAATCGAGCAGATTTTGTTGATACGTTTGATGAAGGATTACTTTCGCAATTTCTTATTGATATACGAATAAATCAAACTTTCATTAATGATGCTGCATTATTAGAGTGTCTGACAGAAATTATTGCTGATAAAATGTATATTACGTTACCGATAAAAAATAATTTAGAAAGTATTGAAAAAAAGTTGATCAAAGGATATTCAGAGTTTATGAGTACTAAATAGTTTGAATGCATATTACATTTAGGATAAATGTAAATATATTGTATATATTTTATTTTCTAGTTATAATTAATAATAGAAATGGGTGATAGGTTATTATGAAAAGATATTGGATTCTTGCGAAAAAGGATGAGATTTCTTTATCAATTGAACAAGTAATTGATAATGCTTTAAGTAAACATTTATCGAAAGATGAGTTACATCCTGATTTACTGATCACGGTTGGTGGTGATGGTACCATGTTAAGAGCTGTTCAATTATACCTTGAGCAATTAGAAACTGTACATTTTGTTGGGATTCATACAGGAACGTTAGGTTTTTATACAGACTATGAAGCAAATGAAGTAGAGCAGTTGATACAGGATATTTTATATGAGGAATATACAATTAATAAAATGAATATGGTAGAAGTTAATTATCAAAGAAATCAAGCAAATTATAGACATTATGGATTAAATGAAGCAAGGATAGAAAATATTTATTCTACACTGGTTTGTGATATAAAGATTGATAATGAATTTTTAGAGACGTTTAGAGGAAATGGATTATGTATTAGTTCAACTAGTGGCTCAACAGCTTATAATCGTTCTTTAGGTGGTAGTGTTATTACGCCTAATATTCCTATTATTCAGTTAAGTGAGATTGCTGGTATTCATCATAATGCCTATCGTTCATTACAATCAAGTTTAATACTAGATCAACAACATACTATTTATTGTGAGTTAAAGGCAATCAATAAACCTGTACTTGGTGTTGATCAATTGATATTTGATATTGATGGTGTAAAACAACTAGAATTCAAATTATCGAAGCGTTACGTACAATTTATTCACTATCGTTCGATTTCGTTTTTCGATCGAATACGAAAGGCATTTATTAATGGCTAGAGAGTTAGTCTTTTACGTAGAAAAAGAAGGTTTATTAAGAGATTTTTTAGTAGGGAAAATATCAAATAAAGCCTTAAAAAAAATAAAAAGTCATGGACATTTATATGTTAATAATCAGGAACAAACGGTTCGATATAGACTTACATCTGATGATATTGTTCGGATTGTCTTTCCTATAGAAGAAAAAGGGAGGCAAATGAAAGCAATAGACAAGCCTTTTACGATTATGTATGAAGATGATTATTTTTTGGTAATAGATAAAGATAAAGGAATACCTTGTATTCCTAATCATCGCTATGATGAATCATTAGCTAATTATGTTTTAGGATATTATAGAAAGCATGGAATAGATACGACAGTACATTTTGTCAATCGTTTAGATAAGGACACTAGTGGCTTATTACTAGTAGCCAAGTATCGATATGAGCAATACAAGCTTTCGCAAACTAAAATCACAAGAAAATATATTTGTTTAGTTGATGGACAATTATTAGATAGTGGCAGTATTGAAGCTCCTATTTATAGAGAGGGCTTATCAATTAAGAGAAGTATTGATGAAAGAGGTGTTTATGCAAAAACAAATTATAAAGGGTTATGTTATCATAATGGGTATTCTTTCGTAGAATGTGAATTAGAAACTGGGAGAACTCATCAAATACGGGTGCATTTGGCTTCGATTGGCTTTCCAATTGTAGGGGATAGTTTATATGGAAAAAGTCAAGAAATAAGTGGTGGACAATTACTAGATAGTTATTATTTATCTTTCTATCATCCATATAGTAAAGAAGTAGTCGTATTTGAAAAGAACAAATTAGATTGGAGGTATGTATATGATTAATGAATTAAGAAGTAAGATTAGCAACAACTATTTTTTATAGTATTTTTAATCAAAAAGAAGCAAAGTTAGATAAAGAACAAGAAGAAGCGTATCGAGCTAAATTAAATTATGATTCTATCTTACATCAATTAGAGGAATCCAACCGACGATTACAAAAACTATTAGAAGAAAAAACGGAATTGTTACCTTACCAAAAACAATACCAAGAATTATTTCAACAATTACGAACAGCACTTAAGGGTCAAGCAGAATATGCAGATGAACTAATGGAGTTAGAAGAACGATATGGAGAAGTGACCAACCAAATAAAAGAAATCCAAGAAGCGTTGTATGTAAGTGAGGATGTCATTGATAAATTAGTTGAAATTGATAAAGAGTTAAATAGTGCAAGTGGTTGGGGAACTTGGGAAATGTTAGGTGGAGGAAAGATAAGTTCTATAGCAAAACATTCTCTGAAAAGTAGAAAATCTTGAATCTACACTTTATCAGAATTAGCTGATGTACAAAGAGTTGATCAGATTGGTGTCGTTAATATGGATGGATTTATTAGATTTGCTGATTATTTTTTTGATGGTTTCTTTGTTGATTGGATGGTATTATCTAAAATTGAGAAGTCTAGCAACCAAGTTAAATGAATTATCGTCTTTAAGTAATCAATATCAAGTGGAAAAAAATGAGTTAAGAAAAAAGATTACAGATTTTATAATCAATACATGAATTAGATAGGAAGGGGAGAAAGAGTGTATCTTTCTTCTTTTGAATGTTAATGTAAGTTGAAATAATTATCAATTAAGTATATGATATTGATAGATAATAATATAAAAAAATGGGAAGGAAGTGCTTGCTTATGCACAAATTAGGAATTTCAGTCTATCCAGATATTAAACCACTAGAAGAGATTAAAGAGTATTTTAAATTAGCGTCAAATTATGGATGTAAGGTAGTTTTTTCAAGTATGTTTTCAGTAGAAGGAACAAAGGAAGAAGTATTAAATTATTTTAGAGAAATGAATAAAGCTGTCCATGATTATGGAATGCAAGTTTCTTTGGACGTTAATCCTGAATGTATGAATCGTTTAGGAGCCACTCCTGAAGATATTTCGGTTTTTCATGAGATTAAAACAGATATTTTGAGAATGGATTTATCTTATGGGTTAGAGAAAGATTTAAAATTATTACAGAATCCATATGGTATTCTGATTGAGTTTAATGCTTCAATTATTAAACCAGACTATTTAGGTGAATTGATTGATCATGGAGCAAATCCTGATAGAATCCTGGTTTGTCATAACTTTTATCCACAAAGATATACTGGGATGAAGTGGCAAAAGTTTTTAGAAATCAATAAAGAATTTAAGAAACATGGTGTGACAGTTGGAGCATTTATTAGTTCAAATCAAAAAGAAACGCATGGTGTATGGGATGCTATTTGTGGATTGTGTACCGTTGAAAAACACAGAGGATTACCTATTGATTTACAATTAAGAGAGTTATTAGCAACTGGAAATGTTGATACAGTTTTAATTGGAAATGCCTATGCTAGTGAAGAAGAATTTATGTCAATGCAAGAAGTAGGAAAGCCTGTTGAAATAAATTTTGATAATCCAATTGCAAAAATAATCGGATTGGATAAGCTAGACGATAAGGGAAATGCTAGACAAAAAAAGATTAAAGTAATACTTGATGAAGGTATCTCTGATATTGAGAAAGATGTTTTATTTAACTTCGTTCCACATTGTGATGTTGGAGATAGTTCAGAATGGATTTGGAGATCAAGAATGCCTCGCTTTGTTTATAAAGATAAGACAATACCTATAAGAAAAAATGATTTGCCAGTGTTTAAAAGAGGAAGTGTTGTTATGGTCAATGATGCCTATAAACACTATGCAGCAGAGGTGCAGATTGTTTTGAAAGATATTGTGAATGATGGAACACGTAATGTTGTTGGTTATTTAGATAGTCAAGAAATAGAAATGTTGGAATTAATTCAAGATTTCGATATTGTTGTGTTTTTAGAACATAAATAGTGTATTCTTGAAATAGAAAGATAAGAATGTGTTGCTACTATATAGACTACCTATATAGTAGCAAATTTTTATATAAAAAAGTTGGATAGATAATTATAATTATCTATCCAATCTAAATTTAGTATGTAGTATGTTTTTGTTATTTATTAAAGTTGTCTTTTCAAACTATTTTCAATTAACATACGAATTAATTCTGAATACTCAATACCACTTTCTTTGGCTGCGGAGGCAAATGTAGAACGTTTTGATAAACTACAACAAATGTTAGTTTCAATATAATAAGGAGTACCAGTCATTTCATCTACAATAAAATCAAATCTTGCAAAATCTAATGGTTCTAATAATTGATACATAGCTGTCACTTTTTCTTCAAAAACTTTCTGTAATTCTTGATTATTATTCCATGTTCTAGTTAAACCATCTTGCACATGTGTTTTTTGTTCTGGAGTTACTATATGGAATGGATTTTCTGAAAATTGACGAATCGCTCTAAATACTGTAATCTTATTATCAATTTTACATGCGGGAACGGTGTAATAAATACCATCAATATATTGTTCAATAATTACTTCTGGAAATTTTTTAATAAGAGTTGCTACTTTTTGTTTTACTCCTTCTAGTGTTGTTTGAATAGAAGCTAAATCAATGCCTTCGGAGTTAGCTCCAAAACGTGGTTTGATAAAATATGGTCCTTTGAAATCAAGAGTTAAACATTCAATATCATTTGGACTATTTATGATTTTCCAGTTTGGAGTTTGCATATTCGCTTGCTTTGCCACCATTTTCGCTAAATGCTTATCTTCTGCAATTGCTCGAATCGTAGGATAAGCACCCATGTAGGGAATATGGTAGTATTCAGCTAAAACAGAACTTAAAATTTCTGAACCTTTAAAGTTTGCTTTGTTATAAACTGAAAAGATATAGTTAATATCATTTTTATAGGTAATAATATCTTCAAAATTATTTGAAGGTATTACATTAGCAATTTTACTAAGTTCCTCACATAGTTCAAAATGATATTTTGCATGTTCATCAATATAATCCTCTTGTGCTGTATAATCGATAGAATCAACTGGTGCATACTTTGCTAAAAATAAAATATTTAATTCACTGATGTTTTTCATTGTCGTTTTTCTCCTTCCGCTATTTATTAATAACAACCTAATTTGATTTTATCATAGAGTTTCGAATTACTGAAATAGAAATAAGTAAAATTTTATCGAAAAATGAAAAAAATTGATATTAAAAAAAGCAGCTATTGCTGGCTGCTTTTTCATTTGATTACAATTTATACATTATTATTTCTTTAACTATTAATACCCATCTTCGCATTAAGTTAGCTTACATTTTATTTAATGTATTGAATGTGTTTATTCTTATTGATTAAGCTTTTTGACTAAGCTACTTTCACTCCTAAAGTTACTATTTGACCATTAATATTCCATTCTTTTGCAAGACCATCAATAGAATCATAAACGATTGATGAAGCTAGTACTTCAGTAGAAATTTCAGATTGATTTTCTTTGATAAGTGAAGCAATTTTTTGATTTCCATTAACATAGATAGTAATTTTATCAGTTATATTGAAATCAGCTTCTTTACGCATGTTTTGAATTTTGCTGATGATTTCTCTAACAAATCCTTCCTCAATCAATTCATTAGTTAAATGGGTATATAATACAACAGCGATATCGCCTTCACTTAATGATGCAAAGCCTTCTTTTTGTGAAGTTTCAATTAATACATCTTCTTCTTTTAATTCAATACTAGTGGTCGATAAATCTAGTGTGAAGAATCCATTTTGATCTAAAGAAGCTTTTGTAGCATTACCATCGATAGCCTCAAGTGCTGCTCTAATTTCATTTAGTTGCTTACCATATTTAGGACCTAATGTTTTTAATTGTGGTTTAAAGTGATAACTTGTAAATGAAGAAACATCATTTGTAAAAACAACTTCTTTAATATTAAGCTCTTCTTTGATGATATCTAAATATTCATCTGCTAAATGATGTCCAGCTTTAACATACATTTTACTTAGTGGTTGTCTGTTCTTAATATTACTAGTATTACGAACACTTCTTCCTAATACAACAACCTCTTTGACTAAATCCATATCTGCTTCTAACTCTTTATTGATGTAGCTTGTATTAGCAATAGGGAAATCACATAAATGAACACTTTCTTTCGCATCTTTATCAATACTTCTTACTAGATTTTGATAGATTTCTTCTGCCATAAATGGAATCATAGGAGCTGTTAATTTAGATACTGTGACTAATGCAGTATATAATACCATATAGGCATTGATTTTGTCTTGTGGCATGTCACTTACCCAATATCTTTCACGACTTCTTCTTACATACCAGTTACTTAATTCATCAACAAATTTTTGCATTGCTCTTGCAGTTTCTGGGATACGGAAGTTTTCTAAATTCTCATCAACAAACTCAACTAATGAATTTAACTTTGACAATAACCATTGATCCATTTTTGATAGCTGATCATAGTTCAATCTATATTTAGTAGCATCAAATTCATCAATATTTGCATATAACACAAAGAATACATATGTATTCCATAGGGTACCCATGAATTTACGTTGTCCTTCAATAACGGTATCTTTGTGGAAACGTTTTGGTAACCAAGGGGCATTATTTTCATAGAAATACCAACGAATTGCATCCGCACCATGCAATTCTAATGCTTTAAAAGGATCAACAACATTTCCTTTTGATTTACTCATTTTTTGTCCATTTTCGTCTTGAACATGGCCTAATACAATCACACTTTTATAGGATGATTTGTTAAATAAAATTGTAGAGATAGCTAATAATGAATAAAACCATCCTCTTGTTTGATCAACTGCTTCACTAATGAAATCTGCTGGGAAATTTTCTTCGAATATTTCTTTATTTTCAAATGGATAGTGCCATTGAGCAAAAGGCATTGCACCAGAATCAAACCAGCAATCAATAACTTCTTCAACACGTTTCATTTCTTTCGCACATTTTGGGCAAGTGATGGTAACATCATCAATAAATGGACGATGTAATTCAATGTGATCAGGACAATTATTTGATAACTCTTTTAATTCTTGAATAGAGCCAATAGAATGTTGATGTCCACACTCACATTCCCAAATATTTAAAGGAGTTCCCCAATAACGATTACGGCTAATTCCCCAATCTTGTACATTTTCTAACCAGTTACCAAAACGACCTTTTCCAATACTTTCTGGATACCATGTAATGTTATTATTGTTTCTGATTAAATCTTCTTTGACATCCGTCATTTTGATAAACCAAGATTCTTTTGCATAGTAGATTAATGGAGTATCACATCGCCAACAATGTGGATAATTATGTTCAAAAGGTAAAGCAGCAAATAATAACTTTCTTTGTTTTAAATCATCTAAGATTAATGTATCAGCCTCTTTAACAAATGTATTTGCCCAAGGTGTTTCCTTGGTCATTTCTCCTTTATCATTGACTAATTGAAGGAAAGGTAAATCATACTTCCTTCCAACATTGGCATCATCTTCTCCGAATGCTGGAGCAATATGAACAATTCCTGTTCCATCGCTTAATGTAACATAGGTGTCACATACGATGTAATAGGCTTTTTTAGTTAATTTCACAAATGGAAATAAGGGTTCATATTCTTTATACTCTAAATCTTTACCACTGTAATGACTTAGAATTTGATAGTTATCTTTTAAGATACTATCTAAAAGGGCTTCTGCCATATAGTAGGTATATTCGCCTTGTTTTACTTTAACATATATTTCATTTGGATTCACACATAGTGCCACATTACTTGGAAGAGTCCAAGGTGTTGTTGTCCAAGCCAAGATATAAGCATCTTCATCTTTGACTTTAAAACGTGCAATTGCACTGGTTTCCTTTATGTCTTTGTATCCTTGAGCAACTTCATGGCTACTAAGAGGTGTACCACATCTAGGACAATATGGAACAATTTTGTGTCCTTTGTAAAGCAATCCTTTATTCCAAATTTCTTTTAGTGCCCACCATTCGGATTCAATATAATCATTACTATAGGTAACATATGGATCATCCATGTCTACCCAATAACCAACTGTGTTTGAAAAATCTTCCCACATTTCTTTATATTGCCAAACACTTTCCTTACATTTTTTATTAAAAGGTTCTACTCCATATTCTTCAATTTGTTCTTTCCCATCAAGTCCAAGAGCTTTTTCAACTTCTAGTTCTACTGGTAGTCCATGTGTATCCCAACCAGCTTTACGAATAATTTTATGACCTTTCATTGTTTTGTATCTAGGAATCATATCTTTAAATACACGGGTCTCTACATGACCAATATGTGGTTTTCCATTTGCTGTTGGTGGACCATCATAGAATGTATAGACTGGTAATCCTTCTTTTTCTTTAATACTTTTCTCAAAGATTTTATTGTCTTTCCAAAATTTTTCAATCTTTTTTTCGCGGTCAACGAAGTTAAGATTTTTTTCTACCTCTTTATACATGATTTTTCCTCCTATTTTAAGCCTAAAAACGTTTATAGTGATATTTTGTAATTAAATAAAAAAAGCTTTCTCCTGAAAATAGGATGAAAGCTTTGCTATCATTATACCACCCATTTCACATACCATCATATGTTATCCTTGTAACGGTGGATGCCGGCGTATCTTACTCATTTCTTTTCGGATAGCAACTCAAGAGTGATGTTCAAATATACTTTACTTTTACCAATCTCTCACTATCATTGGTTCGCTTTGAATTTCTAGTAAATTCTACTGTCTCTATCAACGTTTTTTATGGTCAATACTATTTTAGTACAGAAATATTGCAATGTCAACATTATTGTATTTATTAATAGAGATAAGATAAATACTAATTCTGCGTTTCGATTACAGTCTGTCACTAGTATATGTTATTATTGAATTAATCATATTTGTGTTGATCTCTATTACGATAAGCTTCCATTCGCTTAATAGCTAACACTCTTTCTTCTCCAGGAAAATGAAAAGGATTCACTTTTGTTTTTTTAAATTCATCATAAACATCTTTCGCATCTTGGTATACTTCATCAAAATACAATGTACCATACATTCTTGGAGGCATCAAATAAAGAGCACAATTAAATGTATTTTTTTTGGTAATTTTTTTGATAAAGAAGTTTAAATGAGGACAACACATTGCTACATCATATTGGTTAAGAATTTCGCCACAATGTAAAGATCCAATCATTTCAATTGGTGAAAAATCAAAACTAACATCATTTTCTAATCCTCTAGACGTTACTTCCTTTTGCAATTTTTGTGTAAGGTAACTACTAGACATTCCAGCACCACAGCAAATTAATACTTTTAACATTTTAATCACTCCTTTTTATAAATCTTATTATAGCGAAGAATTGCTACGACTTCGATAGTGCTTTTTTGGATGAATCCGACTTTTGATTGGATTAAACTTGCTTTAAATAGCTGATATTGTTACAATAAATTTGGTGATATTCATGGATAAATTATATACAACAGTTGGCAAGATAGAGGAAATATCGTCTAAAATGTATCATAATAAACAAAGAATGCCTAGTTTAGTTGATATTTGCGAATTAATTTATAAAAATAACGAATACCAGGTAGTTAAAAATTATTTGTTAACCGATGTTTTTTGGAGTCGATTTAGTGATCAAGAATTCATTGAGTTATTTAAACAATCAACAGTCCGCTTACATAATATTTTAAAAGATAAAAATCAACAGATTATTAAAGAAGATACAATGTTAAGAGAAGATAGTGATATTTTTATTTATAAAAATTTCAATTATGTGGTAGATACATATCACAGTCATAACTACCTAGAAACTATTTACGCCTTTCGAGGCAATGCAATTATCAGAATTGAGAATGAAATGATTAATTTAAAGGAAGGTCAATTTTGCATTTTATTACCTTTAACCAAACACCAAGTTTCTTCATTAGAGGAAGAAAACTTTATTTTAAATATCTCAATTAAACAAAGTACCTTTGATTATGTTTTCTTTTCATTATTAAGCAATGATGATGCTTTATCATTATTTTTTAGAAATATGTTTAAGGAAGATATCACAAACAAGTATTTAATATTTAGCACTGATAACAATCAAGATATCAAAGGAACTATAAAGAATCTAGTCATGGAAAATCAAAGAATTGATATCTATTATAATCATAGTTGTATTAGTTGGATGAAGATTTTATTCTCAATCTTGTTAAGAAATTTTGGTAATACTTTGGTTTATTCTAAAATGAATCATAAAGTTAATATTTCTTTTATCTTACAATATATTCAATACAATTATCGCAATCTCTCATTACAAAGTTTAGCAGAAACCTTTCATTATAATTCTTCTTATATGAGTGTCTTAATTAAACAATATACTGGAATTAGCTATTCTGATTTGATTAAGAAATTTAGAATGCAAGATGCAAAGATGTATTTATTAAATACAGAAATGACAATACAAGCGATAGCTGAAACTTTAGGCTATCAATCTGTTGATCATTTTTCTAGAACTTTTAAGAAGTGGTATAAAATTTCACCAAGTATTTACCGAAAAGAAAAACACCAGAAATAGATACAAAACTAGATTGTTTCTTGCTGTCTATATTATCTAAAAATGTAACTAACGCTCACAGCTAAACGGCTGTTTTTTTATGATTGTTTTTTCCCTTGGAATAAAATATACTCAGCATAATTATCGCTGTTTCACTTAGCTAAGAAATAATGAAATATATAGATATAAACACTACTTTTCGATTTTTATTAATGAATATTTTTATATAGTAGGACACTTGAAATGAGCTATTATGAAAAATAATAATAAGAATATAATGTACATGTACAAAAAATTATAAGGAGGAAAATATGAGAAGATTTTTAAATGATAACAGATGCAGTAACAATGAATTAGAATTATTTTTTAGTGATGAAACCGATGAAAGAAATAGACTATGTTGTAGATATGGAAGAATGCCTTCTTATTGCCCATTCCCTAGACCACCAGCAAGATGCTGCTGTGTAGGACCAAGGGGACCAATCGGACCAACAGGACCAACAGGACCAACAGGACCAACAGGACCAATAGGACCAACAGGACCAACTGGTCCAACAGGAGCAGGAATAGAAACATTTGCTTATATTTACCGTATTGGAGAACAAGATGTAGCTGCGGGTGCTGATGTACAATTCAATCAAACGCCTATTCCAGCAACATTACCAACTGGAATTTCATTCACCACTCCATCAACGATTAATATCACTTCGGTTGGGATTTATGAAATAGAGTATTATGCAATTACTCAAGCAGCAAATATTACTCTTGCATTAACTAAAAATGGTGTGGAAGTAACTGGAACTCGCTATACGGATACTGCCCCAACAGGGAACCTAAAGGGGCAAGCGTTAATTTCTGTAGAGGCGGCGGATGTACCTGTGGCTTTAACGTTAAGAAATGTTAATACTACAGTTGCGGCGATAAATCAAGGAGCACTAGCTAATACTGTAAGTGCATCAATTTCAATAAAAAAAATAGCCTAGAAATTTTAAGTATTTATTTTAAAATATAGCTCTAGAGAGGAGGTATAGGCTGTTTAATAACCAATAGGTACAGTAAATGTACTAATCAAAGCATACTAAAATTTGTTTGATGTTATTACTTAGCGGAGTTATTTCCGCTAAGTAATTCAAATGTATTGTGAAAATTAAGGAATGATGAGAATTGGTAACAATTAGTTTATGTATGATTGTGAAAAATGAGGAAGATGTCTTAGAAAGATGTTTAAATAGTATACAAGATGCAGTTGATGAAATTATTATTGTCGATACTGGTTCAACAGATC
>Ga0153996_1000194_pt1 | contig 30834 bp, 25 predicted proteins | sample TSNC080MetaG_FD_104728 | JGI IMG/M metagenome (GOLD analysis project Ga0153996, IMG submission 104728) | Attine ant fungus gardens microbial communities from North Carolina, USA - TSNC080 MetaG | ecosystem: Host-associated > Fungi > Mycelium > Unclassified | place: USA: North Carolina, Lumber...
TCTGACACTTCAATGTTTACTCATTTCCATGCCAGCCGGAGGATTAGAGTAGCCTTTCAGGGCGTTACCCCTTCATTCGACTATTCACGTATTCAGTTCTCCAGCTCGAACTGTTTTCATTATAAATTGAAATAATAATTCAGTTGAGATGTGCCAGTCCTTTTCAGACTGGAACGCCTCGCACCCCCTTTGGGGTCGGTGATAATAAGAGAAGACGTCATCTGCATTAAGTTCGGTTTCACAAAAAATAAAGTTTTACCGGCACCAGAGCCGCCGATCACGAGGTAATTCAAATTGAGTCTAGTCTTTCTTGTATTCATGGACATTCTGACATTTTGGGAAATGATACGGTTCTTTGACTCATCCTTATCCCCGAACTTTTTTGTGATCCGCTTCGGGTTGGCAAAAACAGCCGTGCCATATTCCTTCCCGTGCATATAGTTTCTCTGGCTTGTCGCATACAGAACCATGACAATGAGATAAATAAAAAGTCCCATGACAATTGCTTTTGGAGAAGTTTCATTCCAATAATCCGCCATAGGGTTTGCCATTACAATATTCAGTTTTTCCATGAAATAGTTAATGTCCTGCCCCGGCACATAGCAGAAATTAAGGAGGTATCCTAAGTAGCCTGCGGGTATCGCCCCAATGAGATACATCCATACCGGTGTTTTCTTTCTACGGTAATTGATAGCTCCCTACCTCCTTCTTGCCCTGCCGCCGGCCGAACGCTTCGTCGCCTCTATGGCCTTCTGGGATTCCTGGTGCTTTTGCTTTTTCCTACGGATACGCTCCTTCTCCTGCCGATCCCTTTCCTGTTTCACTGCGTCATAGCTCTGCTCATAAAGCTTCTGTCCATCAACCTTACGGACAAACTGGTTCTCATCCGTTAAAACCGTATATGTTTTCTCTTTCTCTAACGTTGTATAGATGGTTTTGTTGTCATTGATCCATGAGATATCCTCCTTCCGGATCCAGATATGTTCATTCTTTTTATATGGGATCCTCGTTTTGATATGATGCTCCGTCTCCTGTGTGACCATTTTCCGGTCAATGGTAATCCCGTTCGCTTTCAAGTCGTCTTTCGACTGTTTTTGTATGCGCCGGATAGTTTCAAGCTTCTCATTATCATCATGTGACACTCCTGCTCCCTTTGCCGCAGCCTCCGGGAACCACGCCTTCCATTCATCGGTATGGGCAAGGGCAGCAAATTCCTGTTCGCTGGCTTTCATGTTCAGCCCGCCGTCCGCACCTAGTTCCAATAAATTATGCTTCTGCATATGCTTCACCACCGGCCAGATTTCCATCCATGTCATATTAAGCTTCATGCGTACATCACTCACTTTGCAACCGGGGTTTTCATAAAACTCCTTTGCCAGCAGCTGATATTCACGTTCCCTGAACGGCTGCTTTTTTCCGGCATCCTGCACCATTTTTTCTAATTCCTCCGGCTCCCCATTTGAAAAATAGTCATCCATCGTTTCAATTTTGGAATCCTTCAGCATCTCCATGATGACCTGCATACGTGGTGCCGCCTGGCTATGAAATAATATCTCGCTCATGCCATCCTTTTTGTTAATATCCGGTAAAATGGAATAAAGGATTTTATGCTTGTCGGCTAATTTCTTAACCGTCTTTAAATCCTCTGTCCGGAATTTAAAAACCTGTAAATCACCGCCATTTTTCAATAACTTCTTTACGGCAGTTTTTCCAGAAAGCTTTTCCTGATCAATCAATTTCTTCAGTAAAGCAAAAAACTCTTTTACAAATTTCCATCCTGCACCTGTCAGTTTTGCACATATTTCCACACCTTCATAAGAAACCCGGACAATCTGGGCTACATCCTGTATTTCACTCATTATATTACCTTCCTGCGTAACCGGATTTTTGAGTGGGAGTGGTGTTCATTTTTAAAAGTTTTCAATATAACTTGATTTTTTATCATTACTATTTTGTTCATGAACATTAACCGGTTACCCGTTCTCCTTTCCTCTGAATTTTCTCTCTTTTTTTCCCCACAATAAAAAGGACTATCTCTACTATAGCGATAATCCTTTCTCGTCTTTTTGATATTCAATTTATTAACGATTTTTTACACCTCCTGGGCTAATTTTGTAATTAATCTATATAAAAAACCACAGAGCGTTGTTGTCTTATCGCTTTGTGGTTTGAATTGTTAGGATGAAATTAGATTCAGTTTTCTATATACCTTTTAATCTTGCTTTAGTTTAGTATCAATTGTATTATCATCGAACCCTACTCCATACGATTATAATTTCTTTTATAATATTAGAAACTAAATTATTTTCTGAATTTTTATAAATATTTTCTTTTTCTTTTAATTATACTAACTATGGGTGTATCTTCTTTTCCTTTAGGAATAACCGGATCATCTCCTGGCATAATGCCTGCTTCAAGCAAAATATCATTGTCGCTAACTTCCCAAGCATTGCATATTTTAATACTATCATTATGCTTAACAATTAATTTTGACCAGTCAAGCTCAGGATTCTTACCTGTCCCTTTCATAATAGCTGGGCAAATATAGTAATCTTTACTAATTACTAATGCCTTTTCAAAATTCACTACATTTGCTTCACTTACTGCTTCCATCGTATGTAATCTTGTCGGTAACATAAACATTGCATTTTTAGTACCAGTATCAATTATCGGAATCTCTTGGCTACCTATAATAACCCGATACCATGCTGGATGCATTCTATCAATTCCTTTTACTATTCTTATTCCTATTTTACTTTCCCTGTCGACTTTACCAAATTCTTTTATCCACTCAGCAAAAATTTCTTTACCAACTTCTTTTTCAAATACGGGTGCCAGTATTGGTAATTTCCCAGGTACTATTAAGAACATGACTCCCTTCCATCCGCAATTATCCCAAAGAGGAATATTAATAATATTTGATGTAATAATATTTTCATTACTTGTATTATTAAAGCCTTCTTTATCTGGTGGTTGTGTAAATTTTACTTCAAAATCTTTTTTTTCAGTAGAAAGATGTTCGGCAATTTTTAAATCAGTTATCTCTGACTTACTGATTCTCTCTAACAATATAGTATCATAATTTTCAGTCAACTCATTGAATGAAAAAGATTTATCTCCAAATGTTTCCATTCCAATAAATGTACTATTTGCAAAAATATTAGTCCGTATTATTGATTCTTCTTTTTCAGTCATTTCTTTAAGCTTATCAACTTCTTTTTCAAGCGGAAACATAATAGGGATAAAATATACCAATACTTCCATTAATTTATCATGCATAACACTTTGTGCTTCTAAATATTCACCATAGTTATATCTGGCAAGTTCTATACTCATTTTAGTGGGCATGACATCATTGTGTATTATGTTCACCTTGAAATTTTCAGACTTTATAAGAACAATAGACATCTCTATTTTTCCAACCATTGATACAAGATTGCTATTTATCCCTGTTCCAAGAAAACATTCTATAGTTGCCAATACAGATGATGCAAATTCAATTGCAAATGCATTATTATCAGTTTCAATACTAAAAAGGCACCCCAATACTCGTGATTTCATATATATTTTATCTTCGAATCCATACCAGGGCTCTGTCTTTAATTCCTCTAAAGCGGGCTGATTTTTCCATTTTGCTATATAGTCATCAAATATAGATTTATCTCCATCAAATGCACTTAATAATTCGTCGTCATAATGTCCAAGTTCATATTCCGCCGCAATACTAGAAAAATCCAATCCCTTTTCAGCAAAATATCCTGGTAACTTGCCAATTTCAGTTATTTTTTCAAACGGTGTTCGAAAGATTTGTATTCCTAGAATAAAATCATAATTTTCTTCCTCGTCTTCAAACTTTTTAGGATATATATTTTTACCAATTTGCTCTAAGTAATGAAACTCTGTTGAATATATAACTCTTCCCAAACGCAGTTCAATATACTTTAGGCGGTTTGCTGAGATCATAAGTATCGGTGTAATTTCACCCTGCTTTATATATTTATTAAAGCACATGCAGAAATCATATAAATAAAAATTCCTGGCGGCCCAAAGCAATCCAATTCTCTCAAATAATTCACCCATTTCCAATACCGCTGTCATGAGGTGGTCTTTATTGGATTCATTATAAAATCTTCTTAATGTTCTACTGAAATATGATATAGCCTCATAAGGTTTTGTTTCTTTTAATGCATGTCCCCTCTGGGCTAGCATTCTTCCTACTTCCCCATCCTTGTTCTCTTCACCCATTCGTTCTACAACTAACTCAAACAGTTCATCATATCGTTCAGCTTTTTCAAACAATGGATTTTCTTGAATAATTCTACTTATCGGATACAGATCAAGTTCCAAACTTTTAGAACCTTTATTAACAATATCTATGTAATCATTTACAATATCATTTATATCATCACCTAAAAGCATTCTCATCAATTGATATGCATTTTGTGCTTGTAATATAGTATTCGGTTTCGTGGTGTCTTCTATAAGCTTTTTGTAATTCTCAAATATCTTTTCTGTATGAATATCAATATTAACCTCAAATCCTTCCTTTTGCAAGGAATATAGATTGATCCACAATGTAATTATCTTTTCAAATGCATAGATACTATCTTTTTGAAATGCAATTTTTTCTAATTCAATATATAGTTTGTAAAATTCATTAGCATTTGTATACCACCAATATATTGTCCAAGCACATTCGTAAAGGCACTTTACTTTATCATTCTTATTTCCATATTCATTTGCTAACCTTTTATATCTGTCAATTAGTCCCCAAATATCGTGTTCGCTATATTCAAGTTCTCTCCCTAGCTTAATGCTTTTATGTGCTAAAGAAACAATTTCCGCAGGTTTCAACTCAGCCGAATTAGCAAGTTTTTCTTCTATCTTCTTCAAACTATTTTGTCTAGAATAATCATGTTCTCCAATCTCTTTTTCGTCCAACAATTTTTCAGATAAATGAAAGCATTCAACAGTAATCCGTTTATTACTGTCTTTTGCAAATATTTTATCTAATAACCAATTCTTATCTAATATACGGATATCCATGTTGCTAGTACCTCGCAACATATCTTCTTTGTCAGCTCTCTTTTTATCGGAAATATACTGATTAGATAAGAAAAATATTTTTGTATACCCTCTATTTTCTTCATTATTAACCTTTACGATTTTTTCAACATCAGATTTTACTTTTTCAGACCATCTTTGCTTCGCACTAATTGCAAAGGCCCATCTTTCTGTCCCTGCTTTATTTCCATCTCCATAAAACCAAGTTTCAGTTAATGTCTCTGCAACTGGATAAGTTTCACTATCCACCTTACTGTCTCCACCACCCGTTGGTCCAGTCTGTGTTATTAAATTAGGACACAACTCTGACTCAATAATCTTCTGACAAAACTGTTCAAACTCTTTTTCTTGACTCCTGCTTGATATTTTTTCTAAATAATAATCCATAAATCCCTTATCAAGTTCTGCTTTCTTCACTATTATTGAATCCGAAAATTGCTCCGGATGCATCTTCTGAAAAAGTTCTCTTTGTCTACTCATTGCCGCCTCCTGATAATCTAAAATACTAGTATAGCATTCTTAAATAATTATGCCATTATATTATAGTACATTATAAATGTTTGCTCTCATAGTAATCCCATCAATTGCTATTACCTATTATAAATACACGTTGTAAATATTCATCAAGTGTATTTTTTCATATATCTGGTGTAATTCAATATCCTTATCTTTCCATTCTACTGTTGATAACCAGTACATTGATAACAGTGTGATTACAAGATACGAACTTCGTTCTCCATAAACCAGTCATTATGCATTGCTGTTCGCTTAACTAGGTCGGGATTCTCAGTATATGCGACAACAGCTAAACTTTTCTCAGCACGGGTACAGGCAACATAAAATAAACGTGTTGTGCGCATAATGCTCGTATCTTTGCCTTCTTTCTCATTTCTGATGTCGGTGTCGGTCTTCGCTTTTGCACCAAAGAGCTTCTCATAGCTAAAGAGAAAACCTCTTGCTTCCATATCATCCATAATGACCATAACTCTTGGAAATTCCAGTCCCTTAATCCCCTGATGGGTAGCAAATCGCGTTTCATCGTTGACATATGCAGAGTATCGCTCAAGCTCATCAAAGGATACAGACAAAGCTTTTCTTAATGCGGTGGTTTTAGGATTTTCTCCCTCCGCAAATCCTGCCAGAATATCATCCGCACGACTGTCCAGTGCAAACAGACCTGTTTCGCTAATCGCCTTTAAGATATCAAGACTAGAAGGGATTTTTTCATCTTTCCATAGCTCCATTAGAGAATCGACTGCGCTTTCGGCCTGTTGCAATAATAAAGTTTGATCCTCTTTTTCAGCTAAAAACGCCTTTTTATCCAGCAAAGGTGAATGTCTCCTTATGATTTTTGAAACTTCGAAATCCTTGCCATCTTGGTATGCTTTCGCAAGCGGAGACACAACTTTTGATAGAAAAGACAATTCCGCAATCGAACCGTCCCGTAACGATGTAGCAAACTCGCCCGATTCATTGAGTGGCTTAAAAAGGTTTAAGAAACCAAATCGACTTGCCGCCATATGATGCTCTAATATTAGACTCTTATATTCTGCCTCATTACCCCATTTGCTATCCCCAGTATCACTGAACATAATCTGAGCAACCTGCTTCTCAATATTTTCTTTGTCAACAGAAGATTCTGCAATAAACAAACGCACGATACCCTCTGTTGCATCAGACCTTGCTCGTTGACGTTGCCCATCAACCGTACCACGTATAGTATTCGCCAGATCTACTATACGACTGGCGCTTCGATGATTCATTATTTTTTTTGGGCGCTCCCATTCTTCTGGAATGCAATTCGCCAGATTTTCTTTGCCATCCATATAAATTCTCTGCATGGTATCGCCAAACATGCCTACGACAAAGTTTTTTTCATATTTTTCGCATACAACAAACAGTGCGTCTACTAACTCTTTTTTTGTATCCTGACTTTCATCGATGAGTAATATTGGATATTTTGAGGTCAACACGTCCTGCATGGTTGATTCTTTTGAGATGAAATCAGACCCCATCGCTACAACTTCACTATGGTTAAGCGAATCATGTCCGATATTATCTCCGTTTGGATTGTAGGAAAACCGTTTCACCGTCGATAGTCTGCCAAGGCGCTCTGTTTTTCGCTTGATTTCCTCGACTCTTTTAGCGGAACTCCTCTTGCTCTCTTTTTCTTTAAGCCCTAAAATGTCCTCTTCCAGTGACCGAATAATCCATTGCTTTATATCCGTCTGGTAATTTTTTATAAGTTCCCACAAAAAACTATGTATAGTTGAAACGGCAAAAATCGGCTTGTATTGCAGTCTTCTGGATATCTCATCAGAAGCGGCATTTGTATATGTGATAACTGCAATTTGTTTAGCATTTGCTGATAACTTCGCACCTATTTCCTTATCTAAAAACGAAAGTGCGTTTACAAGACTTCTGGTCTTGCCAGATCCGGCACCAGCAAACATAAAAAAATTTTTAGGATTATCAGCCGAAAAGCACTGTTTAATTTCTTCGTCGACATGGTCATCAACATGGTCATCCGTTAATTGCTCATTCATGTTTAAGCGTTCAGTCATTATTCTTTTCCTCCGGGCGTAACAAAGTCTGCAACCATTCCAAGCCCACAGCAATATATGCTGGAACCGTAATGGCATCGGGGTCAATGGCATAGATAATATCTAATGCAAACTCAGCTTTCTGGTTCGATTGTCCATTTCGTAGCGTTGTGTATATCTTGTCATGTAATTCCTCAAAGGAGGTGGCCGATTTGATTGCATCTTTTACTGCCTTCACAAGGCTGCTGGCATCATCAGTGTCTTCTATTTTTTCGAAGAGCTTGTAATTGGAATATACCAGACAATCTTCAAAAGTTCCCGCTAATGCCTCTGTGGGTGTTCCATTAAAATCTATTTTTACCGGAGTCTGATAAGCAATACGTATCGAATAACTATAGGGTGTTTCTTCCTTAAACTCTTTTTCATCCTCTGGCAGATTAAGAAGTTTGTCCAGGTCCGCTTCATTTACCAGCCATTTCGTAATGGCATAGTTTGTGCTTATAAGATTTTGACCGCGTTTGGGCCTGGCTGATTTGTGGTGACCTTCTTTTTCGCCAATATCCAAATCCGAAATAATAAGAGTTGGCAAACATAATTTTTTAATCAATGGGCCCAGCCGATGTGAATGGCGACCATTAATGCTAAGTATGGAAATATATCTTTGGTACAGTTCGGGATACTTATTTCGAATAAAATGCGGTAATAGCATTCCCTCTGCGGCGCCTTCTACAAGGATTGCTGCATCCGCAAAGAATAGATCGCAATGGGTGGTCTGCAAGTATCGCGTTACAAATTTATCCGTCTTATCTCCTTTACCAAAAACATCCGAAAGATTGATAACTTTAGATGTTGCAACGCTGCATTCGGCACCTTCCGGCAATCGTTTGAAATAGCGTAAATCTGCAAAGTCTGTTTCTCGAGCAATATGGCTGGAATGCGTGCTGATTGTAAGTTGCGTCGTATAACTGGGATTAGTCTTAAGGAAGTCGTGGTTTGTTAAGACATCATATGCCTTACGAATAAAGACCTGTTGCACCTGCATATGTAAATGCGCTTCCGGTTCCTCAACTAAGACCAAATGCAATGGCTCCACTACAAGGCTATCATCATCTTGCGTCTGTTTGGCCTTGCCTTCCCTCACCCAATCATCTCTGTAGCGCATGAGATCGAAGACCATGGAAATGAGGTTCTGATATCCAAGACCATTATACTTTTCTGGAAGTTTTAAAGTGCCATCGCTTTTGCTGAGAGAATACTGTACAGCAGAATCATGTTTCAATGATTCACTTGTAGTGACTTTGGTGGTAATCGTAAGTTTGGGGTCGGAGACTCCGGGGTACCCCAATCCCTCCAGTTCACTAATTGCAGGTGCGAATTTAGCTGCAAGGTTTTTATCAAAAATACCCCGTGCTGTTTCTGTCGCCTCCAGTATCTCCAAATCCGCTGGGGAAGGAGTCTTCTCTGGGTCTAAGTGTTTATCATAATAGCTACGCATTTGTGACGATAATTGTTTTCTGACTTTTTCTCCACCATCAGAACTATCTGGATCTGAAAATCCTCGTTGCGCGTCAATCATATCAATTTTGATAATTCCCTTTAGGGGATTGTCTGTAAAGCATTCCATTTCAAAGGGTGTCGGTTGTGGCGGATCATCCTCTAGCTTAGAAGGATCTAAAATAAATGCTTTAATTGAAAAATATGTAGTAAGTTTACCTTCGAGGAAATCGCATAAATCTTTGGGTTGTAAGCTGATGGTCGAGGGACCACTCGCCTTAGAATCTTCGGTTTTACGAGCGGCGAAGTACGCCTCTCTGTACTCACTAAACAGTTTAGATACGTCTTTCGGCAAGAAAGCCAACCGTATCCCTAGCTTCCCGCCACGCCACTTTAAGGTCGGAATTATACTGGCAACATGGTGGATTTCCTGACGCGACACTTCTAGCCAAATATCCATTTTAGGCGCAATCGTCTCCCAGCTCGTTGTGTCCTCCGGCATCTCAGCTTTTTCTTTGACCCACTCAGTCCCAATATTATTAATTTGGGTACGATTTGATATCGTTAAATCGTTAAATGTAAAGCTGCGCCCTGCCAAAAATTTTCCAAGGGCATCCATAGCAGATGTTTTACCGCTATTGTTTGCGCCAACAAAAAGTGTCGTTTTTTCACTGAACTCAATACGGCATTGCTTCAACTTGCGGAAATTTTGAATGTATATAGATGTAATCTTCATAGGATCATACTCCTCATGCTTTATTTCAATTACTTGGTGAACTATTATCTCTCTAGTTTTGTTGCGACGAAATCGCCTGCACATTCAAATTATAGCTATAACTCATAGTTACACTTAATAAGTTTATATATTATGTGCAGTTAACAAAATTGAAAAATCCCTTATCCACTTTCTGATAGCTACTAATTTAGTATATAATAAACAAAAACATTGTTCTACCAAAAAATACAAATTTCTCGTATTTCTGGATTTTCTTTTGCTTTCACAAAGTTCCCCAAGTCTTGACCACATCCAAAAGAAAAAACACTACCGGCAGGGCATAGCCGACTGCCTTAGATATTTACGATTACGTTATAGATTGCTGCCTTTGAATTTTTTGATGACTATGTGAGTAATGCCATATTTCAGACAGCTTTTCGCTCCAAGTATTTAAATCCCCCTGCAAATTCCAAGCTTCCCAAAACTCGTGACTTTTCAACCTTTTCCAGATAGAATGAACAAAACTACCAACATGATCTCAAACTTATAACATCCTGTTTTTAATCAGAACCTTTTGTTCTTTTCCGATAGTTCTGTTCATTTTCAAATTGCATAAACAAAGCCGCTATCCCTTATAAATCATGATTCCAAGGCTATTTAGAGGCTTACTCATGAATTTTAAATCCTGTGAGTATGCCTGCTCTGTGCATGGAGCTGCTGAGTTACGGTATCCAAATCGTACTGAATACCATTTCTTTTTAGCAAAACCTCCAACGTATGGTTTGCCTTCTCTTTCTCATAGGTCATATTCAGCAGCTGAAAAATATAATTCTGGATTTGTACGGCTGCAGGACTTATATCCCCCGGCATTTTAACAAGATGCTGCTTTACCATTCTTTTCCGCTCCCCTTCCATGCCCTGCGATGCTGCCATTTGAAGGATTAGTTTTTCCATATATGGATAAGAAGGCGTATGTAGAGCGATCCGGTAAATATCCTGCTTTTCCCCATGGCCAAAGCAGGGGCTTTTTTGCTCCAGGTTGTTTATGAGAGCAACACACTGTCTCACGTTCTCCATATAAAACATTTAAGCACCCGCCTTCCTTGCTTTCATCAGCAATATGATTTCCCGCAGCTTCTGCATTTTCTCCGGCGTCTGGCCGGCTCTTATGATCTGGGTCACTTCCTGATAGTCAAGTCCCTGCTCCACACATTTTTTCACCTCTTCCATCTGTTCCGGTGAAAGCTCGGCACCAAGCAGCTGCCCTAACATACCATCGTCCTTTTTTACAAACCCTAACCACTTCGCCAGACGCTTGTTTCTGCTTTCTTTCTCATCCTGCCGGGCAGAAACCTCCGTATTCTGCTTAACAATTGGTTTCTGCGCAGTTTCCTTGGTCTGTTTTGGCTCCTTATCGTTTTGCAGCCTCCGGATTTCCTTCTCTTTTTCTTTCAGCTGCCGTCTTAATTCCCTTATCATTTCATCCTTAACCTGCAGGCTTTCGTATAAATCCTTTATCTCATTGTTTTTCTCCTCAACCACATGCTCCTTCACCAACATTGACAATGCGTCAAAACGCTCATTGCTTTCTTTAAACTGCTGAATGGATTCCTCCATGATCTTCATCAGCGCCTGCATATATTCTTCCATGCCGTCTTCTTTTTTGCCTGTCTTAGCCAGGGAAGCCTCCAACTGCAGGCGCATTTTTTTCATTTGGTGGGCATTGATCCCTTTGCCTGCATAGCTTTTCACCTGTTCAAAAGCCAGGCCATGGATAAATCCAAGGGTCACTTCTTTTAACTGGTACTGATTAAGATCTCCATGCTCAAGCAGAAAATCCAGTGCTTCACTGCCTACATTTTCCATGACGGCAAATACGATCTGCTGCATCTGTGCCCCGGGTAAATTCTTCTGTGCAATCTTTTGTATCTCCTCCAATGGGATGCCGTAATGAATGGCAGCTGCTACTGCCTCGGCCTGGTCAGGCTTCATCCGCCGCCTGCATTCCTCCAGATACCGTTCCTCTTCTAATGTCATCAATAAACCCTCCTTATTATCGTCTCCTGCTATTATCAAAAAATCCCACCGGCTTGTCCTTTCTGACTTCCGGTGATCCGAAAAAATCGCCGTCGTACACACCATCAATTAAATTATTCCTGAACACATCTTCTTTTTCTGTGGAAAAATCCTTATACATGCTGTTTTCTGCTGCTTCTTTGACCGATTCCTCCATCAAAGGGTTGTTTATAATCTTACGGAGCATGTAAAACTTCTCCGACTGTTCCGTTCTAAAATCATCCAAGGTTTTGACTTCCCGTTTCTCGCCATATTCCTCACGGATCCGCTGAAAATCTATGTAAGATGGAACGGAACCATAATAAATTCCATGATTCCATTCTATTCCATAAATCTTGTTATCTGCTGTCGGCAGTTCCCCCTTGGGAAATCTCGCAAAAAAGCCAACGCCAACAGCAACAATAAATTCTCCGCTGCGCTGCTTCATCAGCAACAGGTTCCTTTCAGACAGTTTCTCAATCACACGATAGTCTTTACCATTCAGATTGTGAAGTATCTCTCCCTGGGAAAAAGTCCTCTCCACCGGCTCATACTGATACCGGATCCCTGCACTTCTGCCATCGGTTCCTATTCCGATTGCCTTCAATGTATCCAGACACGCATGGCTGCATCTTTCCTCATTAAGCAGAACCGGTTGGTCGGTACTGTTAAAGTCTCCCATCAGAAACTGCCGAAGCTGTGTTTCTCCATTACAGAAACGTGCGGATACCGACTTGTTGGCAATGTAATAAAATTCTCCCCAATGGTCTTTGTCCGCCAGACTCTCATACAGATCGCTGATCGCATCTGCTGCCTCATTCATTGTATCAAACACATGTAACCGCATCTGGGCTTTGTAATCCTCAAACGTCAGGAGCATGTTAGTTTCCGTTCCTTTCCAGTTCTCTGTTACTAAAATAATCTTATTTAATTCCATAAATCCTCCTCTCTATCATCAGGGGTCTGGGATCCGCCTGACCGACATGGCACTATTATATTTCCTATGGCTTACTGCCTTAAGTCTGTTCATTATTTTTTTGCCCTCTTACAGCGCAGTCATATTTTTACTTTATTTTCATAGTTTTTTTCTGCCGGATTCCCATTTCCTTTTGATAATCTTTGCTGAATACTTTCTCATGCAGGCGGGCGGCGATTCTCCTTTCCCTTAAAATCTCCTTTCGCAGATCCCTGATTCTTTCGCTTTCATTCTGGAAATAAGAATCCAGATTTTCTGCCTGGACGGCGGAGAATCCCAGTTTATGAATCTGCTCTTCTAACTGCAGGTAATGGCGGTACTCCGCTTCAAATTCGAAATATCCCTCTACTGCATATAAATCCGCCTCCGATCTGGCAGTCCGCAGCTCCTTTAATGTATCTAAGACCACTTGGTATCTGCTCTTCTCCAGCATAAAAGCTCTGCTCTCTTTTCCAATATCATATAAGCGCTGGTCTAAAATACTTTGCCGTTCTTCCAGCTGGTCTTTTCTTGTAATACCGTAATCCACAAGGAACAGATACTCCTCCTGCAGCTGCCTCAATATTTGCAGGTTCGCTTTATACTTCCACAGCTTCGGGTTTCCATGGATTTTACCGGCGCGGTACTTCCGTATGAAGCACTCTCTTTGATGCCTGGTTAAATGCCGGTTCCGATAAGGGACGAAGACATAAATCAATGCTGCCTCCTTCTCCCTTATTTCCGATCCGGATATTTCAGGCACCGGCGGCCTCTCAATACGGAAACGCAGCATTTCTTCCGCATATTCCTCACCGAAGTCATCGATACGCCTATGGCGCTGTGCCCCTGCCTCCCGGACTGCTAAATGCTTCTTTCCCCGCAGGTCATACCCCATATGCTTTAACAGTTCCTGAAATTCTTCGTAGGTATCTGCTTCCCGGACTGCACGGTCTACATCCTGTTTAATACGCCGGTTCCGCTCTGATAGTGCTTTTTTCTTAACTTTTTCCCCTTCTGCAAGACCTGTCTGTTCCCTGCATCGTTTTTCCCTGACTTTATCAAGGTCCAGTACCCCCAGCTGATATTCTTCACACAGCCGGTTGACAAGCGGCTGGATGTATTTCTCCCAATCCCCTTTTTTATAATCGTACTTGTACCCATCTTTACAGCAGACACTGTTAAATACCAAGTGCGCATGCATGTGATCCGTATCATCATGGACTGCATAGACCGCCTCAAATGCATCTTTTAAGTACTCATCTGCGAACTTCCCCATAATCTCATACACAATATCCGCAGATACATCCGTCTCTTCAAAGGAAATGATGATATGATAGCCCTGCCTCTTATCCGGCTTGCCGTAGTGGCGTTTCGTATCGATCATCTGTGCAAGCGCTGTTTCCTTACCACAGTTGATACTCCCCACATACCGGCCATCCTGTGTCTTCTCCGGATCCATGATGTATTTCAGGGCATTCGCCAAGTGCTTTGCCATGTATCCGGACTTCGCCTGTTTCATATGTAATATCCTGCTGATTGCCATTTAATCACCTATAGCTTTTCCAGTACCGTCTGCATCAGGGTTTTTAATTGCTTCATCATCACATACAGCCGATGCTTGTCTTCCCTGGAATACAACCCGCTGTTATTGTTATGGATCACCTGATTGATATTTACGCCAATACGGTTGATTTCATTATTCAGGCGATACAGCTCTTCCCGGATGGCCGGATAATCTCTGGGCTTGTTGGTGATCAGCATCCGTAAATATTGGGAATCCTTTATCCCTAATTCCTCTGCCTGCCGCTGCAGTTCCATAAGTTCTGCTTCCGACAGCCGGATTTCCTTTCGACATTTTAAATTTTCTTTCACAATTTCACCCCTTACCGCAGTTTCGATGGTACTGCCATCGTAAGCGCCTCCTCCATCTCTAGAAATTTTTAATGATCAATTCCTTAAAGGAATTGCCCGGTGACATGTTATTGCTGCGCTCTACTGGAATCACCTGATATTCCTGATACAATTCACGGATAAAGTCATCATCGTTATAACTTAGGACAAACTTCCCCTTGATATCCTTTACTGCCTCTTTTAAACGGAGATGGTCCGCTTCCCCAAAAGGCATGCCGTAATATTTCTCAGTCTGGTGGTAGGGCGGATCCAGATAAAACAAAGCCCTGTCCCGGTCATAAACCTTGATAATCTTGTCAAAATCCCTGTTCTCAATCACTATCCTTTGAAGCCTTTCATGCGCCCGTTCAAGGGACGCTGCTATCTTATGCGCCTCAAGTACTGCCCTGGTTCCGGTAAACACCGTCAGTTTAGCGCCAAAGCTGCATTTGATCATGAGATAAAAACGTGCCGCCCTCTGGAGATCGGTCATTCCCCGGGTATCCGCCTGTGCCAGTGCGTCATGAAAAAGCTCCCTTGAGGTCAGGCACCATTTCAGCTCTTCCTCCAATGCCTTCTCATGGTGCTTGACACACCGGAATAAATTCACCAGATTCCCGTTCATATCATTATAGACTTCCAAAGGCGCATGCTTCTCTTTTGCAAACAATACCCAGCCTGCACCGCCGAATGCTTCTATATAGCGGTCATAGCTGCCCTCCTCCGGGAATTCCTCCAGAATCCTCTTACGCAGCAGCCGTTTCCCGCCAATCCATTTAATAAAACTATCCATTTGATTCCCCCTTGCTTTTCTGTTTTTATCGTCCTATTGTTTTCTGCATCATTTCTCACATAAACAGAAAAGTTATAAGAATCCCCCCATTAGGTATTTCCGGCAGCCGGGGTGGGTCCGGTAGTTTCCGTATACCGTTTTTTTGTTTCCCGTTCTTATATCCTCCCCACGATATTATTTTTCTGCTTTATCTGGATTTCCCATCCTGCTTCTTTTCTACTGCCGGCTTTCTTTCTCCCCGGTCTCCGGTAAAAATAAATTGTACATAGGCGCCCTTGTCTTCCGTGATCAGGTCAACGAGTTCAAACTGGTCATTTTGGAAAGCAATCCTTTGTACTGCAAAAGCATCCAGCATGTTGGTAAGCCCGCTGTCACGGATTTCTAAAATCTGCGCCATGATTGTATCGGTGATCACCTGGGTTCGTTCCAGAGTACGGGCTTCCTCGTTTATAATTGCGAAAGCCCGCGTTCCATTTCCCACGATATGGTATCTGCCGTCATCCGAGCTGTGATGAAATCCGTATCCGGCAGCCGCCATCTGTTCCCTTGTCATTGCCGCCAAAGAAAAACTCCCCCGTGGTGTTTCAATCCTTTCCCCGGTTAAAAAGTCATCCGGCGTAACAGCTTCTATCCTACCCTCCTTGATCTGTTCCAGTTTCCCCTCCCCGGTGAGCGCCTGCATCTTCTGTTCCTTGATTTTATCTACTGCCAACCCAATGCTCCTGTCTTTCCGATCGTAAAAGAAGAGATGGTTCGATAACTGTTCTTCTTTATTTCCGATAAGATTAAATTCATACAACAAGTTTTTCATCTGAACAGCCGTATAGCCTTCACAGGAAACTGCCATAAACTCATGCACACTGGCAGGCAGCAGATATAAATCAGTACCAACTCTGTCTGCCAGACTTTCTATGGCATGGGTATTTAAAACAGCACCGGCACCATAATAATGGTCTTTTGTAGTGATAATATACATTTCATGCTTACTTTCCGGTTTTGGGAAACCAGATTCAATTCCATGATCCAGCTTTAGATTTTCGTCTAATGTACGGATAATGATGGAATCTAAAAAAGCACGGTTATTCACTACTTTTTGAAAAAGTTCCTCTTCCATGATGTCCCATATCTCAAGCATCTGATGGCTCACGGTCAGATGAACCGGTTCCAGGCTTACTTTCAATGGAACCTCAAAGGCAGCCACCAGCCCCTTCCAGTTAAGGTGAGGACGGTCTTTCCACAGGTCTTCATTTTGGGGATTCAACAGGACGGGGATAATCTCCTTGATCAGGCTGCCGTCTACAATCCTCTCTTCCAGCCTTTTGTTATTCTCTTCTTCGATTTGCAATATGCACGCTCCTCTTCTTTTTTTCTTTTATCTGCCTATACACGCCCTGGGCGTGTCCGGTCTGGTTCCCAGACCTTTGCAAGATACGGATTTTGCCGTACAAAATCCATCTTGTTAGGTGGCAGCGCCCCCTAAAACCCCCATGGTATGTATAATAGGTAGATACCTGATAGCAAAACCGTATTTCTGCTATCAGTAAATCAATATTTCTTTCAATATCTGCTGTCAGTTTCTCTCTTCTGACTGCAATTTTCCCCCGCAAAATGAAATGGCTGACTGCAATCCGGACTTTCTGCTTTCAGTTCCCATCTCCATTGATGTCAGTTTCCCACTTTTGCAATCAGTTTTTCTTTCTGCTGATGTCAATTTCCTGTTTTTACAATCAGTTCTTTTTGACTTCTGATGTCAATTTCCTATTTCTGCAATCAGTTCTTCCTGCTCCTGATTACAACTCTTTGCTTCCGTTATCAGATTTTCCCTGACTACAGTTCCACTCATCTGCAATCACTTTTAAATTTCCGTTTTCCGGCACATCAGGAACGCCTTATAATTGCTGATCCCATAAAACTCATCCGCACAGAACTGCCCAACATTGGCAAACGCATTCTTCTGATGAAAATGCATGGACTGCCGATTGCTATCCCGGACATGGGCATAAAAGTCTTTCCCGGGAAAAAGCCTGAATAATTCCTGATAGAGCATGGTTCCTGCTCCTCTGCCCTGCCATGAAATATCCGTGGCCACCTGCCTGATATAAATTCCCTGCAGCTCTATCTGCTGTGGAATATCCCAGTCCGTTTGGAGCGTGACACGCTCCGGTAATTCCTGCAGAATGTTTACATAGGCAATCACTTTGTTTTGTTCCTCAAGCACGTAATAGTCGTTATTGAAATGATAAAAAGGACCCACAAGAAGCCCTCCGTTATCTTTATGGTTCTGGTCATGGATTGCCTGGATCAATGGCATATCCAATTTTTTATATGGTCTGAACACAATATACCTCCTCTCGTATAATAATCAGCGGCCAATTCTGTAGATGGCCGCCGTGATCATGTATCTTCCCGTTACCGGGCCTGTTGATGTCCGGGCCATGGATGCTGGCCCGGAGAATTTTAAATATTTCTTTTCTGGCACATCTCCTCCGGCAGAGGCTGCCAATGCAGGCTCTTATTCCTTACAGCTGCCGGCTCCGCCTATATTACTGGTTTACTTCTTTTTCAAGGCGCTTGAATGCCTTTTCAAATGCACCGATTCCCGAAAAAAAAGAAGACAACTGCACATCTTCAAACAGATAGGGCATTGCCTTGTATAGTTCTAAAAAAATATGAAACAGGACATCCACAACAATGGCATTGCCTGTTTGTTTATACAACTGGCTGTCACTGACGCCGGCTTCTTTAGTCCTGCGGAAATCTTCATCTGAAAATCCCATTAAGCGGAAACATTCAAGCGGTGTCAGGCGCCGGATACGGATCAGGGATTCCAGGCGGCAGATATCACAGGATGTCAGCAGCGTAGGGCTGATCGCCCCATGTGCCTGTACCCGTCCCCGTTTCAATGTTTTGGGGTAAGATATGCGGGCCACACCGCCTTTCACACATTCCTCATAACCCTTCTTCGTTTTCTGCCTGACCAGGATCACATTATCCTTTGTGACCGTTGTCAGGCTATGGCAGCTTCGCATGCCGCCATCCGTTTCCAGGCACTGGACTGTTTTCCCGTCTTTATAACGCCCTCTGATGGCTCCCACTGCTTTTTCAATGATCTGGGCCTGATGATGCCCCGCCATATGTGTCCCGATAATTCCCATTGGGGAATAGACCTGCCCCGAAGTAAAGCCTTTCCCAATCCTCCCGACCGAAACAATTTTCGGCTGCTGGCCGCCACCGCCGCCGCATGCCGTAAGCGCAGGGCAGCATCCTTCCGGGAAGTAAACACGTCCCGTCTGGGCATACTGGTTTTCTCCTGCAATATTCCCCGCAAGTCTCAACTTATTTTCAAAAGCCTCCAGGGCATTTTCATCCGGCTCAAAGAGTAACGCTTTCCGCTCTCCCATGTCCTTGATCAGCTTATGGACCTTTTCCTGTGGCAGATAGTATTTCTCATCAGCCTCTTGCTCTAACACCTCGCTCAATGTGGTATAAATACCTAACGGCTCTGGAAACTTGAACTGCCCGTTATCCAATTCTTTTTTAATTAAGATCAGATACACCCTTTCCCGGTTCTGCGGAATACCGTAATGCTTTGCATTCAGCACTGTCCAGTATGTATGATACCCGTACTCATGGAGTTCTTTCTCAAAAAGCCGAAACGTGGTATTTTTAAATTTCTTTCCTACGATATTTTTTACATTCTCGTAGATTCCCCAATCCGGTTTTGCACCCCGTATGATCCTGAGCCATTCCACCAGCAGCGAAGACCTGGTTTTATCCAGAGCCTCCGACCCACAGGCCGGGCAGGCCGAACGCTTTTCATAGTGTACCGTAAGCGGATTATAGGCATTGTTGCAATCCCTGCACTGCCACACGGAACCGGCTAGATTGCCGGATATGGAGAAGTCCTGGCAGGGACTCCCACCGCATATCACGTTGAAATCCGGCAGCTTATTTTCATCTATTTCTGTAATATCTCCAAGGTTTAATGCTTCATCCGTGCCATGGATTGCACAATAACTTTTGACTGCATGTTTATCAAATTCACAAAAATTTCTTAGGTTGTATTTCATATCCTTACTTTCGCAAGGTGCAGCTACACATTTTACCCGGGATTACTCACTACTTCCTCCTGGTTAACTATTTTGATCCACAACGTCGAGTTACATCTTTACATGATTGGAACCCACAGCTACATTAAAATATTCCCTTGCCTATAGAATCTTAAAAACACCCCTTCATCATGCCGCATGACCGGATATGTGCCAGAATGAACCACCCCCTTTCAAAAAATTGTTATAAAGGACTCAAATTTCTACTTCAATGCATGTCCTATCTCTTCGGTGCATCCGCAGCGCGCAGCGGAGCCTGCCAAGTCCTGTCCTCCGGAACCATACTCAGTGTGCGTTCCCTGCTGTCATAAAAATACACCTGATTGGAAAGTACCTCTTCCGGAAGTACCTGCGTTTCATTAATCTCACGTACCATGTCCCGAAGTTCATCTTCCCTTGAACGATCCTGTGCCGGGATCGCAATGCATTCATGAACACTGGATGGTAAGATATAAAGATCATCTTCCATCGCCTGGGAAACTTTTTCCATGGCATCACTGCTTAATATGGATCCGGCTCCATAAGCTTTGTTTTTGTTGGAAATGATAATCATTGGGGAATCCGAGTCTTTTACATTGCTGATATCTTCCGATGGTTCATAATCATCAGACATCATGGAGTTTATACACTCTTTCATGTCCATCAGGAATATGTTTTCCGTAAATACCGCACCATGAAGCGCTGCCTCTTTTAATTCCTCCACGCTGACTGCAAACTGGTCTAACATGTGGTCATTCACTAACATGGTTGCCCCTATTTCATCTGCAGATATCCGAAATGTGATTGCTAAATCTTCAAACGGAATATACGGGATATTTTCCAGATATTCCTCGTTTCCCTGGCGCGGTACCAAGGCCGGATAGACATTTTCAAGCTTAATCCTCTCCTTTGCCATAATTTCTATTTTTCCGCATTCCTTCACCTTTTCTTTAAAAACCTGTACATGGTCCGCTACAATTCCTGAGATGACTTCTCCAGCCAGATATTGTTCGTAAAGATTCTTCTGGTATACGACGACACCGACAGATGCCCCTTCCGGAACATAGTTCAGGGAATCCATCATGATGTTATTCTTTGGGGTTCTTCCTATCTTTACTTCCCCGCCTAACTCCCTTTCTACCGCTTCTTTTATTGCCGCTTCTATTTCGTCTTTAAATAATTCGTAATTCATAAAATCCTCTCCATTCTTTTTATTTGATTTCACACAGGCATCATAACTAAACTGCCTTCTTTTTTTACACATGCTTCAAAATTTATTTCCTAATCCCTTATTTATTTAGAATAATAGAAACAAATCTATGAATAGAGCATACCGAGGATCTGCCTGACATAAACCGTACGGATCCGCTCTATATATGCTCTTTTCCCCTTTCCGTGAGGCTTCTTTCTTTGGATTTCACCTTTGACATGCTCTAACATTTTTTCAAATTCATCCATCTGCTGCTTTTCCCTTAAAAGCTCCTTATGGGAATATTTATGTCTGTTACGCACCTTTCTTCCAAGCCTTCTATCTTCTATGGGATACCGGTTCCTTCCTCTTTGTTTCGGTTACCGGCCGTGCCGGGCTGTATAGAAAATCTTTCTTCTGCAAATTTGCAGAAACAGCTCTTTCTTCACCCATAGCTTTCTTATCATGGTGCTCCCCGTGATAACTGATCTGTTTTTTTGTCTCTCCAAGACTCTTCTTATAGCTCAGAAATTCATTGAAGTCTTTCCCTATCGGCGGGAACCGGTAATCCACTTCATATCCTGCCGCCGCATACTTCCTCATTAACTTAAACACCGCTTTGTGTCCTGCCTTGTCATTATCCAGGCAGAACCGGATATGCTTAATATGAGGCTGCTCCTTCAGCAGCTTTTCAAGCGGCCCGTCACTCACCATACCGAGTGCCAGCATGTTAGAATGGTAATCCTGGTAGTAATCCATATAGGACATCATATCAATCGCCCCTTCAAATACACAGATCTCACCACTGTCTTCATGGATGATATTGAACCCGTAGGTCTTATCATTTCCAGGGACATCGCCTTTGTAGCTTTTCCCAAACTTGTCCCTGGTCCCTCTCTGGCTGGCAAATCTCACGATGCCGTCCTTATCCCTGCCAAGAAATACGATATTATGGTAAGGCGTGCTTTCATAGATCAGCCCCTGCCTGACGAAATAGTCAATGACCTGCCTGGAAAGCATTCTGGTTTTCATCAGGTAGGCATACATGCACCGGGAATCTCCGGCCGGCTCCGGAAGGACAAACGCCTTCTTTTCCGGTACGGCTTTCGCTTCCGCTTTTCGCCGGTGCTTAAGTTTTTCCCTCCACTCTTCCGTGATTTCCCCGCCTTTATGATACCCTTCATGTTTCAGCAAGAAGTTGACCGCTTCCTTAAACTCCATGCCTGAAAAATACATTAGGAAATCAATCTGGCTGCCGCCAACACTTTCACTGTACCGGTACCAGCTTTTCCGGTCAAAAATGATGACGGAATCCATAGCTTTCAAGGAATATCTGCTCCCGACCCTTTTGGTCTGATAACCCATTTCCTCCGCCAGCTGCACTAAGTCCACGGATTTAGCAATTGCATACTCTTCATCTGTAAATCCTGGCATGCCTTTCACCCCCTCGCTGCTTATCCCAGCTCATTTTGACTTTCCCACCGCATGACAAAATACGGTCTAAACTCCGGATACTCTTTTTCAAAGGCATGCAGATACCGGAAGGATGATCTTTTCTCTCCCTGCATTTGGCAGCATAAGAACCTCTCCCAAACAGCGGCATCTGTAAATACCTTAGAATATATACCTGATCGCAGCCGTACACTTCCTCATAGGAATAAAGCAGCTTTACATCATGCCCATGCGCCTTCCAATACCCTGCTATTTTCATGCATGCAAGGTTAGGAAAGCTGGTAGGACTTGTGAAACAGTTCCGCATCAACAACCCCGGTCTTTATGAGCCTGCTGCTCCCTGCTGTAGATCAGGACATGTCCCATCTCCATCAGCCGCTTGCAATTGTTATAAGGGCTGATAATGGACTTTGCTTCTTCCACAGTCAGCCCATACACATACAATTTCAAAATCGTCTTCATTTGGTACCAATCCAGTTCCGGGTCTGAAATCACCTCTGCCTCTTCATAGGTATTATGCGCCACCGCATCCATGATCACTTTCACCTGCTGACAATCCATATGCGGTTTGATGGCCAGCCTCAGGGCCTTATGAGGGATTCCTTTCCGGTATCTGTTTGCTATCACCCGTATCGCTTCCGCATCTAATTCACACCGCCGCATCTCCCGTATGATATCTTTCGGTACTTTTTGCTCCAGAGCGTCCATGATGCTTTTCGTCACACACTCATCCTCTGATTCATCACCCTCAAGGATAAAGTCCAGGGGCAAGCCCCTTTCAACCGCATTTGCCAAGAACAGGATGCGGCTGGCTGTTTTTCCTGTTTCTACGATCTCTTTCACCTTTTGATAAGACTTACGGTCAACATACAGTAATATCTTCACTGCCCGTTCCGCTTCTTTTGGTAAAAAAACTTCACTTTGCAGTTTCTCAAATAGATTTAATACCATCATAATCTCCTTCTTCGTAAATTTAGGGCAGCCATTTGGCTGCTCCATCAATAGTTACCTCTTATAAACTTTTCTTTTTCCTTCTCCTTACCATGCGCAGACCTACATATACACTGGTTCCACCAGCAACAACCAATGCTGCCACAGCATACAGGATATCTGTCGTATCACCGGTTTTCGGTGCGTTGGATTTGGCTTCATTGGACTTTGTTTTTTGGTTTGTAATCTCCTTGACCACTTCTATGACCGGTGTGTTTCCATCTTGATATTCAAAAATGATTTCATAAGTTTCCTCATTTTTGTCATAACCCTCCAGTCCTTTTGTTTCTGTCAGTACATAGACGGTCTTTTCTTTGAATGTGCCATTTTCAAAAGTCCCTATCGGCAGCAGACCGCTTTCTGCCCTGCCATCCTTGTCGGTGATGAGCTTTCCAACCTCTTCCCCACTTTCTTTTTTTGTCAGCGTAAATTCCACGCCTTCTAAAGAATTTTTGGTATCGGCATCTGTTTTCAGGATGACAAGCCTGCCTGCGGCACGTTCATCTTTCATCATAACCTGCCGGACTTTTCCGGTCTCTTCAACCGTAAAGCTTACGTCGGATGCCACCAGGTATCCTTCTGATGCTAATTCTTCATGCAGAATGTAATCTCCCGGATCCAGGGCATAAATGATATGCGGTTCTTTCCCGGATACCCATTCCTCAATGATCTTGCCGTCTTTGATAACCTGCAGCGTAGCACCTTCAATCTCTGCTTCATCCGTTATATCCACCTTTGTGAACTCTGTAACCGTCGGCTGGTTTTCCACTTCGCTGCGCAGCCTGATTACCGTCTCAGAGGAATCCCTGTATGCTGCATCGAAACGGATGGTCTCTTCATATGGCAGATATCCAGCCTTCTGTTTCACTTCCACGGCATAGTATTTCCCATGGGGCAGATCGGATTTGAAAATAAGTTTTCCATCTTTATCTGTAACTGCATACTCAATCAGCGTATCCTCCGCAAGTAAAACTTCACCCCTTGCACCCGTAATCTCCTCCTCATTGAACAAAGCGAACTGCACCCCTTCAATGGCTTTCTTTGTTTCAGCGTCACTTTTCAGGATCTCAATTTCAATTTTCTGCCGTTCATTTGTTAAATCCATCGTGATATAATCCACTGCTGTCTCCTGTCCATGATAAGTAATTTCAAACTCCTTGATTTCCGTATCAAGCACGCAGTTAGCACCAGCTTTTGTTTCTTCCAGATAATAGCTGCCAATCGGAAGATTATTAAGGCTGGCTTCGCCGTTCTCGTCTGTCACTAATATTTCAACCAGCTGATCCTTTGAAAACCTTACAATCCGGTTTCCTGCCTCGTCTGTCTGTCCATCCGGTGTATAAATGGTCTCCATGGCATATACATTAAACCCCGCACCTTCCATGCCTCCGATTTCATAATCGAACGTATATCCTGTGACTGCTGACACCGCATCTTTATCAAAAAGATAATGCGATATCTGATTGACGATTCCGACAAATACATTTTTAAGTTTTGCGGTCAGCTTCTCTTCCTGTGCCTGGACAGCCGCCAGTTTTTCACCCTGCTTCGTGAGTTTTAAGCTGCCAACCGCTTCATCATTATACTGTTCTACAAGGATAATGGTTTTTCCGGTTTCCTCTTCCACCTGATGTGCCATGTTGGAATCTACCGTAACTACGGTACCTACTTTTGCCGCATCATGATATTCACCGCCGGTAACGGTCTGATTCAGCGGGATCTCCACGTCATCCAGTTCCAATGCCATTTCATATCCCGGCTGCACATAGGAATCCGGTGCCTGCACTTCCTCTATCCTGTAGGTTCCTGCCTTTAACTGTTCCGGTGTGATCAGATAACCTTCCTCATTGGTTTCAAACACGGAAATCTTCTCATATTTGGGATAACGCACGATCATTTCCACATAGGCATCCGCTTCCACATCAAAGACTTTATAAGAGGCGCTATTATTTAATACTGCCTGCTGTGTCTGGGCGTCCTTCTTGATAATCTTGAAATAGAACTGGAAGGGTCGGTCATCAAATACTCTCCAGGCCTGTGGTTCCCGGCTGTCATCGGAGATTGTGACAATGAACGGATTCACGGTCTGCAGGTTGTCTGGTGTGGTGCTTTCAAAAACGACATAAGTTCCGTAGGGCAGCTCCGATGACAGTAAATAACCCTTTGCATCCGTCAATAACTCCGGAACGTTGATCTTCTTGCCATTTTCGTAATACCACGCGGTCTCTTCCCTGCCGTGATCGTAGCCAATGAAATCTGCCGCCGTAAACGCTTTCCCATCGGCAGGCTTAAGCGTGCCATCCTGAACCCCGGAAAGGCTGCTGATTAGATAAATCTTAAAGCCTGCTCCTTCCACAAGGTCTGTTTCTGTCTGTTCCCCATCCTCACTGATTTTGATCAGCTGGAATGCCTGCTTCTTAACTGTTTCTTTGACCGTTACATAGCGATGTACGATCTTCACTTCCTGCCCTTCATAGTTTACCTTTACCGGGTAACTGGCCTCATCCACAAGATAACCCATACCTGCTTCGATTTCCTTGACATAATAATTCCCTAGGTATAAATCCGTGAAATCCAGGGTTCCCTCCTTTGAGATCACTCCTTGGGCTACCAGTTCATCCTTCTTATGCACCAGTCCTGATTTTTGGTTCGGATACTGAATATCCTCTGCGGCATAGAGGCCGTATTTTGCACCGGAAAGGCTTGCATCCCCCTGGCTGATGAAATCCTGTGCATCAATGTCGATCTTATTGATATGTACCTCGCCGCGCACTTCCTCGTTTTGGAATGCGCCTTCAAAGGCATAGATATAAGTGGTATCATTCGCATAGGTATACTGGAATGTAAAAATCTCATTTGACATGTAGTAAAATTCCGGTGCCGTGAGTTCCTTAATGTAGTAGGTGTAACCGATTGGCATATCGGTTACAAAGGATGCGATGCCATCTGCACCGGAAATCGCCTGGCTGATCTGCGTGCCTTTGCTTACAAGCACCGTCCCATCCGCTTTTTTGATATCGGAACCGGCAAATAAGCCAAACACTGCGCCTTCCAGTGTCACGCCGTCATTCACGGACTTCTTAACTGCTTTTACTTCCACACTTGGCCGTTCGTTATGATAAGTTGTCTCACCCTTTGCAATCTCCACTGTTTGTCCCGCATAAGATAACGTGACATAGTGGGTCCTGTCTGCTTCTGATTTTCCAATGACCAGGTTTGCCGGTGCCTTTTCCTCAACCACACGGTACTTTCCAAGATATAAGTCCCCAGTCGTGGCACTGCCGTCAGCGCCGGTTGTCAGTTCTGCGACTAAATCACCAGACTCATGTATTTTCGTTTTCTGGTCCTGGCTGTAAATGGTTTCTGCCGCATAGACTTTGTACTTCGCCTCTGCATAAGCCGTATTTTCGTAGATAAATTCCTGGTTCACTTTATCCCCCTGGACCTTTACCAGCTCCTCACCCTGTTTACGGACAGTGATCCGGCCTTTCTGCTCATGGTTGCCAACCGTTACCGTAGTGCTTTTCCCCGCAACCAGGTTGACATTATATGCAGATGTGTCAATCTTATAACCAATTGGGACGGAAATCTCCTTTAAATATACCGTATCCTGCGTTTTTGGAATTTCAACTTCGGCAGCCCCGTTACTGTCGGTCGCGGGCATCTTCTTGATCAGGCTTGTGCAGGCCTTATCGGAATAAATGCCGAACACTGCCCCACTAAGCTTCACGCTGCTTTCTGCATCCTGCTTGATCACTTTGACTTTGGCAAGATCCATCCACTTGACTTTAAAACTGACAGAGGAATGCGGCTCGTCAAAAAATGCCCCGTAGCCAACGTCCTGTACATCACCGCTTGTTGACAGCACCATGGTTTTCCACTGGGTTGCCATCTGTCCGTTTAACGTCCCGCTTGACCATGTGCCGGTGACTGTCTTCGGTGCACTGAAATAAAAACTTGTTCCACCGTAGATTTTCACACTCCCACTGCTTTTTGTGGTGTCTCCGCTGTGGTATGTTACATTGTCCGGTAATGATACCGTGATATAGTTACCGGAATCCCCTGTTAACTTGAACTTCTCCGTTCTCTGCTGATCACCGCTCTCATACGCTTCTACTGATGTTGGGGACAAGGAGATTTCTGCCGTCGGCGGCGCATCCAGGCTGTAAATGTATTGGATAAAATCCCACAGCCCGCAGGCCTGTACACTCTCCATGGTGCAGCCATAGAACCCAGCCGTCCCGACATAGGAATAAGATGCTGCTACATGGGTAAACACGTACTTGGTCTGCCATGAAAAGCCCGGCATATAACTACCCGTAATGTCTCCCGGTCCGCCATAACCGTAGTATAATATTTTCTGCAGCTTTAAGTTGCTCTCATATTCAGATGCCACATAAGAACTGCTCGGAGGCGCCGCTTTTGACGACTCCAGGCAGTACGCCACTTTCCCATTGACCGTAAAATAATGCGTGGAATAATTCCCCAGGCTCGCAGGGTATGCAATGATCTCCCCTTTCACCAACGTCGCCGCCGCTCTTGAAAGCGTGGCTGATGCCGGGACAACGGATAAAAAGATACCATTATTCTCATCATTGACATTCACGGTTCCTTCCGCATTTTCGGGCATTTCAGGTTCATTCAGAAGCTGCTCCTTTATTTCCGGCTCCGCTTCAGCATCACCGTCCTCCGGGGAGCTTTCATCTTCTGCATTACCCTGGCGGCCACCTGGCTGCGTTTCCGGCTCTTTCACGCTGACGATGATATTGCGTGTGATCTGATACGATGGATTCCCGCTTACCGGCTCCACGTAATAAACTGCCTGGTAAGTACCTGTAGTGTTGTGATCATACTGCCGACCATCTGTACTTTTAGCACCCTTATAGGTAACCTTAACCTTTGTATCATCAAAAGACAGACCTGTGTAATTACATGCCGCGTCAAACGCCTCCCCCACAGTGAGCGCATAATCTTCTGCCGTCACAATTTCATCTGCACCCAACTGCCTGATGACCTCTTCAAGCATAGGAAGCTGTTCCTCTGTTCTCACAGCCGCCGTTTCAGCCTGCAGACCATCGGGTTCCATAGCTGTTCCTGACGCATATACACTTACACCTGCCATCCCCTGTAAAAAAGAAGAACATCCGACCAATACAGCCAATGCTCCCGCTATCACACGTTTTGTTATTTTTCTTTTCATTCTAACGCTCCTTCTTTATTTTTTTACATAAAAAAGACAGACCATTTTAGCCTGCCTTATCTCCCACTGCTGCATGAACCACACAAACCCGCTATGGGAGTTCAATATTTGATTTTGTATGGTTTATGCAGGCTGCGGCTTGTCCCGTATCCGATGCATAAAATCTCCTTCCGTCCCTTAATCCGAACCAACATGGAGGATGATCAATACCAACTGTAAGACTAATAAAAATATGGAACATAACGACTTTACCAAAAACCATCCCAGTTTTCCTATTGCCAGCAGTAAGCCTCCTATAAATCTTAAAATTGATTTTAATACTTCCATATCCATAGCCCCCTTATTCTAATGTGCTATAAAAATCCGCAAACTTTTCGTCTCTGTCTGTACATAGATCCGTTTCTGCAATTGCATTTTTAATATTATCTTCGTTACTTTCTTCCTTCGTTTCTTTCATCCTGGCATACAATTCTTCCAGTTTCCCATCAAGGACTTCTCTTAGGATATTCCTCATGACATCAAACACAGGATTCTCTTTGTCGCTTAAGTAAGCATTCCTATCTTCCAATGCGGTTTTTTCCTGTTCTTCTTTCAGGTGACGGCTGAAATAAACAATGGCTTCCGCTATGAAATCATTATAGGATTTGAATAAATCCTTATTATATCCCATCAGGCAGCCATATGCCTGATGATGGAGCGGCCTGTTTTTATACAGCCTGACCGAACACAAATGCACTTCTTTATCCATGAATACCACCCCTTCTAAATCGGTTTCCGCCTGCTTTTTGCACGCTGGATGCTTTTGACGGCTTCCTCACAGCCCTTTGCATTTGCCCTGACATCAGAGATAAACTGGACCCTCTTATTTTCATTTTTCCCAAAGTGCTTGATAATTGAAGCTCCACCGCCCATAAACACCATCCTGGTAAGTTCTTCATTGTATCCATGCCCGGAGATCATCTTGTAAATCTCCTCCGTATATCCAGTCAGGGAATCCGTAATGAGCGCTTCATATTTTTTCGGACAGTCATAGGTTCCGTTTCGCATAAATGATTCAATAATGTATGCCGGTACGCTTTTCCCCAGCCTGGCAACGGCTTCCTCTGAAGCCTTTTGGATGCAGTACAGTGTTGCACGTGGGTCTATCTGGTAAAAGCCGTTTGGCAGTCCGTCCTCAATACCGACCAGATCCACTGTTCCGCCGCCAATATCAATGAGTAAGCAGAACCCCTTACATAACTCCTGAATGCTATGTATGACAACATGCCCCTGCATAAAAACATACACATTTTCTACCACCACCTGATAGGGGATCCCTTCATAGCGGAAGAAAAGTTTTGGATGCTGTGATAAATATTCCCGGAATCCTTTGCTTTGCTCCTCGAACCTTCTGGGCGGCAGGGCTGCCCCGATGCAGACCGCAGCCTGCCTTTTCTCCCGAGATTTGAGTTCCTTTGCCAGCGCTGCCAGTGTCATGAGGTAATAATCCATGTTTTCTGTCTTATCAACGGTTTCCAGTGTCGGACTCTGACCTCCTATGAGGTAAAACCGATCCTGAAACTCCAGAACATTTTCCGGGTTGTCCGGTCTTGATGGCAGCGATGCTACCGAAGCTGAAAAAATATGCCGATAACTTTTGATGTTCCGGTTCCCGTGATCAATACCAATAATTTCTCTGTCTGCTGTCATTGTTGTACCCTCCTTTTGCCTTTTCTTTTATATCATTTCTGACATTTTTTATCAGCTCTCTCCCCTGCTATTATGCATGCATATAAACAAGCCGTTATCAATATCATTTAAATAATTATGATTATCTTCATCTTTTCTCTCTTCTATTGCTTTGTCTTTGTACCTGCTTATCTGCTGTATAAAATGCTGTACTTTTGCTTTGTGATTTTCGTTTATCTATTATTTGTTAAGCTGAACCTTAAATATGAATATAGATTCCATAGGTTAGCTTTCAAAGGAAATTCTTTACTATAAGAAAAACTTGTTTTGAAATCAATGTTATGATTATCACACCACCTAGAAATGTCTTGCATCCGAAAGATCTTTCCTTCATCAATTTGCTTAGTTAAATGCTCAATAACAAATATATCATTTTCTACTTTAACAATTAAATCAAACGTCACATTATAATAACCTATTCTTATACACTTCATATCTTATTTTCCTCCTCTACTGTGTACACACTTTTTTTCTTTAATATGTTTCCTGTTATAAAATCAGCCTAAATCTTATACAAATCACACAATACTGTCCCATATTAGATAGTAAATATACCTACGAGAATCAAAATTACTTCCACTACTCCAATACCATCTTCTTCCTGCAGAAAAGCTCTTACATGGTTCATACTTATTCACCTCCTTTCAAACACGCGGTAAAATTTTGACGCTGCCTTCA
>Ga0153996_1000195_pt1 | contig 30612 bp, 35 predicted proteins | sample TSNC080MetaG_FD_104728 | JGI IMG/M metagenome (GOLD analysis project Ga0153996, IMG submission 104728) | Attine ant fungus gardens microbial communities from North Carolina, USA - TSNC080 MetaG | ecosystem: Host-associated > Fungi > Mycelium > Unclassified | place: USA: North Carolina, Lumber...
AGGGATAGAAATAATGGCATTGCTGCGGACGCTCAACACAGAGGCGGGCAAGACAATTATCATGGTGACACACTCGCCGGACGCTGCCGAATATGGCAACAGGATTGTCAACGTAAAAGATGGTATTATCACATAAACAGATCATCATTTATGAAGTCAAAGCTGCATTTATTTTCTTGAAACCATTTTGCTCCTACTTCGGTTTCCATAATATACGAATATATAACAATGTTTTCTTTAGCCTAATCAAATATTTCTCTACACGGGAGATTGATACGTTTTCTTTTTTGGGAAATTGCTTTATCAATGGAATATCCATAGGCAATATCAGTAATGCCAGCCCACACCACCGCAGTCGCGCACATTGGGCAAGGCTCATGAGTAGATATTAAAATACACCCGGAAAGTCTTTTTCCAAGTATTTTACTGGCTTCTTTAATTACATTGATTTCAGCGTGCGAAGTGGGGTCATGTTCAGTATTCTCCATTCCCGTAGCAGTTCCTCGGTTGCCACAACCTATATTATTCAGATTTATTAAGGTATCTCCCACAATACGGTAGACCGTCCAATCGTCCATAGGTACTGCGCCAAGAGAGAGGTAAAACGCAATACTGCACTTATTCCAATCAAGACACCACCACTCTAAACGCCCACAACGACGCTCGGTTTGTCAACAGATCGAACTGGCCCGAAAGGTGTTATTTCTCCTGTTTCCGGATTGGTAGGTTGGTCAACGTAAAACAAAAAACCGTTCTTTCCGTATCTGCCGAGCTTGCTTTGGTCGTAGCGTTCACTATCCATACAAATGTTAACGGCTTTCAATGCAACCGCCGCTTCTTTGCTTCCCTCGAAAAGCTCATGTTCCCATAAAAATTCACATTCGATACTCAAAAAACACTCTTTGATTCGCGGCGCGTTGACCTTTGAGGCTTTCTCCGCCGTTAAGCCGGAGGCGGTGATTTCATCTGTTTCAAACTGATTATTACCAATCGTTTTAATACAGCGGTCATAAATGTCGTTTGAAGGGAAATTTAACACACATACCTTCGTTTCTTTCAGTGATTGATACATATGCCCGCCTTTATCGACTTTTCCCATGATACAGATAAAGTTGTCGGCTCCGCTTCCCGCAAAGGTAGACCAAGATTGCAGACAGGCGTTTTCCTTACCGTTCAATTTCCAACCTGTGACGACAAACACCAACGACGGCATGGCTGTCACAAAGTCATACCATGACATATTGCCGCAGGCTATCAAGTATTGCTCAGTTTCATATCCGGCAAGTTTCTCCGGCCTTTCAAAAATTGAAATTTCCTTTTTCATAATGAATTGCTCCTTTTTGTTTCAATCATAACATATCAAATACGACACCTTATATGTCGTATTACTTATAATGAGCTAATATGTTTTTTGCATTTTTACGGATTACATTTACCAATTTACAAGGTTCTATATATTTTGGAATTTTACACTTTTAACTTGTACTATTTATATTCTACCACTAGGCTCCAAAGCACCGATTCCCGTCCTTCAAGATTTCTTTGCAAAACATCCCCTCATCAATCCAAAGACCTTTTTAGGTGAAGATTTATAAGATTACAGGCCTTTAGTTACGACGTAACTCTGACGTATATCCACAGTCACAACATTGTAAGAACCCCGGTCACCAAATCGTAAGAAGTAAATGCTATACTATTGATAAAATCAAAAAATTGAGTAAGTTGGAGGGAAACCAATGAGTATATTGTCTACAAGTGAATTGAAAAAGGTGTACGGCAAGGGAGACAATGAGGTTCGCGCCTTAGATGGGGTCTCCATAGAAATTGAAGAGGGGGAATTTGTTGCGATAGTCGGGACATCCGGCAGTGGAAAGAGCACCCTGCTCAATATGATCGGTGGGCTTGACCGTCCCACTTCGGGTAAAGTGGTTGTTAGAGGTAAGAATATTTTTACAATAAAGGACGAGGAATTGACGATTTTCCGCCGCCGTAATATTGGTTTCGTTTTCCAGAATTACAATCTGGTACCCGTGCTGAACGTCTACGAAAACATTATACTGCCCATTGAGCTTGATGGATTGGGGCCTGACAAGTCTTTTGTAAATGAAATCGTCCGAACGCTGGGACTTGAAAAGAAACTGAACGCCATGCCGAACAATCTATCGGGTGGCCAGCAGCAGAGAGTTGCGATTGCAAGGGCGTTGTCAACAAAGCCGGCTATCGTTCTGGCTGATGAACCTACAGGCAATCTGGACAGCAAGACGAGCCTTGACGTTTTACTGCTCATGCAGACCACCAGCCATCGTTTTAACCAGACCACCATTATTATAACACATAACGAAGAAATCGCGCAGATGGCGGATCGTATTATCCACATCGAAGACGGCATGATTGTTTGAGGGGGTAATGGAGAATGCATGAAAATAACAATACAGCGGTAATACGACGCATTTCCAGCCGTACCGCAAGTGCAAACCGGTCCAAAAATGTTTTTGCGGCATTGGCAATTTTTCTGACCACATATATGATATCCACTGTATTCAGTATCGGAATAAGCTTTGCTGATAATTATTCTGCCATGAATACAAGGATAGCAGGTACCGCCGCATCTATTTTTCTAAGTAACCCGTCAGAGGAACAATATAACACGATAAATGAGCTTGACTACTTGAAAGCAGTGGGTACGCAAATTACCATTGGTTCTGTATCACAGAAAACGGCATTTGGCGAAGATTCCGATATCGCGGTCCTTTATTATGATGGGAGTGAGTGGGAAAACCACTATATGCCTGCGATCAGTGATATAGGCGGTTCTTATCCAAATGACCTAAACGGGATAATGTTATCCTTAGATGCACTTGACCAGCTAGGAATAACCGATCCCGAGGAAAACATGAACATAACGCTCACCTATGTTACGCAGTACGGCGAGAAAACAGACACATTCCGGCTCTCCGGTTGGTTTACTAATTACGAAAATTATGGAAACGCAGGTATTGGCATTGCCCTTGTATCAGAGCAGTTTTGCATGGACAATGGATTTACACTCGAAAATAATGGAAGGATTGCAATATCAGCGGATACCGGCAAGCAGATTGATGTATATGACAAATTGACTCAGGAAGTAACGCTGAAACCCGATCAGGAATTTGACACATCCTTTGACCCAGGCGGGCAAAGCGCTGATACCTCGATAACGGTAATCATTGTAATTGGTATGCTCGCTCTTTTCATAGTGCTTTGCGGCTATCTGTTAATATATAACGTGATGTACATCTCCGTATCAAAGGATATCCGATTTTATGGTCTTCTGAAAACAATCGGAACCTCACCGAAGCAGATCAGGAAAATAGTACGCGCTCAGATGTACCGCCTGTCTGTCATTGGCATACCTGCAGGATTGATTCTTGCTGCGGCGACCTCATTTTTAATAGTTCCCCAGGCCTTAAAGATGTTAAATACCGGCAGGGGCGCTATGCCGGCTGATGTATCATTCCATCCGATAATCTTCATTGGAACGATCCTTTTTGTACTTCTCACGATCATTTTGAGCTGCCGCAAGCCTGCAAATATCGCCGGAGCCGTCTCGCCTGTCGAGGCATCGAAATACACGGGGATAAAAACGAAAAAGAAAAAGGAAAGGGAATCCTCAAAGGGTGGAAAGCTGTACAGAATGGCGTTTTATAATGTCTTTCGCGAGAAAAAGAGGGCCCTTTTGGTGTTTGCTTCCCTATTCATGGGTACGATCACGCTGCTCAGTATAAACGGATTCCTCGGTAGTCTTAACGCCCAAAATTATATTAATAGGTATTATCCATACGACTTCAGATATCAAAGCCTGGCGCCCAGCAAGGAGCAATTTGGCGTCGAATTCATGAATGAATTGTCGTCCATTGAAGGTATTACAGATATGGAGGTAATAGAAACTGCTTTTTGCGATGTGGTTTTTGATGAAGCAGCATTACGCCCATTTCTGGAAGTACAATATAACAGATATTACTCACAGGAGACTTCATATGATGATTTTGTATCTGGCATAAAAAATATAGAGGATTATGGAACCCAGCTAGTGGCAGTTGATGAGAGTTATGTGGAAGCATATAACAAAGCCCATGGGGATCAGATAGATATTGAGGCGTTTCGAAAAGGTGAAATAGTATTCGTTGCAAATTTCTACAATGATGATTTTTCCGATTTTTTCGGGAATAGCCTGACATTAACGGATAAAAGCTCCGGTAACCGGCAAACAGTTACTATAGGCGGGGCACTCAGCTTTCAGGACTTGGAGCGCTCCGTTTCACTTCCGTATATTACTACGACTATAGGGGAACTAGAGGGCATTTATGTCAGCGAGTCCTTTATGGAAAATTTCACAGATGATTCCCAGATCAGCTTTATCAATATCAATGTGGAGGATTCGGAGGAGCCGAAAATTAAATCAGAGCTGGAGAACCTGAACGCAAAACTGATATCAGCAGAGTATAATTTTGACGTACAATCCGATATGGCCGAAGAGTTTGGGTCCTCCATTACCACAATGAATGTCTTAGCGGACGGCATTTCTATCATACTCATTTTGATCGGCATTCTGAATTTCATAAATGTGATGCTGACGGGTGTTCATAGCCGCCGTAAAGAACTGGCGGTCATGGAGAGTGTCGGAATGACCAGGAAACAAGTCGGGAGGATGTTGACTTTCGAGGGACTCTATTACGCATTGATAACAACCGTAATCATTATGACTTTGGGCAATGGTATTTTATCCGTCATTGCAGATTTATCCTTGAAGATCGCGGATTATGCCATATTTAAGTATCCGGCCGGCTTAATATCGGCGTTCATAGCCGTTATATTCATCATCTGCCTTACGGTGCCCGGTATCATATACCGTATAACCGCAAAAGAGAGCATAACAGAACGGCTTCATGACATAGAAAGCTGAAATTTGTAAATATTAATGAAAAAGGCGTATTTCAATACGCTTTTTTCTGTTATACTATTATTTTAGGAAGGTGATGTTATGGTAGCAATTCTGTTGCTTGAAGACGATAGAACCCTGAATAAGGGGATCAGGATAGCTCTGGAAAAGGATAATCACACAGTCATTTCCGCCTTCAGCTTTTTTGAAGGCGTTGAAAGCTATGCAAATAAGCAGTTTGATTTATATTTGCTGGATATAAACTTACCAGACGGCAGCGGCTTGATGTTCTGTAAAAAAATCCGCGAAACTGTCAATAGTCCTATCATTTTTCTGACCGCAAATGATACCGAGTCGGATATGCTGGAAGGCTTCAAAGCGGGGTGTGACGATTATATTGCAAAGCCGTTCTCAATCGAGGTGCTGAGGCAAAAGGTTATGGCCGTTCTGCGCCGTATTGACAGACAGGATTCAAAAGCACAGCAATTCCAATACAAAGACATGGATGTCAATCTTGACCGAATGTCGGTCACAAAAGGCGGAAAAGAACTGAAGCTGACAGCTACGGAATACAAGCTGCTTGAATACTTGATCTTAAACAAGGGCAAGGTGCTGACGCGCTCCATGCTTTTGGAAAACGTATGGGATATTGACGGGGATTACATTGACGAAAACACTTTGAGCGTGCATGTACGGCGGCTGCGTCAAAAAATAGGAGACGACCCCAAAAACCCGGAGTATATTATTACGGTATTCGGAATCGGGTACACTTTTGGCGAGTGAGCCATATTAACGGCGACAGATAGTTCTCAAATAACCGCAGAGATTGGAAGGCTAAAATGAAGCAGGCGCAGCAATTTAGAAAAATCATATACATTCTATCATTTCTAACCGCTTTGGCAACTCCGTTTTTTGTATGGTTTATTGGTGCGAAGACGGTTTGCCCCTTCTTCATATTAGCCGCTGTACTTTTCATTATGATGGTTCTTATGGACAGGCTCCATCAGTCATACATGGACAGGCTGCTGATTGATCTTTCGGATCTTATTGACAGCATTATTAATATGCGGGAGAATGAAATCTTTTCCGATGTGGAAGATACGCTGCTGTCAAAGCTGCAAAATCAAGTGCTTAAACTGAGCGGCATATTAAAAGCCCAAAACAAAGCAATAAATAAAGAAAAGGATGAAATCAAATCCCTTATCTCAGATATCTCCCATCAAATCAAAACGCCTGTCGCGTCGATCAAAATGTTTGGAGAATTATTGCAGGAGCCTGATTTAAGTGAAGAGCAGCGAAACGAATATATGCAAATACTTGCGCAGTCACTCGATAAGCTGACGTTTTTGACCGACAGCATGATAAAGATGTCGCGGCTTGAAAGCGGCATTATCTGGCTAAGGCCGCAATCCGCCGATATAAACGATACAATTCTTCAGGCGGTTAAACAGATATATCCCAAAGCAAAAAATAAGGATATTGAAATTTTGTTTGATGCTGATAGAGATATTACATTGTCAATTGATAAGAATTGGACGGCTGAAGCTCTTTTCAATATCCTGGACAACGCTGTGAAATATACCCCGGAGGGCGGCACAGTAACAATATCAGTTAACAAATACGAGTCATTTCTCCGTATTGATATAGCTGATAACGGCATAGGAATTTCCGAAGAAGAACTGGCTAAAATATGGGAGCGGTTTTATCGGGGTCAGGGAACCGGAGGCGAAGAGGGAATTGGCATCGGTCTTTATCTCAGCCGGAAGATCATTGTTGATCAGGGAGGATATATTAAAGTTAAATCCGATGGAAATGGCAGTGTTTTCTCAGTGTTTTTATATTCCCGAAGTAATTAATACGTGTTTTTTGTAAGGAGCATTTCTGTAATGCAGAAAAACGAAGGTTGCGAAAAGAGTAGGCACTCCCTAAGGGGAGGGCTTTTATACCACATCGGATTATGAACAGGCAGTGCGGTGGGCGCAGCGGGTAAGTGTGCGCCGGAATTTCTGTAAATATGCAGATGTACAGCAGATATAAGGAGGCACAGCAATGGATAAATTGAAATTCGATTCAATCTTTCCGATTATCATATCCCATTTAACGGATAGAATTGCAAAGGGAACGAACCTTACGGAAAATGCGGCAATTGCGGGGTTGTACCGTTCCACCTGTTTATGAAAGCCCGCCAGCCGGCAGAGTCGTAAGCCGTATAAAGCAAAGGGCTCCATGAACAAAAAGCCTGTTGATGGACGATATAAATGCAATAGAAAAGCTGAATAGATTTCTTCAACTACACACGAACTACAAATAACTATGGTAAACTATCTTTTCGGAGGTGTTAAATGCGAAGAATCTTAGTCGTTGAGGATGATTTGGATATACAAGAGCTACTACAAAATTTTCTTGGTGAAGCGGGATACGATGTTTCACTGGCCGGCGACGGTGTAGAAGGATATGCGGCGTTTTCGGGCGGCCAGTACGATCTTGTGTTGCTTGATATTCTGTTGCCAAAAGTGGATGGCTATGGGGTTTGTGAGCTGATTAGAAAAGAATCACAAGTGCCAATCATTATGCTCACAGCCTTAGACAGTGAGGAAGATCAGATAAGAGGCTTAGATTTACAGATTGACGATTACATCACTAAGCCTTTTTCAATGCCAATTCTAATTCGCAAAATAGCGGCTGTGCTGCGCCGCGTGGAAAAAACGGAGGAATACAACAGTCAGATTAACTATCAAGGGCTAACGCTGGATTTGGACGGATATAAAGCCTATATCGAAAACCGCGCTATTGAACTAACGCAAAGAGAATTTGAAGTGTTAAGAGAACTATTGACACATCAGGGAAAAGTCCTTACCCGTCAAATGCTCTTAAATACCATTTGGAAATATGACTTTTACGGGGACGACAGAGTGGTTGACACTCATATAAAAAACATCCGAAAAAAACTAAATGCGGACTTCATCGAAACAATTAGAGGGGTGGGATATAGAGTTGATAAAGGAAATTAAAGGCAGCCTGACTATAAAAATTTTTATAGTCACCAGTCTGCTGTTAGCTTTTTGCTGCGCCTTAACTTATGGCTGCATTGCATGGCTTATGCCAAAAACGTATTCAACAAACATGGACTCCTTGTTAGAGAAAAAAATAGAAAATTTTATTTCAGATCTTGAAAATACGACACTTGAAGATAGTAAGGATTTATTTGACACATTTTTATTAAGTAACGATATTGTAATTCAACTTCATGATTCTTTTGAGCAAGAAATACCAATACCCTCTCATATAAATATAACTACTGATGAAGAAGGGAACCACGGGGCAATAATGTCCGATGAAACTATTAGATACTCTACTGATGAAAAAAAGGACTATTACATTGAAAAAGATAATGGAACTCAGATAGTGACAATGCCCTCCACTTTATTCACCGCGGGCTCGTCACGGAGCTATCTATTTACATTTTCAGATTCAGAGGAACAATACAGATTAACCGTATGGATTGGAACAAAAGCTGTAAATCAAGTAATAGAAGCGCTGGGAAATATCTTGCCGTGGTTGTTTTTTATAATCTTAGCAATGTCCATAATTGCTTCTCTCGTTTATTCCATCTTTGTCACTCGCCCTGTGATTAAACTTAGCGGGATTTCACAGAAAATGTCTACACTTGATTTAGACTGGCATTGTGATGAAAACAGGAATGATGAATTAGGCATTTTGGCACAGAGCCTGAATAATTTTTCAATAAAGCTCTCAAACGCCCTGAACGATTTGCAAAACGCAAATACCAAACTGCAAGACGATATAGATAAAGAGAAAAAAATGGAACAAGCTCGGCTTGAATTTTTTTCGGCGGTATCTCATGAACTTAAAACACCCATTACAATTATTAAAGGACAGTTAGAAGGAATGTTGCTGAATGTCGGTACTTACAAGGACAGAGACAAATATCTTGCCCGTTCTCTTGAAGTAGCCAACGGTTTAGAAAACATGGTACAGGAAATACTGACTGTTTCACGCATAGAATCATCAGGCATTATGCTACACATTGAAGAGCTTAATTTAGGCGAAATGGTAAAAAGACGGTTATCTACTCTTGAAGATTTGTTTATCAGGAAACAATTATTACTTCATATTGATATGGAGGATTCACTTCATCTTAATGGAGACAAAATGTTACTGCAAAAAGTAATCAATAACCTTGTCGAAAATGCAATCCATTATTCCCCGGCTGGGAGCAACATTTTTATTAAGGGTTGGAGCGCGGATGATCATGTAAATTTTATAATAGAGAATACCGGGGTTCATATTCCGGAAGCCGATTTTCCGAAACTGTTTGAAGCGTTTTATCGTGTGGATCAATCTCGAAATCGGCAGATGGGCGGCAGCGGGTTAGGACTTTACATCGTGAAAATGATTCTTGATCGGCATAAAGCCGCCTATATTATCGAAAATACGGCGGCAGGCGTACAATTCAGAATTAATTTTGATTAAGCAAGATATTCACCATAGACTGGCGCTTTGAGAACGTCCGTTTTTTCGCGTAAATTAAACTACATACAAAAAACAAATTCATCACAAATGAATCCCAAACTTATCTGCTATTCTATACTCATCAGCCAACCAAGGAGGTGAGTATTTGAAAAATAAAAATGCAATGGTGGCGCGACAAACTTGATTTTATTACAGTATTATGGAAAAACGTTTGCGCTGGCCGACAATGGAAAATGCAAACCGCATTTTCAAATAATTAAAATGGAGGTAATGTAGTATGAAGAATTTCATTAAGTCTATCACAGACACAGGAGCAAAGAAAATTGGCGCTGCCATTCTTTGCGGCGCGTTGATTGTATCAATGGGCACGGGAATGGCGTTTGCGGCAACGCAGCCAATAGACAATAACTCAGGTAAAAAAACGTCCGATGACATGGTTATCAAAGCGGATGACAGCATCCGTATAGTGGCAGGCTCCGGCGATGGTATGAAAATATCATTTAATGAAGGAAAAATATGGCAGCCATACATTGAATCAGAGGCACAGAACACATGGGGCAAATTGGAACCCTATACTGCCGCCGAATACGAACAGGAAGTTGAAAAAATTAAGGCTTCTATTCCGGTTGCAGTCGCCGCTGGGGAAATAACCCAAGAAGAGGCCGATAATCTTCTCGCACAGATGAATGATAATCTGGAAAAACTAAAAGCAGGCAAGATTGTACTATACAAACCGATTGAAGGCCCCGCATGGATAGATGAATACGGGGAGGTACAAGGAAGCATTATAGGCGTCACTCGTTCCTCATTAGAAATTAAGACAGACAATGGCAAGAAATACAATGCCGTCATTGATGTCAATGGAAAAGAAAGATTCTTAGGCTCATACGACACTCATGAAGAACTTATGGCGGCGGCAAAACAGTATTTAGCAGACGAAGTAAAGGCTGGACAAATAGCTCAGGAAGAAGCGAACAAATTACTGGCTCAAATGTCAAGCCAGGTAAAATAAGCGACTACAGCGCAATGCTCACTAAATAGAATTTGCCAAGCGGCATATAAAAAAGCCATCTGATGGCAGATGATATTTTACGGCCGAAATGTGGCCATGCAGCGGTTAATGCTCCCTTCATAGTAGACAGTTAAAAAACAAAACTGTTGAAATGGAGGGAGTAATCATATGGGATTAAATGGCAAGATACCGCCGGAAGTAAAAGTATGCGCGGTAGGGAAAACCTATGGCCAAAGGGAAGAAAACAAGAGTCCTGTTTTATATTGAGCATAATTGCGAATTGTTTCCGAGACGGGTACAAGATTCCGGCCATGGAGATATGTAAAAAAAATTATAATATTTTTTTTTGCGGGCTTGGTTATATGTGTGGAATAGCATTAATTTTACATATATCGCCACCGACTGCGTTGATTTTTACACTTTGAAAACCTCTCAATTAGTAGTATAATTGTTTATGCCTTTGTAGTGATGAGTCGAACGTAGAAATCTATATTTTGAGGAGGTTTGCATGATAGAAAAATTAGCCTGTAAATTGGGTCGTAATGATGAAACACCAAATATTGAATTGGCAGAGCATCTATGTCGGCAAAATGACATTGCCGGTGTCAAGGAAATTATTGACGGATTCAAAGGAACAGACAAAGCGGTAGCTAATGATTGCATTAAGGTATTATATGAAATAGGTGGGCGAAACCCAAACTTGATTTGTGATTACGCAAATGATTTTATTTCGTATCTGCGTTCTAAAAACAACAGATTGGTATGGGGAAGCATGATGGCGTTAGCTACGATTGCAGAATGTGCTTCAAAGCCGATTTATGATAAATTAGCGGTAGTGATAGCAGCTTACGAAGAGGGCAGCGTTATTACGGTTGATAACAGCATCAGTGTGTTTGCGGGGCTGTGCAAAGCTAATGCTGACTATGCGAAAACTGTCCTTCCAATAATCATAAATCATCTTCAAAAATGCAAGCCCAGAGAAGTGCCCCAACACGCCGAAAGAGCCGCAGTCTGCTTTAACAATGAAAATGCGGAACATTTTATCAACGTGTTAGAGAAACGAAAATCCGACTTAACAACAACGCAACAAACTCGCGTAAATAAATTGCTGAAGAGGCTTTATAGCTTGCAGAGTTGAAATAAACTACTGCGCGTAGTACGCCCTCGTTTCCAAAGGTGGCCTGATCGGTATTCGATAACATGGAAAAGAAAAGTGGTCTGGATGAAAATAGCAAAACACACAATAAACGCTCCTACCCTGACTGGAATAGCAGAGTTTATTTGGCGCTTGACGAGTGATGAGAATATAACCGGCGGCAGACTGCTGCCAGTGGTAAATACGGACTTAATTATCAATCTGTCGCCGCCAATCTTCTATACATCCGTTGCGGGAGAACGAATCCAAGCGCCTCCTATTCATATTCGCAATGTCAAATTACAGCTGCAATCCATAGATCAAGAAGCGATATGTAATGTATGGGGTGTGTCCTTATTGGGTTATACGGCGATTTGTCATTGCTGTATATTGTATCACGCACAAGTTTAAAAGTTTGATACCACTCACGTGTATTATTAATTTCCAAATCTGATAGATACGTAAGTTGATGTTCGGATATGCCAAGCTGTTTGGCTGAAATCTGCCTGTCGCCCTGGGCCTGTGAAAGCAGTACCATGAAATCTGTGTTTTTAAAGTGATTACTGCGCAAACAAAGGCTTTTACGCTCTGTTTTGGGGTGGTTGGGGGTTTCCCCCTTGGACTGCCCGAAACGCACACAGGGGCGGAAAGGGCGGCGAAAACAGCACTATTTTCGGGCAAAAATAAATAAGCCAAGGCTGTAATCGCCCGGGCTTATGGTGTGTGGTTGCTATTCTGTTTTCTCTGTCTAAAATACCTCTTATCAGGAAAAAGCATTTTTAAGCCAGTAATGTTTTTAATATTTTGTGTTTAAATATTTCTATATTCATCTGCAATAAGGCCATACATAGCATAATCACAAATTCCTTGATTATTTATATCGGCTTGTCTCATTGTCCCCTCGTATTTTAAACCACATTTCATCATTACTTTGCCGGAATTAGGGTTTCGCGGGTCATGGCGCGACTCAATACGATTTACTCCTACTTCATTTATGAAAAAACTGATAAGAGAATTAAGAGCTTCGCTTGTAAAGCCTTGGTTCCACCATTTTTTACCGATGCAATAACCGACATGAACCATTTTAATATCTTCTCGTTGTTGGACAATACCAATGCTTCCGATAGGTTCGTTAATAGATTTCAAAACAATTGCCCACGAGTAGTAATCTTTTTTCGCATAGTTAGGTATCCAATCTCTTAATACCATTTTTGAAACCTCAACACTACTATGAGTAGGCCAAGTCAGAAAATAGGTTACATCATTATCATTTGCCCAATTCTTATACATGTAAGAATCGTCATTCATTTGAAATGGGCGAAGAATAAGACGTTCTGTTTCCATATATTTCGTTCCCAAATGTTCCATATCGTTACCCCCGCTAATATAAACTCGTTGCGCTCCCCAATGTAAAACAGGGCAACGCACAAAATGAAATTACTCTGACTAAAATTTTAACATAAGCCACTGCTAAAATCCATCTTTTAATCATGTTCTTTGGATGAGGTCAGAGGTGCAGGGGGCAGAGCCACCGCAAAAAACTCCAGCAACCACCGCGATAGTGTAGCCGGTTTTGCCGTATAATGAAGCAGACGGAAGCGGGGAACAGGATTACTTTTTATCCTTACTCTCTTATGAGCCGTCAACTCAAAAGGTTGATGGCTTTCTTAACCTATTTAACAATGTATCAAATAGTACATTGACACACATAGTAATATGTGCTATGATATTGTAAGGGAGGTGGGTACTAATGAGCGATTCCATTAGCAGTGATTTAATTCGAGGGCATATTGATACAATGATTATGCGTGTTCTGTCAGATGGTGATAACTATGGGTATGAAATTATCAAAGCTGTCAGTGTAAATAGTGGTGGCTTATATGAATTAAAAGAGCCTTCGCTTTACACAAGCCTTAAAAGATTGGAAACTGGAAAACTAATAGAATCCTATTGGGGCGATGAAAGTCAAGGCGGACGGCGAAAATATTATAAAATCACCGAGCTTGGCAATTCGACTTATGAGCATTCCGTTTCCGAGTGGAAAACAGCGAAAGGCTTGATTAGCCAGTTGATTGAAAGGGGTAATTCGTAATGAGTGAATTAAAAAGTCATGTGAATGGTTTGTTTGCAAAATATAAAAGCTGTCAAAAAACAGACGAGTTAAAAGCTGAAATACTGAGCAATCTTTGGTTCAGTCGCCCAATTAAGATAGATGGGCCATATAATTTTGCCCTTATGTTGGCAAGATACTTCACACCGCTTGTAACTATTGTATTGCCTTTGAGTATTAATTCACTCCCCAAATATATCATAAAAAACGAGGTGAAAAGTGATGCCAAACAAGAAAAATAAACTCATTATTGGATTGGTAACCTTAGGTATTCTTGTTTTTGGAGTTACACTATTCTTTGTTATTCAAAGCAATGGCAAAGGAGAGCAGTACAAAGCTGAACAATTAGAGGCAACCACACACGATATTAATTATGTCTTGCCTTTCAAAAATGAATATATGGGGAACAATTCAAACACGGTAAATCTGTTTTACCATCTTCCGCTTACCACATCTGATATGAAGTTTGAATTATTCCCCGATACTTTGACAGTGCAGATTGATTATAGTGATACTTTGCTTCATGTCGGCAAGGAAAGCATGAGCCACAAACAATATGCTGCGCCCGGTCTTGCCGATGAAGTGAACACGATTTATAAAAATGAAGTGGAAAAATCAATCATATATAATTCGACAGCAGCGTTCGCTTTGATTGATAATTTGGAATATATCGTTTACCATTTTTCTGATGTTTCATATAAAGTAAGCCGTACAGACATTAAAGCACTCTACTCAAATTTTGATACAATTCTCAATGAAACGAATTGGAAAGACAATGTCCAAAGTAAGCTAAATGAAAAAAGCTATATTGCTGATGTAGCATCAAGGGTTTTGATTCAGCAATAAAAATTGTGTAAGAGTATAAGTATACTGCGGGGTTCACCTTTTCCCCTTATGCGCCCTTATTCTGTTCTTTGGAAAAGGTCGGGGGCGCGGGGCGCGTAGCTCCGTAAAAGCTAACGATAACCACCGCCCCTTGACATGTCGAGACTATCGTGTTGCTACAAAGACAACACACGTAGAAATCCTTTATTTTAGGCACTTTGCGAAGCATTGCATGTTTACAGGAGAGGGTGAGAAATCTCGAAATAAGCACCTAAAAAACTACTTTGATGTTTCTGTGGTGGTTGACATAGAGTGTGGGAACACAAATGAAGAATAAGGGCTTTTCGACTTTCACATATCCACGTAGCGTACACCCTACCTTAAAATAACAGGCTACACCAACGAAAAATTTTAACTAATTTTTAATTATAATAAGCGTATCATTAGAAATAGTGGTACGCTTATTTAGTCTAAAATTATACATTTGAGTATTCTGCCGTTTCTCTATATAATGAAATCAAAGAACGGAGGTGCTTGGTTATGAGAGAAAAACATATCATGTTTATCTGGATAGCAACGAACGCAAGGTTTTGATACATAGCCTTATTGAATTGAAAAATTCCCTGATACAGCAAGGAAGATATACGGATGCCGTAGATGAGCTAATATATAAGGCTATGAATGCTCCTGTTAAGAAAATGAAAATTGAATATGCCTAAACCACATAATGCTTGCTACCTGTAAGCTCGGATGCTGCCCCTCGTTTTCAAGGGACTGTATGTATCTTGGCACAAGATTGAGAATTTTCGCTACATCCTCTTTTGTCCAACCTTTTTCCTCACGAGCCTTTTTTATGGCTTGCCCTAAAGCTGTGAAATCGCAAATTTCAGTCGTTTCTCTCATAAATTATCACCCTCCTATATTGTACAGTTCTTTCAACTCTTATTAAACGAGTATACAGCTCTGATTATAAGAGGAAATATTTCTTGTGATAGGAGATAATGATTCATATTTGCACACTTTATATTATTCGGATGACCGACTATAATAGATATAGTACAATTGGGAGGTCAGCTATGTTTGAGTATATGACGGTACAAGAAGCTGCAAAGTTATGGGAATTGTTGGAACGACGGGTACAGAAATTATGTTTTGAAAATCGAATTGAGGGTGTTGTTCATCTCAGCCGTGTATGGCTTATCCCTAAGAATGCGAAAAAGCCTGATGACAGACGAAGAAAAAAGAACAGCTCCACCTAAACTCCACAATTTTATGCTAAACTTTTATCGGAGGTGGTAATATTGTCTAAGACGATTTTAATTATAGAGGATGAAACATCCATTCAGAATATCATAAAAGCCTTTTTGGAAGATGCAGGCTACACGGTGGTATTGGCAGACGATGGTGTGGAAGGTATTTCAAAATATCACGAGTGCCACCCAGACTTGGTGCTGTTAGATTTAATGCTTCCAAAAGTGGATGGTTTTACGATTTGCGAAATATTAAGGAAAGAAACAATAACACCTATCATTATGCTGACCGCACTTGATGATGATGACAGTCAGATGAAAGGATTTGATGCTTTGGCGGACGACTACATAACAAAGCCCTTTTCCATGCCTTTGGTACTCAGGCGTATTGAAGCTGTCTTGCGGAGGGCAGATACGCTTATGGGGGAAACTTCCTCGGTCATTCATTATAAAAATATTAGCTTGGATACAGAGAGCTATGAGGTCTTTGTCGATGGCAGGTGCATTATGTTGACCGCCCGTGAATTTGACATACTGAAAATCCTTATGGAAAATCAGGGGCGAGTATTCTCAAGGGATAATTTATTGAATAGCATCTGGGGCTATGACTACTTTGGCGATGAAAAAATCGTCAATACCCATATCAAGAACATCCGCAGAAAATTAGGGATTGACTGCATAGAAACTATAAGAGGGGTGGGATATAGAATTGATAAAGAACATTAAAGGAAGCATCGGAAAGAAAACATTTATCATTATGATGGCACTGCTGATAACCTGCTGTATTATTATTTATGGAATGGTGCTTTACTTTTTACCGAAGAATTACCAGACAGAACTTGAAAGCCAATTTATCACGGGCTTTCAAGAACTTATCAATACGCTTGAAACAGAAGGGGTGGAAAACAACACCCAGACCATATCAGATTTTTCTATAAAAAATAACGCATCTATTACTATTACTGATACAAACGGCAATGAAATTATTAAAGTCAATATTTTGGCGGAAACGGATGATAATGTGAAATCAGATAAATCGCTTGATACATCTTCTAATTTCACATATAGCAATACCACTTATACAATTATTGCAAAAGTTTCACTTGTGGCAGTTGCACAGTCGTATGAAGTGCTGTTGAATTTAATTCCACTTATTGCAATTATAATTATCCTTATTTCCGTTGTAGGTGCGTATATCTGCTCACGGTATTTTTCAAAGCCTTTGGTTGATATATGTTCAGTAGCAAAGCGAATGACACACCTTGATATGACTTGGGAGTGTGATACATCCCGAAATGATGAAATTGGTGTCTTAGCCACCAGTTTGAATGAAATGTCGAAAAGGTTGGAGAATGCCCTGAACAGCCTACAAACGGCAAATGAGCAGTTACAGCAGGACATTGAAAGCGAACGCCGACAGGAAAAACAGAGAATTGACTTCTTCACTTCTGTTTCCCACGAACTGAAAACGCCGATTACCGTTATCAAGGGTGAGCTTGAAGGAATGATATATCAAGTCGGTGAATATAAGGACAGGGATACTTACTTGCGGCATTCGCTGAAAACCGTTTCAGAAATGGAAAAACTGGTAAAGGAAATCCTTGCCGCCGCCAGAATGGGCGGAAGTGATTTTCAGATAACGCCCACTGACTTGAATATCAGTGATATGGTGCGAAAGTGCTGCCGTAAAGTACAGGGGATTGCCGAGGATAAGAAAATGAATATGTGTCTGGAGATACAGCCAGATTTCCACTATCAGGGTGATGAACTCCTGCTGCAAAAGGCGTTTTCCAATATCATTAGCAATGCGATATCTTATTCACCCGAAAAGGCGAAGGTTACGGTAGTATTAAAGGATAATGTTCTAAGCGTTGAAAATACAGGCGTCCATATCAACGAAGGAGATTTAGAGCAGATATTCATTCCGTTTTTCCGTGTTGATAAATCCCGCAATCGGAATATGGGAGGAAGCGGATTAGGGCTGTATATCGTTAAGACGATATTTGACCATCACGGCATATCGTACCGTATGGAGAATATGGAACAGGGAGTACATTTTTCAGTTGTTTTTCCTTAATTGAATATTCTATTTGAGGGCAGATTGCAAAACGCAGTCTGCCCTTTCTATATCTAAAATACTCCTTTACTCCACCTTAGCTCCACTTTTTTCGCATATTCTTTATTCATCAACTTACAGGAGGTTAAACAAATGAGTTTATTCAAAAGAGCGATATTGTATATCATTCGAAAATGGAAGAAAACGCTGCTTATTTTTTTTATTTTGTTTGCAGTTTCTACACTTGTGATTTCAGGACTTGCTATTTCGGATGCACAAGAGGAACAGTCTGCTGGATTGCGGGGTACTACGGGCGTCAGCTTCTCTGTAGGACGTAATTTATCCACTGGTGGGAGGGGCAACGGAAATGGCGGCTCTTATAGCACACAGGAGTATATTTCCAATGAAATGATTGACAGTATTGCGAAAATTGAGGGCATCAAAAGCTATAACGCTTCTTACAAGACCATTTTATCTCTCGCTGATAAAAAAGGAACAGCTTTAGAGCAGATAAACCGTAAAGGCATTGCAGCAGTTGATTGTCAGTTTTATTCCTTTGGAGCTATCAACTCAGAGTATAATTCCCTCTTTCTGTCTGGTACATTAGTTATGGAAGAAGGTCAGCACATTACTTCGTCGGTAGGGGATGGCATCATTATCAGCAAGGATATTGCAGACAAGCACAATCTAAAAATTGGCGATTCAATTTTAGCTGTCAATGACCCATATTCAAATGACCCAACTAAGGAACTGAAAATTATGGGATTGTTTACTGTTGTGGCTGATAAGACTGATGAAAAAAGCAACTATAATATGTCCTCTTATTATGACTATACGGAATATGCTTTTATCAGTATGCCCGCAATGAGAGAATTGCTTGTAAATTATGACGATGCAACTGAATATGATTCTGCTGATTTTTTTGTGTCTGACCCAGAACAGTTGGAAATAGTTATCCAGAATGTTCAAAATATAAGCTCTATCAATTGGGATAACTTCATCATAACTGCAAATGACGAAGTGTATGAACGGGTGGCAAGCTCTGTGTCTGACATCGGTTCGCTGATTTCTACCTTAATTGTACTCATTATTTTAGTCAGCGTTGTGATTATCGTGTTGATTTTATCCATGTGGATGAGAAGCAGGAAAAAGGAAATCGGGGTTTTACTTTCCGTCGGAGTGTCAAAGCCTGCAATTTTATTGCAATACATTATAGAAACATTCCTGATTGCCGTGATTGCTTTTCCGTCTGCTTATCTGCTCAGTCAAAATGTAGCAGGAAGTTTTGGTAGCCTGTTTGGAAAATCTGCAACAAATATTCTGGTAACACCGCAGCATTTTATGGTGGTTGCCATTGTGGGGTGTGTCCTTCTGGTTTTGTCTACGATCATTTCCTGCGTACCTGTCATGCGGTATAAGCCAAAGGAAATATTATCGCAAATGGATTGAGGTGATGGATATGAATTTTGCTAAACGGGCTTGTCTGTATTTGATAAGGAAGAAGGGGAAAACCATAATCCTGCTCGCCTTTCTGCTTGCAATGGCGACTATGATGCTGACCTGCATCTCTATTCAGTCAGCTACAAAGGATGCGGCATTCAATGTGCGAAAAGGCCTGATGGGCAGTTTCACCGTCAATGCTAAGCATCTGGAGGGAGGTCTTACGGAGGAGGTGTTACACCAAATTCTTTCCATAGACGGACTGAGCGGTAATTATACGCTGCGTTCCTACACACAGGCATCGCTCCTCGACAAGTTGGGAGACGCATTAGAGATTGAGATAGATGGTGCTGCCAGTGTACCAGAAGGATTTGAACACGCCGGAAAAATCGTAGCAAACAGTAACTCTGAAAAGGATACTTATTTTACAGAGGCGGGCTTTCAACTTGTGGAAGGCAATGCTATTATTTCGGAAGAAAAGGGTGTAGTGCTGATACATGAGGATTTTGCTAAAAGAAATCATCTGTCTATTGGGGACACTATGATGCTTGGTAATATAGAGGACAAGAAATTGCATATTGAGGTGACTGTTAAAGGGATTTTTACAAACACAAAGGAGCAGGATTCTCTTGGAATAGTACCGTCCTATGACCTATATGAAAACATCGTATTTACGGACATCAATACCTGTTCTTATCTGTTGTTTGCAGATTTCGGGCAAAGCTGCCAGTACGGGGATTTCTATATGGATGACCCAGAAGAATTGGATGCAATTATGGAAATTGTAAAAGCAATTCCTGATGTGTCGTGGCAGGATTGTGTCATTACCAAATATGATAAGGATTATCAAAATGCGAGGGATGCTTTGGTGTCTTTGCAGGATATTGTTTATGTGGCAATAGTCGTCATTACGGCAATATGCTTTATCATCTTATCATTGCTTTTGATATTCCGACTTCGGAATCGAGTGTATGAGATGGGTGTATTACTGGCAATGGGCATCTCAAAAAGTGCTATTTTGATGCAGCAGCTCATGGAAGTATTGATTGTCGCCGCTTTTGCATTCGTTCTTGCATTCGTTTCCAGTTCCTTTATTGCACAGCAGGTTGGGGATTCTCTGTTATCTCAGACAATTTCCGCAAATTATGAAACTGTTGATTTGACAAACAGTAAAACAAAGAATAAAAGTAAGGAAGAAACGAATAACATGGCGGCACTGGCAGAAGTGAAATTGGCAGAAATCAAGGTTTCCATATCCATAATAGATTATGTATTAGTCTGGATAGCTGGTATATTGATATGCGTTATTTCTACTACTCTTGCCATTATTCCCATTTTAAGAATGAAACCAAAAAACATATTAACACAAATGAGTTAAGGAGGAATTTACCGTGAGCATTTTAGAAATTAAAGGAGTAGGATACTCCTATGACAGCAAGCGAAGTGTACTGAAAGGAATAAACGCCGCATTAGAAGCAGGAAAAATGTACGCTATCACCGGTCCGTCTGGGTGTGGAAAAACGACCCTGCTTTCTCTGTTGGGCGGTTTGGACAGCCCTTCAAAGGGACAGATACAATTTGACGGACAGGATATTGAGAAGATTGGTCTGTCTGTCCATAGAAAAAACAATGTGGCATTTATCTTCCAAAGCTATAACCTTATTGATTATCTTACACCACGGGAGAATGTGTCATTGACCTCAAAACTTCCCCCGCAGCCCATCTTAGAACGAGTGGGGCTTACAGGGGAGGAATGCAAAAGGAATGTTTTGAAGCTCTCTGGCGGTCAGCAGCAACGAGTGGCTATTGCTCGTGCATTGGCTTCCGATGCAAGCGTTATCCTTGCGGATGAGCCGACAGGAAACCTTGATGAAGATACTGCCGCCGAGATAACGGATATTCTGAAAGAATGTGCCCATCAGATGAACAAGTGTATCGTTATTGTGACCCATTCAAACGACCTTGCAAGGCAGGCGGATGTGATATTTCGATTGAAAAAAGGCGAACTACTGACCGAAAAGAAGTAATCTAATATTATCAGTCAGCTCACCAAATAAAAAAACGGTGCTTTTGGTGGGCGTTTCTTCATGCCTTTATGTGAAATCCCTCCAAGCTCGTTTTCAAGTTTGGAGGGATTTATATGTGTTGGTCAAATGCCCCCGCACCGCTGATCATTAAGAGCAGCAACTATATATTTACATACCTCTCCGAGTAATGGAGGATAATTTATGAAAGGCCAGGCACTTTCGGGAATGAAAAGGCAAGCCGTAATTGAAGTAAGAGCAATTTTTGAACATAGCTTTCGGCTATGCCCCCAAATTTTGCCTTTCATCTCGAAAATCTACCAAAACATAGATATTAGAGGCTTTAAAACATCATTTTAGATATAGTATTCACAAGATCTTGGCTGGTTTCTAATAACGTCCTGCAGAGTAATACCATCCAGATATTTGGTGATGGCTTCGTATAATCCTTCATATATCTGCAGGGTCAGGCAACCCTCATAGTTTTCACATAAGTTAGGTGAGTTATCCATACAGCTTACTGGTGCCAGACTGCCTTCCGCACTTTCAAGAATCTCTTTGACAGTGATTTTAGAAGGATGCTTTGCAAGCTGGTAGCCCCCCATATGCCCCTTATTTGCATTCAGCAGATTACTTCTGTTTAAAAACGGAATGATCTGCTCTAAGTATTTTTTTGATATATTTTGGCGTTTTGAAATATCCTTAAGTGCGATAAAGCCTTCATTGTAATGTTGTGCAAGGTCTATCATCATGCGAAAGGAATAGCGGCCTCTGGTTGAAATCTTCAAAGTCTGACCCTCCTCTGAAAAGATATAGATAAGTTTGGTTTCCAATGCCTATCTTACCATAGGACAAGTAGGTATTCAAGGTTTTCATTCGTTTATATATATAACTGTTTTGAATAACCAGTTCATAGAAGAAAGTCATACCGAAGCATTTCCTGGAAAGTTTTCCAATATATCAGACGGCAACATATGCAACCCTGCCGTGGGGCAGAGTACAGGGTTTGATTACAGCAGATTACAAAATCCTATGAGGCAGCAGGATATAAAACTTATGTGAAGGATAATACCAGGGCAATTTTTATCGAAACGCCTACGAATCCAATGATGAATGTGATTGATATTCGGAAAGTATCTGAAGCAGCCAATAAGCATAGATTGTTAGGGAAAGCAAAGTAAAGAAAGTGTATCATCCTGGAATGAGGGGACGAAGGGATATGAAATTTGTAAGCGGTAGGCAAGTGGGTTTGGCAGTATGATAACTTTTGAAGTAGAAAGCAAGGAACTTGCCCTCCATATACTAAGCCCACAAAGCTGATCCCTTTGCTGAAAGTTTGGGAGGGACAGAGACATAGCTTACCTATCCTGTAACACAAACACATGCCGATGTGCGGGAAGAGGTACGGATCAAAAATGGAATTACGGACAGTCGTGATCGTTATTTTGAAGCTGTGGCAGAATGGATGAAAAGCAGGCATGAGCGATAAAAGGTTGAATAATAGGAAGGTTATAATAAAAGCTTATAATCAGTTCAAACAATTTAAATTCAGAAAATAAAAAAAGTGATTGACAAAGCATTGCCCCGTGTTTATAATTAACCCTAGAAATAAAACCTATATAACCTATAAAAAAGGTAGGCAATGAAAGGAGCAATACAAATGAAAATATGGGATAAGGATACTACGGAAATGAATATGTATTGTTGCTGTTATATGAATCGTGAAATGAAGACAGTTTCCTTTGTATGTAAATTATGAGCCTGATTGTTTCATTCAGAAATGGAATATATGAGCAGGTGCCATAATGGTATCTGTTCTTTTTTTCGAAAAAATAAAATATAACGGAGGTAATCATTATGTCAGAAATCAAAGAAAGTGCATTGGACTTAATTGGAGGAACACCATTATTAAAACTGAATCGTTACAGCGAGAAAGCCGGGGTGACGGAAGCTGTCATTCTTGCCAAGCTGGAGTATTTAAATCCGGCAGGCTCCGTGAAGGATAGAATTGCATTGGCAATGATTGAGGATGCAGAAAAGAAAGGTATCTTGAAACCTGGTGCAACCATTATAGAGCCGACATCCGGCAATACCGGAATCGGACTTGCGGCTGTAGCGGCGGCAAAGGGATATAAGGCAATCCTTACACTGCCGGACACCATGAGTGTGGAACGCAGAAATCTTTTAAAAGCATATGGGGCTGAGCTTGTATTGACAGAAGGAGCCAAGGGCATGAAGGGTGCCATCGCCAAGGCAGGGGAGCTGGAAAAAGAGATAGATGGGGCAGTGATTTTGGGACAGTTTGTCAATCCTGCAAATCGAAGGATCCATAGGGAAACGACCGGACCTGAAATCTGGAAGCAGACAGAAGGAAAGGTAGATATCTTTGTAGCCGGCGTTGGTACAGGCGGAACAGTTACCGGTGTAGGTGAATATTTAAAAGAACAGGATCCTAATGTAAAGATTGTGGCAGTAGAACCGGCAAGCAGCCCGGTGTTATCCAAGGGAACACCGGGAGCACACAAAATTCAGGGAATCGGAGCGGGATTTGTACCGGATGTGTTAAATACAAAGGTTTATGATGAAGTAATTGCCATAGAGAATGAGGATGCATTTGCAGAAGGAAAGGCATTTGCATTGTCAGAAGGCATTCTGGTAGGTATTTCTTCCGGTGCGGCATTGAAGGCAGCGGCGATTCTTGCGGCAAGGCCAGAAAATAAAGGAAAGACGATGGTGGTAATATTACCGGATTCCGGAGACAGGTATCTGTCTACGCCATTATTTGCAAACTAAGATATGAGGTGGTGGCACAGGGAGCCACTCTGGCGGTCCCAGATAAAAAGGTGGTGACAGATATGGCTGAGGATAATCTGGTATATTCAGAAAAAGAGTATCTGAATATTGTAAAGGGCATGGTGGAGGAATTAAAATTCGGACAGATAACCATTGTAGTGCAGGATGGAAAAGTCGTGCAGCTTGAACAAAATAAGAAAATACGAATAAAAAACTGACTGGACAACCGGAGGTTTTTCTTGGAGAAAGGAAATCTTAGGTTGTCTTTTTTACGTTTTTAGCTTTGTGGGAGGAGGAGGCAATGAGCAATACATATAAAGATTTACAAAATTCACATCCCTGCTTTGGCAGACACAAGAACCATGCAGGAAGGATTCACCTTCCGGTCAGTCCGGGATGTAACATTGCCTGTCGTTTTTGTGACAGGGCGGTTAATGATGTAGAACAAAGACCAGGAGTGACCAGTAAGGTATTAAAGCCGGAAGAAACAATTGAAGTAATCAATAAGGCATTAGAACTCTGTCCGGAGATTATTGTTGCAGGTATCGCAGGACCGGGAGATACGCTGGCAACAGAATATGCGCTGGATACGTTCCGTTTGGTGAAGGAACATTTCCCGCAATTAATTAAATGCATGAGTACAAATGGGCTTTTGCTAATCGAAAAAGTAGATAAAGTGGCAGAGGCAGGGATTGATTCGCTGACTGTGACAGTAAATGCGGTCAATCCGGAGATTGAGGCAAAACTGAATAAATTCATTCTCTATCACGGAAAGAGGTATTACGGCGTAGATGGAGCAAAAATTCTGATAGAAAACCAACTGAAAGGGATCAAAAAGGCTGCGGATGCGGGAATCACTATTAAGGTAAATACCGTACTTGTCCCGGATATCAATGGAGAGCATATTGAAGAGATTGCAAAAACGGTAAGTAAACATGGAGCTAACATTTATAATATTATTCCTCTGATTCCTCAATATGAATTAAAGGATTGCAGGGAACCGACCTGCCTTGAAATTGATGAAGCCAGAGCAAGAGCGGGTAAATATATTGACGTATTTAGGCATTGTCAGAGATGCCGTGCGGATGCGATCGGGATACCCGGAGAAAAAGAGGTAGGAGATCAGATTTATCAGAAAAGAATTACCGTTAAGGAAACCTTTTCACATGGATAACATTCAGATATGGCAGAAGGAAGGAATTGTTGATGAAAGTCAGAATAGCCGTTGCATCTACAGATGGTAAGGTAGTAAACCAGCATTTTGGAAGAGCGGATAAGCTGCTGAAATATGAAGAAATACAGCGGATGCTGAAAGGAGATAAAAGGAAATGCCAGAACTAAGACAAATAGCGATTTATGGAAAAGGCGGTATTGGAAAATCCACTACCACTCAGAACCTGACAGCAGGGCTTGTGGAGCATGGAAAGAAAGTCATGGTGGTAGGCTGTGATCCGAAAGCAGATTCCACAAGACTCCTTCTTGGCGGACTGGCACAAAAGACTGTTCTTGATACCATTCGTGAAGAAGGAGAAGATATTTCCCTTGACAGAATCATGAAGGAGGGTTTTGGGGGTACCAGATGTGTAGAATCCGGCGGACCGGAACCAGGGGTTGGCTGTGCCGGACGGGGCATCATTACTTCCATTAATATGCTGGAGAATTTGGGAGCCTATACAGATGATTTGGACTATGTATTTTACGATGTGCTTGGCGATGTTGTCTGTGGTGGTTTTGCAATGCCAATTCGTGAGGGTAAGGCAAAGGAAATCTATATTGTGGCCAGTGGGGAGATGATGGCACTCTACGCAGCCAATAATATTTCCAAAGGTATTAGGAGATATGCAAGAACAGGTGGTGTAAGGCTTGGCGGCATTGTCTGCAACAGCAGAAATGTAGACAGGGAGCTTGACTTACTGCGTGCATTTTCAAAAGAGCTTGGGACAAAGCTTCTCTATTTTGTGCCGAGAGACAATGTAGTGCAGCATGCGGAAATACATAAGAAGACAGTAATCGAATACAAGACGGGTTCCAGTCAGGCACAGGAATATAGAAATCTGGCACAGGCAGTCATTGATAATACGGATTTTGTGATTCCTACTCCAATGACCCAGGAAAGGCTGGAAGAGATTTTGATGGAATATGGAATGATGAATATTGCAGATGATTATAAAATTTAATAATTAACTGACTGGATACCAGGGGTTTTATAGATAAATGACTTGCTGTTTTAGAAATTAAAAAAGAAGGACGTAATGATATGGGAAAAATTAATCAATCAATTGCAGAATTAGTAGGAAAAACACCATTATTGCAGTTAAACGGATATGCAAAAAAACATGGGCTTGAAGCAGATGTCATCAGCAAATTGGAGTATTTTAATCCAAACCAGAGTGTCAAGGATAGAATTGCCCTTGCCATGATTGAGGATGCAGAAAAGAAAGGATTGTTAAAAGATGGTGATACCGTTGTGGAGACCACCAGCGGCAATACCGGGATTGGTCTTGCCGCCATTGCGGCAGCAAAAGGATATCCGTTCCGTGTGTATATTCAGGATCAGGTAAGTGAAGAACGATTTAAGGTCATCCATGCACTCGGTGGTGAGACGATTAAACTTGGAGAAGAGCCGGAGTTGGCAAAGGTTATAGAGGAAACGGGAGGGGACTTCGTAGCACTCATAACGACATTAAAGGAGAAGGTACTGTCCAAAGAAGATCACATCTGCTTCGTAGACCAACTCTCAAATTCGGCCAATCCTTTGATACATAAAAGAACGACAGGACCGGAAATTTGGGAGGATACAGATGGTCAGGTGGATATTCTGGTATCTTGTGTCGGAACAGGCGGTACGGTATCAGGTACAGGTGAATACCTGAAGGAAAAGAATCCCAATGTCAAGGTAGTGGCGGTGCAGCCGGGACCAAATTCAATACCTGGCATTGAAAATCCTACTCCGGAGGAAATTACTGGGGTACATCCATTTGAAGGTGTGCCGGAAACGTTTATCCCCGGCAATTTAGATCGTGATATTTATGATGAATGGCTTGCAGTAGAGACACAGGATGCATATAAGGCAGCGAGGGAAGTGGCAAAATCGGATGGTATCCTGATCGGAACATCCTCCGGTGCAGCACTTTTTGCAGCTACAGAGCTTGCAAAGAGACCTGAAAATAAAGGTAAGAAAATCGTGGTGGTTTTCCCGGATACCGGGCTGCGTTACCTTTCTACAAATTTATTTGAATAGGAGGCGGATAAAATGGCGATCAACTTAAATAATTCCAATGTGGCTACCAGAGAAAACCGTATTGGATCCATTACCGGCTATATTGGTTCCTTAAGCGACCTGGCAAGTCAGAGTGAGTGTGGGACATTAAAGGGATGTTCCAGATGTTTTTCGCAGTCAAGCACCTGCCTTTCCATGTGTGCTCTTTCACAGTTGGCCGGAATCCGTGATATCGCCCTAATCCATCATGGACCTGCGGGATGTTCCATTACCGGTGCAGGGGTTTACTATATGAATAAGGTAATGGCAAAAAAGCGGGGCGTCACAAATGATACGGTATATGTGGGAACGGACATGAATGAGAATGACACCATATTTGGTTCTACTGAGAAATTAAGAGAGATTATTCTTGAGGTCAATAAGAGATATTCACCAAAAGCCATTTTCGTTTCCAGTTCCTGTGCCACTGGCATTATCGGTGAGGATATCGACAGCATTGTGGATGAGATAAAGCCGGAGATCAATGTTCCAATCGTAGCTGTTCACTGCGAAGGTTTTAAGTCGCGAATTTGGGCTACCGGTTTTGATATTTCCGATCATGCGGTTCTCTCTTCTATTGTGAAGCCGCCAAAAGAGAAGAGAAATACAATTAATTTTAAAAATTTTTTTGAAAGTGCCAGACCGGAGATTTTAGAAATGTTTCAGCATTTCGATCTTGAACCTATTTTCCTTTATTGCAATTCCACGGTGGAGGAACTATCGCATATTTCAGAATCGCTGGCAACCACTTGTATTTGTGGTACGTTAGGAAATTATCTGGGAAATGCGCTGGAAGAAAAGTATGGAGTCCCATATATCAGGACGATCAATCAGAGTGGCATTGTAGGTTTTGAGACATGGCTCCGGGAACTTGGCCGGGTAACTGGGAGAAGCGATAAAGTGGAAAAATACATCGAAGAACAAAGGACTGTCTATATTCCGCAGATTGAAGAGGTTAAGAAAGAATTAAAAGGACTGAAAGCTGTTATTGGCATGGGTCCGGGATATACTTTTGAGGTATCCAGGGTACTTGATGAGCTGGGCATTGAGGTGGTATGGGCACTTGCATGGCATTACGATAAAAAATACGAGAATGGGGATGTGCCGCCATCCATGAAATATCTGTTGGAACATGATATTGATTTCGAAGCCAGCGTGGCAGACCAACAGAACTTTGAGGTGATGAACATCCTGGGTAAATATCAGCCTGACCTATATCTTTCCCGCCATCCCGGCTCCACTGTATGGGCAATTAAGAATGGAACCCCTGCCGTTTACGTGGCAGATGAATACATGATGTTTGGTTATCAGCATACATTGGAGTTTGCAAAAACAATACTTAATACCATACGGAATAGAAGTTTTGAACAAAATCTTGCAAAGAGAACAAAGTTACCGTATACGGACTGGTGGTATCAGCAAAATGTAGATACTTTCTTAGAGGAGGCGAAAAAGTAATGGCAAAGATATTAGATACGCAGAGATATAAATGTGCTCTTGGGGCAATGCAAACGGTTCAGGCTATTACACGGGCGATACCCATTCTCCATTCCGGACCTGGATGTGCACAGAAGCTGTCAGATGACAATGGCAGCTCGGGGTATTTTTCGCCAAATATTTTTCCATGTACCAGTATCAATGAGAAGGATGTTGTATTTGGCGGCATGAAGAAATTGCACTCAACAATAGAGAATTCGCTAAAGGTAATCGATGCAGATCTTTATGTGGTTCTTACGGGTTGTATTCCTGAGATTGTTGGTGATGATACGGGAGAGGTCGTCTCTGAGTTTGCAGATGCCAAAAAACCTGTTATCTATGCGTCAACAGCAGGTTTTAAAGGAAGCAATTACAAAGGACATGAACTGGTCATTGACGCCATAACGGATCAATATCTGGAGAAGTCTAATACAAAGCAAAAGGGCTTGGTAAATATCTGGGCGGATGTTCCGTATCAGGATTTATTCTGGCTTGGAAATATCAGGGAACTCGAAAAACTGATTGCAGAATTGGACCTTATGCCGAATACAATATTCGGATACGACCGGGGAATTAATAATATCAATAGAATTCCAGAGGCAGAGTTCAATCTGTTGGTTTCTCCGTGGGTATCATTAAAAAGCATGAAAAAAACGGAGAAAAAACTTGGCATTCCCTATCTTCATTATCCGACACTTCCAATCGGCGCCTATGAAACAAGTAAATTTTTGAGAGAAGTTGGTAAATTTGCTAACGTTGACGCAGACAAAGTGGAGGCCGTCATCAATGAACATGAGAAATATTATTACTATCTGATTGAGAGATATGCCGATTTATTCCTTGAAAACCGTGTCATCAATAAACAGTTTTCCGTGGTGGCAGATGCACAGTATGCACTGGGGATTACCAAGTTTCTGGCAAACGACCTGGGGCTTGTTCCTGGAACACAATTTGTTGTGGATGATACCCCAAAAGAATACAGAAACGCCATTGCAGAGGAATTTGAGAAGTTAAATTATGGACTGAAAGCAGATGTTCGCTTTGAGGTGGATGGATACAAGATACATAATGAGATAAAAGAACATGATTATCATGGTTATCCATTAATCTTAGGAAGTTATTATGAGAAGGAGTTAACACAAGGTCTTCAGGGAAATTATCTGAATATTTCTTGGCCAGTTCAGGATAAAGTGGTTTTGGATGATTTCTATGTTGGTTACACGGGCGGAATTCGATTGATTGAAGATATTTATTCTGTAGCTGTGCAAAGATTCAATTAAGAGGCGGTGTTATGGCATATAAGATAGCAATTGCGTCTTCTGATGGAGTAAACATAGATATCAGTTAGGCAGTGCAGGAGGTGATTTTTCCAAGGTAGAGCTTTTATTCACAACGTAGCATCCATTTTCTGTGGCTTGTGCCGGGCAGTTTTGGCATTGTAGGAACGGTTGATATTTATTACGGATAGTATTTGGCATGATTACAGGCAAAGGAAAAATCAATGCAGCATAAAACTTCCCGACAAGTCGGGAAGTGCAGACTGTAGACAAAGTCATTTATATCTTGAAGTATTGTATATTGTGAGAATAAATATGCAGTGCTTCATTTTTAAGTCCATCTCTGCTATAATTGAATAAATAGGAATTATGTGAGGAAACCGAATGAAACAGATATACTTAATTGGTGGCACTATGGGAGTTGGGAAAACAATAATATGCCAAAAGCTAAAAGCCAAACTTAATAATAGCGTTTTTCTTGATGGTGACTGGTGTTGGGATATGAACCCGTTTATTGTGAATAAAGAAACAAAAGAAATGGTG
>Ga0153996_1000197_pt1 | contig 29780 bp, 29 predicted proteins | sample TSNC080MetaG_FD_104728 | JGI IMG/M metagenome (GOLD analysis project Ga0153996, IMG submission 104728) | Attine ant fungus gardens microbial communities from North Carolina, USA - TSNC080 MetaG | ecosystem: Host-associated > Fungi > Mycelium > Unclassified | place: USA: North Carolina, Lumber...
TCTCTGGATATAATCAAACCTCCATTTTCAACTGTCTCTTAGATATGCTATTTAGTGGCTTTTTACTTTGTAAACTTGTGGACAACTTTTTTATTTTTTTCTTTCTATCGGTGAATAGTTACAATCAATTTAAAAATGGGATAAAATAGTTGACTTGGTAAATACTAAGATTGGTGAATGTTATGGAGAAATTTATTTATCGTAGTGATTTAGCACTCGAAATGAAAGAACAAATAGAAGATGATTTTAATGAAGTTTATGAGTCGTATCAAGATTCAAGTATTACAGTTGAAAAAATTAATTTAGATAGTGACTATAATGAATTTAATAAAAAGAAAGGTTTTTACCTATCGTTACGCTTTGAAGATATTGAGATAGAACATAATAGGGAAGAAATTATTGATGTACTAACAAGAGAATTAATGAAGCTATTTGATGGGTATGATTTAACTAGTGGTAGTAAAGTATTGGTCGTTGGATTAGGAAATGAACTATTATCTTGTGATGCTTTAGGACCATTTTTACAAGATGGATTACTAGTGACAAATCACATTGATGAGGAAATATTGCGACAAGAAAGTTTAAAAAGGGTTGCTTTACTAATTCCAAGAGTGAAAGGACAAACTGGACTAGAAACTGCTGAAGTTGTTATGGGTGTCACTGATCTATTTAAACCAGAATTAGTGATAGTTGTCGATGCCTTAGCGACTAAGAGTATGCGAAGAGTCCATAGAGTAATCCAAATCAGCGATACTGGTATTCATCCTGGAAGTGGTGTTGGAAACTACACCAAAGAAATTAACAGTGAGACATTAAAATGTCCTGTGCTTGCAATTGGTGTACCGACAGTTGTCGATGTTGCCTCGATTAGTTATGATGTGATTGAATTAATGGAACGATACTTTGCAGATAATATAGCAAATCCATCTAGTAAACTAAAAGTTGGAAAAAGAGAGCAATATCAAGGAGAATTAGATCAAAATCAAAAAGAGCTTTTGTTTGGTGAAATTGGGAAATTAAATGATGATGAAAAAAGAATACTACTAAATGAAATTATAGAACCAGTAGGATTAAATATGATTGTTACTAGTAAAAGCGTTGACGAAGAAGTGAAGCAATTGTCTAAAATTATTTCACATTCATTAAATCAAGCATTACATTATCAAGGAACGTAAAGTTCCTTTTTTTTAGGACTATTTTTTTCATTCTTCGCATATAGTTATCTATATAATGAAAGAGGTGGAACTAGTGAAACAATCTTGGTTTGGCGTTATATTCAAGGTGCTAGTCATTGCTACAATTTTGGTTGTATTACATATGCAAACATTCATTCAAGAAACATTAAATAAAATTGATTTAAGTACATTAACAACATTTAGTAGGGTCAATTTTAGTAATGTGATGTCTAACTTAAATTTAGTTGATATGACAGAAGATAAAACTTCGTTATTGGCTTGGAATACAGGTGGTAATGATACGACAATTACAACAACACAAAACACACAGCAAGTAGATACTGAAGTAAAACAAAATGATAAAAAAATTTATATTTATAACACACATCAACATGAAACTTATGCTGGTGGGGGAGATGTCATTGAAGGGGCTAATTATTTAGCTAGCAAACTAGAAGAACTAGGATATACTGTCATAGTAGAAGAAGCAGATTTCAATGCATATCGTGATGCCATTGGATTAGACACTAATGAATATTACAATGTTTCAAAAGTCTTTCTAGAAGAAAGTCTATTAAAAAATGGACCTTATGATTTAATCATTGATTTTCATAGAGATGCAGCCAATAAAAATGTCACCACATTAACTAGCAATGGAACAGATTATGCGAAATTAATGTTTGTTGTTGGAAAACTAAGTAGTAATGCAACAGCCGTAGAGACAACTAGTTATGAATTAACAAATGAAGTAGAAGCCTTGCTTCCAGGGTTAATGAGAAGTGTGTTTTATCGACAATCTTATTATAATCAACAAGTCGTATCTAATATGGTATTGGTAGAAGTAGGAGCACAATACAATACAATGGAAGAAGTAAAAGTTTCTATGGATGTCTTCGCTCAAGCGATTGATAATTATTTAAAGGAGGATTAAAAAGATGAAGAGTTTTTTGATTGACTTAATATTAGTCGTATTAATTTTAATTATAGCAACAACTTTCTTTTCAAAAGATTCTTTGCAAGAGAAAAATTTTAATAAAGCAATTGATGAATTTGAAGTTAATATTAAGAATGAGGAAGTTGTAGAAGCTGGATATGTTTCTGCTGTTCAAGATGAAGAGAATAGCATTGCAAAAACATCAAAATATATTAGTGAAACGGCTGTTGATGGAATCAAAGTAGTAGTAAATGTATTTAGTGAATTAGTTGATAGTATTTTTAAATAAAAACTCTTGTTTATGGTATACTTTAGCTAGAGGTGATTTCATGAATAAAGATAAAATTATATTTATGGGGACAGCTGACTTTTCAGAAGCTGTATTAACAATGCTAATTAATCAAGGGTATCAAATAGAAGCTGTTGTTACTCAACCAGATCGTCCCATGGGTAGAAAACGAATAGTAACTCCTTCGTTAGTGAAGCAACTAGCGTTAAAACATAACATTAAGGTACTTCAACCGGATAATATAAAAAAAGACTATCAAGAGATTATTGATTTACAGCCAGATTTAATTATTACCGCTGCTTATGGTCAACTTATTCCAGAGGTATTATTAAATACACCTAGACTGGGTTGTGTTAATGTACATGCTTCATTACTTCCTAAATTAAGGGGAGGTGCACCAGTTCATTATGCGATTATTAATGGAGAAAAAGAAACTGGTGTTACCATTATGTATATGGCTAAAAAAATGGATGCTGGAGATATCATAAGTAGTGAAAGCATTATGATTAACGATGATGAAACTGTGGGAACATTATATAGGAAGTTAACTCAATTAGGAGCATCTTTATTAATAAAAACATTACCAAGTATTCTAGAAGGCACGAATCAAAGAATAAAGCAAGATCAGACAAAAGCGACTTTTGCTTATACGATTACAAGAGATCAAGAAATGATTGATTGGAATAAATCGGCACAAGAAATAGATTGTTTTATTAGAGGATTAAATCCTTGGCCAGTTGCTAGTACAACCTATCTTGGAGATAATATTAAACTATTTGCAGGTAAAGTTCATGATTGTGAAAATGCTAGTAAACATCATGCAGATAATAAAAATGGCGAAATTATTAAGATATTGAAAGATGCTATTGGAATTAAAGTAAATGAAGGTGTATTTTTAATTACAGAACTTCAATTAGCAGGAAAGAAGAGAATGACAGTTCAACAAATATTAAATGGTAAGAAAGATTACTTTAAAGTGGGAGAGATGTTTAGATAGACTATTATTGAACTCATTAATAGTTTCAGACTGCTGAATATGAGTCAGCAGTTTTTTAATAGATGATAAATCAAAAATAAGTAAAAACCATTAAAAAAAATAAAAAACTACATTAAATTATAGTTAAATATAAAAAAACGTAAGCAATATAGACCTAAGTAGCATAAAATTGTTAAATATGATAATATACTAATAAAGTCTGTATAGAAAAAAACTAAACGGGAAGCATTATTAAGATTCGTTAGGAGAATTTGAATGACTATTTTTGGGAAAAGAAATAAAAATGAAGCTTTACATGCGAATATAATAAGATTGCAAGAGTTACAAAGAAATTTAAGAAAATTGCGAGAAATATATGGCGAAGTTCGGAATTATAAAATAGCTAATAATTTAAAAAAGATATGCATTATAAATGATAAAATATTTAAAGAAATTTCATTAAATCAAAATAAAATTTCAGGAAGTGCTACTTACATAGATTATTATATACCAACGTTAATAAAAATATTAGAGCAATATAGTAATATAAAAGAAAACAAATTAAAAGACACTTTAAATGAAAGTACAGTAGCAAATATAGAAAAGGCAGTTGATGATATAGAGGTTGCATTTAACAAAATATTAAATGGATTATATAAAGGCGATAATAATGATGTTTATGTAGAAATCAAAGTATTATTATCAGAATTAAAGAATATTGAGGATAAAACATGAATTATTTTAATCAAGATTGCAAATTCAAGTATACATTTAGAGAATATCAGAAAAGGGCTTTAGATGAAATTCACAATTACATGCAAGATGACAAAATAAATATAGTAGCTGCACCTGGTGCAGGAAAAACAGTATTAGCATTACAATTAATGATAGAGCTAGGAAAACCAACGTTAATATGTGTTCCTTCCATTGCTTTAAGAGAACAATGGATACAAAGACTTAAAAGTGATTTCTACCATATTAATGAAAATATGATAAGTGATGATTTGTTAAATCCTACTATAGTAACAATTTGCACATACCAAGCTATTTATAGTGCTTTAAATCCAAAAAAAAAATCAAAATTAGAAGAAATTCAAGATACAAACGATAGTCAAAAAAGTTTAAGCGTATTTAAATTATTAGAAACGCATAAAGTTTCTACTATTATATTAGATGAGGCACATCATTTAAAGCAAGCATGGTGGAGGGCATTAGTAAAATTACTTAAAAATCTAGAAAATATAAAAACAATTTCATTAACAGCAACTCCCCCTTATGATGCTGTAAACTCTAAATGGAAAAATTATATAGAAATTTGTGGAGATATCGATGTAGAAATTACAATACCAGAGTTAGTACAAAAAGGTGATTTATGCCCACATCAAGACTATATTTATCTAAATTATCCGACAAAAGAGGAAATAAGAGAAATAGAAAAACAGCGAGAAAACATCAAGTTATTGTGTTCCAAAATATGTAATGACACTAAATTTATAACTGCAATTTCTCTAAATCCAGGATTGTCTTGTTTAGAAGATAAAATAGATCTGTTTCTTGAAAACTTTAATTACTATTTAAGTATTCTAAGTTTCTTAAAATTTAAACAAATAAATTTTATCTCTAATCAATTCAATATTAATCATAAAAAAATTCCAAATTTTAATATGAGACAATTAGAAATATTACTTGATGGTTGTTTGTTTTTAGATAAAAACTCATATATAAATTTTAACGAAACATTTAAAGAGATAAAAAAAGAATTAAATCAAATAGGCATCATTGAAGAAAGTCATGTTCATCTAGGTTATGGAAAAGAAATAAAAAAGATAATACGTCAGAATCATGGAAAACTAAATAGCATAAATCAAATTATAGAGCATGAGATTGGAATCATGAATCATTCTCTAAAGCTAGTGATTATAGCAGATTACATAAGAGAAGATATTTACAATGTCGAAGAATTTGTAGAAATAAAAACAATTGGGGTAATTCCAATCTTTGAAAACATTAGAAGAAACATAAAGAATAGTGTTAATGCAATAGTATTAACTGGTAAAATAGTCATTATACCAACGATTTTGAGAGAAGAATTATTACATATATGTAAATCAGAAGAAGTAGATAGCTCGTTAATTTCAATTCAAGATTTAGAATATGATTTTGATTATTCAAAAGTAATATTTAGTGGAATTTCAAGGAAAAAGATGGTACATTTGATAACAAAACTGTTTGAAAGCACTAATGTTCAAGTATTAATTGCAACAAGTGCCTTAATTGGAGAAGGCTGGGATGCACCTTTTGTTAATTCACTAATAATAGCAAGTTCTGCTGGTTCCTTTGTATTATCGAATCAAATGAGAGGTAGAGCAATACGAATAAATAAGCTAGATGAGAATAAAACTTCAAATATATGGCATTTAGCATGTGTAGAGCAAGGTGAATGCGAAAATAGTTTTATATTGGGTGATGATTTTGAAATTTTAAATCGAAGATTTAGTGCGTTTGATGGTATTTTTTTAGATACTAATAAAATAGATTGCGGAATCGATAGATTAGGTTTTAACAACGAAATTTTGGATATAACAAAAGAACAAATAGATGTTATCAATCAAAAGATGGTAGCAAAAGCTGTTAATCGTTCAGAGATGGTTGAAAGATGGAGACAATCATTAATTAATTATGTACCTATAAAAAAATACAGAATGTCAATAGATGATAGCTCTATTAATAGAAGAGCAAGATATATTATTATACATAATAACAATAAAGGATTGATGAAATACATAAGTAAGGCTTATAGGAAAATGATAGATATAAATAATTTATTGACTATTAAGAAAATAAGTAAAGCAACAATAGATACACTTTATAAAATGAATATATTTCCTAAAGCATATATGTTTTCCATAAAAAAAGATGTATCAGATATTGTATTTTATTTAGAAGATAGCAGTATAAAAAATAATTCAATATTTAAAGAATGCATAAGAGAGTTTCTAGGAGAGATTAATAACCCAAGATATGTAATAAAAATAAGAAATATCTACTTTAATGTTCCAAGTATTATTGCTAAGCGAAGAGAAAGTGTTGAAATTTTCAGACGTAATATTGAAAAAAGATTTATAACAAGGACTACTATTTTATATACAAAAACCCCAGAAAACAAAATAAAATTATTACAAATAAAATTGGATAATATAAGAGAGCGTGGTTGAGTTTGTGAAAAAAGATATTGAAACAAATGTAGAAATTAAAGTATTAAAGTCTATATTAAAGTCTGAAAATTTATTAAATAGAGAAAGTAAAATAGATATGGATATAGATGTTACTAGGCAAGATGAAGTAGAAATTATGAAAACAATAGGAAAAGAAACAAGTTTAGATTATAATCGTTTATCACAAAAAGATAAAAATATAGTTGATTCTATAGCAAAAGAAATTACGATAGTTGATACGAATTTGATTATTGATTATGCATCGAATGTACAAGCGAAATTATCTGATTTATCTTCTATGGTTATGGATAATGCTAGGACTAAAAAAGTTGGAGAAATTGGAGATGAATTAGCAAATTTAGTTTCTGAAATAAATGCTTTTAATATAGGCACAATAAAAAACAAAACTGGAATGTTAAAAATCTTTAATAATCCAAAAAAAGTGGCTGAAAAACTGCTAGCTAAATATTCAAAAGTGGAAATTAATATAAATAGAATTGTAGATACCCTAGAGAAAAATAAAATACTATTGTTAAAAGAAGTTACTACTTTTGAACTTTTGTTTGAAGAGAATCTAAAATTTTTCAAAGAAATATCGATGTATATTATTGCAGGAGAACAAAAATTACAAGAACTAAAAGAAATAGAATTATTAAAACTAGAAGAAATAGCAAACAATACAAAAGAGCAAATGGACATTCAAGCAGTTAATGATATGAAGGCATTAATTAATAGATTTGAAAAAAAGATTTATGATTTAAAATTATCAAGAATTATTTCAATACAAATGGCACCTCAAATAAGAATGCTCCAATCTGTCGATAGTGAACTGGTAGATAAAATTGAATCAAGCATTATAAACACTATTTGTTTATGGAAAACTCAAATTGCCTTTGCTCTAGGAATTAGAAATTCTAAATTAGCATATCAAGCAGAAAAAAGAGTTACTAACACTGCAAATGAAATGTTAATCAAAAAAAGCACTTTATTAAAACAAGGGGCAATTGATATGACAAAAGAATCAAAAAGAGCGATAATAGATATAGAAGCAATTAAAACTATAAATTTAAATATTCTTTCAACAGTAGAGGAAGTAATAAAGATTCAAGAAGAGGGTAAGGTTAAACGTTTAGAGGCGACGAAAGAATTAGAGGCAACAGAACAAAGCTTAAAAAATGAATGGAACAAAAATTAGTAATGAGAATACGCTTAGAGATTCGTTTTCCAAGCGTATTTCGCTTAATAAGCTGTAGATGTAGACATTTGGATAATGTATTCCAATTTACCCACCTTTTTCTATAGTAAACCATTAGAATTATTGTAATTGTAAGTCGCAAGGACAATAGCTAAAGATATGTTTTAAAAAGCTAAAATAGTAGAATACTTTACTAGTCAATGCATTGACATTAACAAATTAACCAGTTTTTTTGATTTAATAATTCCATTATTTGTAGTATAATTGTGTTTGAAAGGAACCAATATGAAAGAAATAGAAAAAATGAAACTTGGGCAATGGTACGATGCTAATAATGATCAAGAGTTAATAAATCAACGTCTAGTAGCGAAAGATATTTGTTATTATTATAATCTTACACTACCTAGTGACATAGCAAAAAGAAATGAATGGTTAACCAAATTGTTTGGCTATTTACCAAATCATCTTGAAATTGTACAACCTTTTTATTGTGATTATGGTTCAAATATAAAAATAGCAGAACATGTCTTCATCAATAGTAATTGTTATTTTATGGATGGTGGTTTAATTACAATAGGTAAAAATGTATTTATTGGACCAAATTGTGGATTATATACAGCAACTCATGCCTTAGAAGCTAATAAAAGAAATCAAGGATTAGAAAAGGCATTACCAATTACCATTGAAGAAGATGTCTGGATTGGAGGTAATGTTGTCATATTACCTGGAGTAACTATTAAAAAGGGAAGCGTTATTGGAGCTTTGAGTATTGTAAATAAAGATATTGAAGAAGATACGATAGCAGTTGGAAATCCAATAAAAATAATACGAAAAATAGAACAATGAATAAAAAATTAAGGAGGAAAGATAATGCGAATGATTGATTTAATTCATAAAAAAAGAATAGGGGAAACATTAAGTAAAGAAGAAATTGAATGGATGATTGCAGCGTATACAAATGAAGAAATTCCTGATTATCAAATGAGTGCTTTTTTAATGGCAGTTATGTTTCAAGGTATGAACAAAGAAGAAACATCTTACCTAACGTTAGCTATGGTCAATAGTGGTGATGTTATTGATTTATCATTAATCAATGGAATAACAGTAGATAAACATTCTACTGGTGGTGTTGGTGATAAAACATCATTAGTATTAGGACCATTGGTTGCTAGTGTAGGTGTCCCAGTAGCAAAAATGTCAGGAAGAGGATTAGGGCATACTGGAGGAACATTAGACAAGTTAGAATCAATACCTGGTCTTCGTATCAACATAGATAATGATGCTTTTATTCGACAAGTTAATGAAACAAAGTTAGCAATTATTGGTCAAACGCTCTCATTAGCTCCTGCAGATAAAAAATTGTATGCTCTTCGTGATGTGACAGATACAATAGCTACTATTCCTTTGATAGCTTCTAGTATTATGTCTAAGAAAATAGCCTCTGGTAGTGATTGTATTTTATTAGACGTTAAATATGGTGATGGGGCTTTTATGGAGACAAAAGAACAAGCGGAAGCATTAGCTAAGGCAATGATTGAAATTGGTCAATCATTACATAAAGATACTAGAGCAATTATTTCAAATATGAATCAACCATTAGGAAAAGCGATTGGAAACAATTTAGAAGTCAAAGAAGCAATTGCTACACTACATGGCCAAGGTCCAGAAGACTTGGTTGATTTATGTTTACAAGCTGGTGCTATTATGTTGATGCAAGCAAAGAAAGTATCGAATAAAGAAGAAGGAATGAAATTATTACAACTACAAATTGAAAATGGTAAAGCATTTGACAGTCTTTGTGCTATGGTTAAAGCACAAGGTGGAGATATTGCTTATTTAAAAGATCCTTCTTTATTTGAAACAAGTAAAGAGATTATAAAAGTTGTATCACCAAAAACTGGTTATATTAAGAATATGAATGCTTTAGATTTAGGTATTGTTAGTATGAAGCTAGGTGGTGGAAGAGAAACAAAAGATTCAATTATTGATATGTCTGTTGGATTAATCGTTGAAAAGAAGCTAGGCGATTATGTTCGAGAAGGAGACGTATTAGTAAAAGTGCATACCAATACAGGATTATCAACTGAATTAAAAGAAATGATAGCAGATTCTTATCTGATAATTGACCAAAAAGTCGAAAAGGAACCTGTTATTGCAAAAGAGATACACAATGTTTTTTGATAATATAGATTTATTCTTATTCATAGCACTTATTTTTGATTTTATAAGTAAAAAAGTAAAAATTGATAAGATCAAAAAGCAAATGGGAGAATGGAAACGATATCAATTGAATACGACTAAGATGAAATATATTCTATATGGAATGATATTATTTCTTTCATTTGTATATATAGGATTTAGAATCTATACATTAATTCGTTTAAAGGGAGAATATCTATTTCCAAAAGTTATGCTTATTATTCCAATAATTGATTATTATGTTCTGTATGATTGGTTTTTCGCAGGTATTTATTATAATAATTCAAGTATCTACTATAAAAATGAATATTATGAATATAAAAATGCGAAATATATTTATCGTGATGTAATTAAAAACCATTATGAATATGAAGTAATATATCAGATGCCACAAGCTGGAGAGAGAACATTTACGATTCGTATTCCAAATCAGAAAGAAGCTTTTGATTTACTAGCAAGTATTCCATTTATTGAAGATGAAAGAAGAAAATAATTAAAAAAGTTAACAATTTATGTTAGCTTTTTTTAGTCTATAATGATTGATTTCGATTATGTTATTTATTGAACGGTAATGGTATTGTTTATGGGAAATAAAATGTCTAATTTAATCATAAAAAATACAATAAATTTGTTGGTAATCTATCCAAGTGACAGCTTGACTACTTAACCACATATGTTGAATATACTCATAGGTTAGAGTAGAATCATTCGTTAAAACATACTGTTCATACTTTGAAAAGATTGCTTCTTTGTTTAAATCACCTTGATAATGTAATAGATACAAATAATCTTGATCTATTTCTTCGTCTTGATAGGCATAATAATAATGATAGGTTTCACCATTGTAGTAAACATCACTAAGAAACATAACTTCTTCTTTCAGATTAGTAGCAGGATAGTAATTAGCGATACGAATGAATGCTTCTTGCTGTTTCTTAGTTTTTTCTAAAAAATCTTTCCAAACTTCTTCACCAGAAGTTAATGTTAAATCTTCAAATACAACGCAATTATCTCTCTTAGCATCTTCTAAACTATAATTTTCAGGTATTTGCTGATACGAAATGTAATTGTTTTTATTTGCTTCCTTTAATTTGTTACAACCTGTCAACATAAGTAATAGACATAGACATAGGTAAGTTAACATTTGTCTTTTCATTAGAAAACTTCCTTTCTTTGTAATTGGATAATATAGTAGTATCTAATAATAGAGTAGCATAATTGCTTTTATATGCCAATAAAAAATCTAAAATTATATAGTATAATTCTAGATTTTTTGAATGTATTCTTACTTATTAAATTTTTCTCCAGTAATTTGAAGATAGGCTTCAATATATTTGTTTCTTGTTTCTATTAACACTTCTTTTGGTATAGTTGTAGGATGATTTTCATCCCATTTATTATTTTTTAACCAATCCCGTAGATATTGTTTATCAAAAGATTGTTGACTTTGACCAACTTTATAATTATTTGCTGACCAAAAACGTGAAGAATCAGGTGTTAAGAGTTCGTCAGCCAATATTAATTCACCATTTTGATTAATTCCAAATTCAACTTTAGTATCGGCTATAATAATTCCTTTGGATAATGCAAAATCGGCACATTTGTTATAAACTTCAATTGTTTTTTGCTTTACTTTATTTGCTAAATCTTCCCCTAAAAGTTTAGTAGTTTCTTCAAATGAAATATTAATATCATGGCCTTCTTCTGCTTTTGTGCTCGGTGTAAAAATGGCTTCTGGTAATTTTTGTGATTCTTTTAACCCTTTTGGTAATTTAATACCACAAATAGTTCCATCTGTTTGATAATTTGTCCAACCACTACCACTAATATAGCCTCTGACAATACATTCGATTGGTAACATTTTTAATTTTTTTACTAACATACTTCGTCCTTCAAAATCCGGACTTTGGAATTCTTTAGGAAATTTTCTTTTATCTGTAGAGATCACATGATTTTCGATGATATCATTCGTGTAATTAAACCAAAACTCTGAAATACGGTTTAATAGCTCTCCTTTATTTTCAATAATATTTGGAAGAATAACATCAAAAGCTGAAATTCTATCACTGATAACTATCATTAATGATTCACTATCAACTTCATAAATATCACGAACTTTACCACTACCTATCTTCTTCATATTTTTCCTTCTCTCCTTTTTTATATAACATATACTCATTTACTAAACAAGTATAGCACTACTTTGTGTTATTGAGAAGTTATTTTCTCAATTTCCTAAATTTACATATAATAAATATTTATGTATACGAATAAAACTTGAATATACAAAAAAACTTAATAATAATGATTACTATTATTGATTAATTTTAAAATATCGGTTATACTATATTTAGTTAGCAAAAGCTAATATAACAAAAAATGGAAAGAGGTAAAGATATGACAACACATTTAATTGGAACTGAATTATTAGATTTTAAAGCAAACGCCTATCAAAACGGCAAATTTAAAGTAGTAACAAAAGACGACGTAATAGGTAAATGGTCGGTATTCTTCTTTTATCCTGCAGATTTCACATTCGTATGTCCAACAGAACTTGGAGATTTGGCAGATCATTATGCAGAATTTAAAGAAATTGATTGCGACATTTATTCTGTATCAACAGATACTCACTTTGTCCATAAAGCGTGGGCTGATGCATCAGAAACTATTAAAAAAATTCAATATACAATGCTTGGAGACCCAACTGCAACATTAACAAAATTCTTTGGTGTATTAATTGAAGAAGAGGGACAAGCATTAAGAGGAACATTTATTTTAGATCCTGAAGGAAGAATTCAAGCATACGAAGTTCATAGTCCAGGAATTGGAAGAAATGCAGAAGAATTATTAAGAAAAGTACAAGCAGCTCAATTTGTCGCTGCACACGGAGATCAAGTTTGTCCTGCAAAATGGAAACCAGGAGAAGAAACATTAAAACCAAGTTTAGATTTAGTAGGAAAATTATAAAATATAAAGACTCTATTGATTAAAATAGAGTTTTTCACCATATAGGAGAGAAAAATGGAAAAGGTCTATGATTTAATAATTATTGGAGGCGGAAGTGCTGGATTATCTGCTGGTATCTATGCAGGTAGAGCAAAACTAGAAACCCTAATTTTAGAAAAAGAAAACCCAGGAGGACAAGCTGTTAATACATCAGAAGTTGTTAATTATCCTGGAGTAAGAAGAACAACTGGACCAAAACTAATGCGGGAAATGAGTGAACATGCTTTAGATTTTGGAGTACTTATTAAAAAGGAAGAGATTGTTTCAGTTGATTTTTCAAAAGAAGTTAAAGTAGTCACTACGAAACATGGAAATTATCATGCTTACGCAATTATTATTGCTACTGGAGCAAACCCTAGAAAACTCGGATTTCCTAATGAATTAGAATTTACGGGAAGAGGCATTGCTTATTGTGCTACTTGTGATGGAGAATTTTTTAGTGGTTTAGATATTTTTGTTATTGGTGGTGGATTTGCTGCTGCTGAAGAAGCAATATTTTTAACTAAGTATGGAAAAAAAGTAACAGTGATTGTAAGAGAACCAGATTTTACTTGTGCTAAAACAATTGCAGATAAAGTAAAAAACCATCCAAAAATAGAAGTATATTATAATACAGAAGTGAAAGAAGTATCTGGTGAAGGATTATTGAATAAAGCAATATTTATGAATAATCAAACGAATCAAACATTTGTTTATGAGGCAAGCAAAGAAGATAAAACATTTGGTATGTTTATCTTTGCTGGATATGTTCCAGCAACTGCTTTATTTAAAGGTCATCTAGAAATCGATGATTTTGGTTATATTCCTACCGATGAATCGATGCAAACAAATATAGAAGGTGTGTATGCTGCAGGAGATTTGAGACCAAAGAGTTTAAGACAAATAGTAACAGCAGTTGCTGATGGAGCAATTGCCGCCACTTCAGCAGAACGATATGTTGCTCATTTAAAAGAGAAGTTGGGAATTGTATCAAACGATCAACCAATGCAAAGAACTGTGAGTGAAAAACAAGAAGAAATAGCTGTGAAGCATGAATCCAAAGAAGATGAATTCGTTTCTAAAGAAATGAAAGAACAGCTACTGGAAATATTTTCTAGACTAACAAAGAATATTACGTTAGTAACTATTAGTGATCAAAGTCCTAAAGCAGTAGAATTACAACAACTTTTAGTTGAGTTAAGTACTCTAAGTGATAAGATTCAATTGGCTGTTTATCATAAAGGAGATAATAAAGTAGTAGAAGAAAAAATTAACTTTCAACATTCTCCAATGGTAGCGATTTTAAATCAAAATAATGAATATACTGGTATTAAATTTAGTGGTATTCCAGGTGGTCATGAAATGAATTCATTTATCTTAGCAATATATAATACAGCAAGTGCTGGTCAGCCCTTAGATGAGGATAGTAAGAAGAAAATATCAAACTTAATGAAACCTAAAAAAGTACAAATCTGTGTTTCTTTATCCTGTCATTATTGCCCAGAAGTAGTGGCTAGTTGTCAACGTATTGCTTCGTTAAATAAGAATATAGAAGCGGAAATGATTGATATTGCATTATTTCCAGAATTAAAAAGTCGATATAAAATTATGAGTGTGCCAGCGATGATTATTGATGAACAAGAAGTAATATTTGGTAGTAAAACGATGAATGAAATTCTTGAAATCTTAGAATAACTGAGATTTAGTAGAAAGATATGTCTGATAAATAAAAATAGCGATGAATCGTTTACTATTCATCGTTATTTTGTTATCTATAGTAATCATATTTACTTTCTTAATATCGTTTTAGGAATTACTACTTTTAGGATTTCCATGGTCTTTTTTTATCAGTCCATCCTTTTGCCTTCCAGTAATTATTGTCTACCTTATTCCAAGCTAAAGATTGTGTATGACGCATTACTAAAAATACTACTTTCGTTTTTATTGATGGTTTTACTTTGGAATGCTTCTTTTTAATTTTTGTTGCTAATTTTTCTATTTTATATTGTATTTTTTCTTTCTTTTTTTCGCTAACTTCGTTCCATGAAGTGGCACCGACGGCAACTCCATAGCTATATATTCTTGCGACACCCCAATAAAACAAACTATCTTTGATTGTTTTAATCGCTGACTTCATCCCAGCTCCAGCAGCAGTAGAAATACAAACAGCTTGTTTGCTAAACATAGTTTCTTCTGGGCGATGAGACATCCAACGGTAGGCATAATGATCTAAGAAAGCTTTCATAGATCCTGAAGCATGGAAGGCATAGACGGGAGTAGTGAAAATCAAAAGATCTGCTTCATCAATATGTTTTGTCAGTGGTTCTATATAATGGTAATGTGGACAATAGGTTTCATCTTTCAAAATACATACAGCACAACCTTGACAGAATTCTGGCATATCACGGGGTAAAACAATTTCATTAATATCGTTAGGATTGCTTGTCATCTTGTTAGCCAGTAAAGTTCCAATATGATAAGATGATTGTTTTCTATTTTGACCATGAATAATTGTTATTTTCATTATGAATTTACTCCTTTATTTTTGTAGAGACTGTTGAACTGTTTAATATGATTGATAACCATAGTTAAGATTTCTTCTTCTTTTTCGCTCTGATGATCACATAGGGTTAGTAGTGTGAAAATTGGACTATAAAAATGTAGTGCCATAATATAAGCGTCTTGTTCTAGTAAAACACCTTGCGTACTTAAAAAATTAAAAATACTACTTTGATAAGCTAATGGATCTTGAATATATTGTTTGATATACCGTTTGGCTAAATCAGTATCACGATATTGTTCAATTGTTAATAATTTTCTAAACTGACAAGCAAATGGGTCGTGTAAGAAATATTTAAAAAGATGACTACCTAAAGTAATAAGTTGTTCTTCATTGATTGTTTCAAAAAAGAGCATATCATTATTAGGATTGCTTCCATCCATTTGCATAGTATTAACCATTTGATTATAGCGATTACCCATCTCTTCTACAATAGCATCTAAAATTGCTTGTTTACTATCGTAATGCTTATACAATGATGGAGCTTTAATCCCAACTTCTTCTGCAATCATTGCAACACTAGTCGAATGATAACCTTCTTTTGAGAAAAGGGATAAAGCTACTTCTAAAATACGTTGTTTTGTTGATTTTTCTTGCATAAAGCCTCCTTGGCTAATAAACATTAGCTAATCATATTATAGGCTAATAACCATTAGCTGTCAAGTAAGTTATGGAAATATAAATACTGATTGTTAAAACTATGCGATACCAAGTTACAATGCAAATGCTATTTTTATTAAAAGAGTTGACGAATTATGTTACTATAGAACTTGTGCTAATCTTAAAATTATGGTATATATAAATAGATAGTTTTTAAATTTAACTAACTTTGAGGGAGTAGTTAGCGTAATTTTACGCGATAAGTCAACATACTGATGATTAATAATTATCTGGCTTATCTTAATAAACGAGACTCGAAACAAAAGCATTGTGCAGGCTTTTGTGTTGAGTCTTTTATGATTGAAAGAGAGGATTAACATGGCGATTCTAGAATTATTAATTATTGCGGCTGGATTAGCGATGGATGCTTTTGCAGTAGCAATATGTTTGGGTGTATCATTAAGCGAATTTTCTTTGAAGAAGGCAATCAAAATAGGCTTATATTTTGGTTTGTTTCAAGGAATTATGCCTTTATTTGGGTATCTATTAGGAAATCAATTTGCGAATAAAATCGTAACTATTGATCATTGGATTGCCTTTGCTTTATTAGGGGTTATTGGTCTCAATATGATAAAAGAAAGCAGAGAAAAACAAGAGGATACAAACTATAATGAAGTTAATCTTGGAATTAAAACAATGTTATGCCTTGCTATTGCAACAAGTATTGATGCCTTAGCTATAGGAATTACCTTTGCTTTTTTACAAGTTGATATTGTATTTAGTGTTATTTCTATTGGCGTCATTACGTTGGTATTGTCGATAATAGGTGTGAAAATAGGAAATTTATTTGGATGTAGATTTAAATCAAGAGCGGAATTTTCTGGAGGACTTGTTTTAGTACTGATGGGAATAAAAATATTAGTAGAGCATTTAGGGATATTATAAGAACAATGGCATGCTAACTGAATGTAGAATGAGTAACAGAGTCATCATATCAGACTCTATTCATTCTTTTTTTGTTTATTAAGTTATCGAATGATATTATTAAATAAGCAAAAAAACTTGTGCATAATAAAATGCACGGATGAATCCGTACATTTTATATGCTATAATGAATTGAATCTTTCTTACTTTTAAAAAACTTGGCGTATAAAAACAAAAAGTTATATTTTTTACTAACTATAAAATAATAAACATAAGTAAACAGTATAGATGTATGACAAGTTACTTTTAATTTATGAAATTTCAAATAGAGTAACAAAATTATAGCTTTTTATTTAATAATCAATAAATTCAATTTTTGAATCAGTAATATGGATTTGGCCCATAAGGGTAACAACCATAGCCACCGCAAGGATATGGTCTATAATATGGTGGTCTATAATATGGTCTTGGATAAACATTAGGTGCTAATAAGCCTAAACCTAATCCAATACCTAAACCTGGAATAAAGCCACCACCGAAACCTATTCGTCTATCCATCGCTTCAGGAAATTGATTTGTATAGTGTATCATTTTGTTTGAGTTCATATCTATCATTCCTTTCCATCTTATCATACGTGATAAAGTGGAAATTGGTAGTATAAAAACCCATCCTTAATTGAGCATTATAGATTTTAAATCAAAAGGTTAAATTAATAAATTATTATTTACCAATCTAACCTAGAATAACTATGTTTTTTACTTTAATAAAAGCCTATCAGTAAGTTCGTTAGACGTCTTAGAATATAAATCAATTAAATCATCAACAGACATAGATTTTCTTTGTTCACCTTCAACAATGGCTATAACAGTACCATCTTTCATAATCATAGTTTTATTACCATAGTTTAATGCATCTTCCATATTATGGGTAATCATTAATGTTGTTATCTTATTTTTAGAAATGAGTTGATTTGATAATTCTAAAACCTTATTTGCTGTTTTTGGATCTAATGCCGCAGTATGCTCATCTAGTAATAATAATTTTGGTGTTACTATCGTCGCCATTAATAGTGTCAATGCCTGTCTTTGCCCTCCAGATAATAGTCCTACTTTTGTATCTAAACGATCTTCTAATCCTAAATTAAGTTTACGCAATGCTTCTTTAAATAATATATCATTTTTCTTAGAAGATCTTGTTAAACCAAAATGCTTTCCTCTTTGACTAGACAATGTAAGATTTTCTTTAATCGTCATGTTTGGTGCTGTACCTCTTAATGGATCTTGAAATAATCTTCCTATATAGCGGGAACGTTTATATTCTGGAATAAAGGTAATGTCTTCTCGATTTAAAAGTATAGTTCCATTTTGAGTATCTACATTACCGGATATTGCTTGAAATAAAGTTGATTTGCCAGCACCATTACTTCCAATAATCGTCATAAAGTCACCAGGACTCATTGATAAATTAATAGAGGAAATAGCTACTTTTTGATTTATAGTTCCTTGATTAAATACAACAGAAACATCTTTTAATTCTAGCATTTCTTTCTTCTCCTTTTGTTATATTTAAAAACACCATTTGTAGAAGCAATTGCTATAATTACTAATATTGCAGACAATATTTTAAGATATCCAGAAGGCAATCCAAATTGAAGAGCAATTGTTAATATTGTTCGATAGATTACTGCTCCAAAAACGACAGCTATTAATTGGAAAATAATTTTTTCTTTTTTTATAAAAGTTGTACCTACAATAATGCTAGCAAGTCCAATAACCATCATACCAGTTCCACTGCTAATATCTGAAAAGTTTTGATGTTGAGCAAATATTGCACCACTTAATGCTACAAATCCATTCGCTAAAGATAATCCTAATATTTTCATTTTATCAATGTCGATGGAACTAGCTTTCACCATATCTTCGTTATCTCCACAAGCTCTAAGAGCTAAACCTAATTGAGTCTGCAGAAAATAGTTTATCAAGATAACAATACTAATGATTAGCAAATAAATAATCAATAATTTATGATAGGGTGCTATCGTATCCAATGAACTAAAGATCGTTTTTGAGCCAAATAGTGATATATTAGGTGAATCATTCATAACTGCTAAATTGATTGAATACAATCCAGTCATTGTTAAAATACCAGCAAGTAAAGGCATTATTTTAAGTTTAGTTGCAAGTAAACCAGTAATTGCTCCTGCCATACATCCAACACAAAAAGCGAATACTATCCCCAAATATGGATGAGTACTTACCGTTAGCATCCCACTAACAGCACAACCTAACGTAAAGCTTCCATCAACTGTTAAATCAGGCAAATTTAACACTTTGTAACTAATATATAGTCCTAATGATAATATTGCAAATATTCCACCTAATTCTAACATTCCTAAAATAAGCGTTTGGTTCATATTAATTCCTACATTTCTTGATATGATGTATCTTCTTTAATGCTAGAGGGTAATTCAATTCCTAATTCATGTAAAACATTTTTATTTACATAAATACTTAAATTGTCATTGAATACTTTAACTGGGATATCTTTTACATCAGTTCCTTGTAATACTTTATCCACCATCTTTGCAGTTTCTCTACCTAATTCTTCATAATTAATTCCAACACTTAAAAATCCTCCATCTTGAACCATAGAATCTGCACCAACATATAATGGTACTTTCGCTGCCAAGCAAGCTGGCCCAATTAAGTCCATAGAACTAGCAACAGTATTATCATTTGGTGCAAAAATTGCATCACATTTACTAGTTAAAACATCAATTGCACTTTGTACTTCATTGATTCCAGTAATAGTAGCTTCCACTAGTTCTATTCCATGTTCTTTGCAAAATTCTTTTGCTTTTGCAATATTAGTGACAGAATTTATTTCTCCTTTATTATAAATAACACCTAGCTTTGTTAAATTAGGATTAATTTCTAAAGCTTTTTCTAAAATTAATTCTACTTGTATTTCATCACTTGTTCCAGTAATATTTTTATCTGGATTTTCTAACGTTGTCACTAATCCTGCTGAAATAGGATCGGTGACAGCAGCAAAGATAACTGGTGTATTATCAGCCATATTTGCAGCAGCTTGTGCGACGGGTGTTGCAATTGCTACAACACAATCTTTTTGACTTGATGCAAATCCTTGAATAATGGATGGTGCTGTTGAAGTATCACCTTGTGCATTTTTAAATGTATAATGAATATTCTCTCCTTCAATATAACCTAATGCTTCCATTTGTTCATAAAAGGCATCTCTAATTGTGTTTAAAGAAGTATGCTCAACATATTGAATAATAGCAACTTCTTTGATTGCTTTGTCAGTATTTTTTGTACGATTGTTACAACCAGTAATAACTCCTAATGATAAAACTAATGATAATGCTATTTTTAATTGTTTATTTATTTTCATTTTTTCTTTCCCCTTTGTTCATATATTTTTATTTTTTAGTTTATAAATAGCAGGGTACCATCGTTTATTGATTTTCATACCGTATCTCCTTTCTTTGATATACATTTAAATAAAAAAACATCTGTCCTAAAAAGGACAGATGTTACTATCTGTTATACCACCTTATTGGTTTCAATTAAATGCTATCACATTTTTGCTTTATAACGTAAGCATTACGTTAAAGGATACTAGATATTTCTTTCCCCTTTACCCTCATGGGTCCATTTACCAAAATCGCATCTCTATCTAGCTTACACCATCCTAGACTCTCTATCAGCACGTTTTTTGTTTTATTTCCCAATCATTGGTTTATATTTATAAATTATCATAAATAAATAGTGTTGTCAATAGGCTATTTAGAGTTTTAGTAGAAAATACTAACATCTAAAATGTATAGTAAGTAAATTGGAACTAACAAAATTTTCTAATTTAATTTTATTGCTTTCTGATTTTAAAAAACATATAATAAAAATATAATTCTCATTCATAGTCAATAACTATAGTAATGGGAGTAGGTAATTAAATAAAAATTTGATTTATTTATTAGATAAAAAATGTTAAGTAAAATAGCTAAATTTATAATTCATTAAGAAAAGTTATAGATTAATATTAAGGGAGAGACACTTAATGAAGAGAAAAAGCATTATTTTCTGGGTATGTTTTTTTGTTTTATTTTCATTAAATAAAAGAGTGTATGCAGATCCTGAAAACACAGATTTTTTAGAACTATATTCAGAATCAGCTATTTTAATTGACGCTGATACAAAACAAATTCTTTATAGTAAAAACGAACATCAAATCCTATATCCTGCTAGTATTACAAAAATCATGACAATTCTCTTAGGATTAGAGAATGGAAATTTAGAAGATACAGTTACAATGTCTCATGATGCAGTCTATTCAATTCCAAGTGATAGTAGTCATATAGCATTGTTTGAGAATGAACAAATATCATTAGCTGATGCATTACATGCTGCTTCTATTGCTTCAGCAAATGATGCATGTAATGGTATCGCCGAATATGTTTCAGGTAATATGGAGAAATTTGCTAAATTGATGACAAATAAAGCAAAACAAATCGGTGCTTTAAATACAAACTTTGCAAATGCCCATGGGCTTACAGATGAAAATCATTATACGACTGCTTATGATATGGCCTTGATTATGGCGTATGCTGTCAATGTAGAAAATTATATAGATATCACAAGTACATTACACTATAATGTGAATCCTACAAATATTCAATCGGAGATACGTTATTTGCATAATAGTAATAAAACAATGGACTCTACAAGTAAATATTATGTGAAAGAGGCTATTACATCGAAAACTGGTTGGACACCAGATTCACAAAGTACCCAAGTGACTTATGCTAGTAAAAATGGTTTAAATTTAATTGCCGTTGTAATAAAAGCTAAATCTTCAGATTTGCGATATGAGGATACCAAAAAGTTATTTGAATATGGTTTTGCAAATTATGAATATTTTGCTGCTGGTACTATGCAACTTATGGTGCCAACGGTATTATTAAGCGAAGAATTAACATTAGAATATGAAGACAAAGAAATGTTGAGAGTCGATGCTACATTTACAGATTTTGTCATTGAAGCGGGAACCAGTGATCAAATTAAAATCGTTTATGAGGTACCAGAAGTAATTGATAAGGAATATGGAACGAATAGTAGCGTAGGTAAAATTAATTTATACTATGGTGAAAAATTAGTTCAATCAATAGACGTATTAACGATTCAGTCAATTGTTCAAAAAAGTTCTATCAATAGTAATAGTACGACGAATAAATTATTAATGATTGGATTTGTAGGTACACTGTTAACTCTTATTTTATTATTCATATTAAAAAATTATTATCTATATAAGTTACATAAAAAAGCGGAATTAAAAGAGTTAAGATATCGAGAGATACAAATGAGAATAAATCAAAGAATATATTATTAGAACGATTTATAATCGACTTTATTAACTATAAAAAAAGATATTTAATATTTGGAATAAAGTAATACAATATCAATATTTGAGCAATCAAATATTTTTTTTATAGTTGTTAATAACTATTAAAGAACAAGTGTTAAAAGTTCTTTGATTTTTAATAATAAAGTCATTTTTGGATTGATTTCACATAAAAAAAAGATACGTAAACCTTCAAATCAAATGTATATTTATATATTAAAAAATGATACAATTATAGTATAAATTATTTATGTTTTATAAGAATAGAATGTAACAAGAGGTTAAGAGGTGCAAAATATAAATGAGTGCCATAAAATTTAAAACAAAGTTATTGCAAAATGAGAATATGGATGCTGGATATATCGAGATTCCTTTTGATGTTGAAAAAGAATATGGTGAAAAACGTGTTAAAGTAAAAGCATTATTAAACGGAATAGAATATCGTGGATCGATAGTACGTATGGCAACATCTTGTCATATTCTTGGTATTCCAAAAGTTATTCGAAATAAAATGAAGGTTGCTTTTGGAGATATTATTGAGGTTGAAATCAGAAAAGATGAGGAAGAAAGAATTATTGTATTACCAGATGACTTAAAAGAAAGGCTCAATAAAAAAAATTTAGAGACTTTTCAAAAATTATCTTATTCAAAGCAAAAAAAGTATGTCTTCTCTATTGAAAATGCCAAACATAAAAGTACTAGGATGAAACGTATAGAACATGTAGTGGCAGAAATGGATAAGTTATAATAATCGAGAATGGAATAAATGTAGATAAATAAGCGAAGCCAATTAGAATTAATCATAGTTTCCTAGCTATGATTTTTTGTCTTATCATAGATGACGAATCTTTTAATCATATGATTATTTATTTGGAGCAATACTTTTCAGTAACATTTCAGTCATTACGTCAGTATAAGGAACAATTCTACTATATATTTCTGGATTTGAAATTCCCTCAATCATTGCTTGGAAATAAAGCATTAAAAATTCATCAGAATATTTTAAGTCTACCTTTCCTTCTTTACGTCCTCGATGAAATAAATCTAACATCATACTAAAATTCTCTTTCGTATATTGTCGCATTAATGAAGAATCATCATCATTTGTTTTCTCTGTAAAATAATGCATTAGATCTAAATAAAATTGTTTACTAACTTTATTAAAATGCTGAATTTTGTTATGGCTTATTAAAATCATCGTTTCTTCAAAAGGTTTGTTTTTTGCCATAATCTCTTTAGCAGTAACACTCATCTGTTCTAAAAATTGTTTAAAAACTTCATGGATTAGGTTATCCTTATTCCCAAAGTACTTAAAGATAGTTGTTTTCCCAACGTTTGCTTGTTTGGCAACCTCAGCGATATTCAAATTAGTAACACCACTCGATGTACTCATTAAATTAAAGGCAGCTTCTACTATTTGTTTTTTCTTTTCTTGGGCACGTTTTTCAAAACCATTCATCATATTTCCTACTTTCTTTCTCTTATTAAAAACATATTTTTAGAATAAAATAGTTCGTATTATTCATTTATTTAATTATAATATCAAAATTGCGAACTGTCAAAGAAAAAAAATTCACAAATATCTCTATTTTTATTGACCAATATAAAAAAAAGATATATGATTAAGCATGTAAATGAACTTTGGTTTGATACAAGGCGAAAAAACGAAAACAAATATACTTATCACTGCCATCTTTTTTGTTTCTCAGTTATTCGAGGTTGCCTTAAACTGGAAAGCACGTTATAAAAATATTCAAAATTTTTGAAATAAAAAAGGAGTTTCAGTATGGAAATCGTTAAAGTACAAAGTTTACAAAAGAAATTTGGAAAGTTTCAAGCATTACATGATGTGACATTGACAGTAGAGACTGGAGAGGTTGTTGGCTTTATAGGACCTAATGGAGCTGGTAAATCAACAACGATTCGAACATTGTTGGGAATTATTAATCGTGATAGTGGAGATGCTAAAATCTTCGATAGAGATGTTTGGACAGATAGTTTAGAAATACATAAAAGAATTTCATATGTGCCAGGAGATGTGGCACTTTGGGGTAATTTAACAGGTGGCGAAATTATCGATTTATTCATTAAATTACATGGTGGAGGAGATAAGGCAAAACGAGATTATTTGATTAAACGTTTTGAATTAGATCCAAAGAAAAAAGCAAAAAGTTATTCTAAAGGAAATCGTCAAAAGGTTGGATTGATAGCTGCGTTGTCAGTAGATTCAGACTTATACATTATGGATGAGCCTACTTCAGGATTAGATCCATTAATGGAAGCAGTTTTTCAAGAAGAAGTTGAAAAGATAAAAAAAGATGGTAAAGCTATTTTATTGTCTTCACATATTTTGAGTGAAGTAGAACGCTTAGCAGATAAGGTGGCTATTATTCGGCAAGGAAAAGTTGTTGAAACAGGGACATTAGATGAGTTGCGTCATTTGACTCGATCAACAGTTACGTTAGTGAGTGAAGGAGATACAGCAACATTAGCTTCTAGAAATGGTGTACATGATTTCATTCAAAAAGGAAATCAAGCTATGTTCTCTGTGGATAATCAACACATGAATGCTGTCTTAATAGAAGTGACAAAATTAGGAATCAAAAAATTTGAGGTTGTTCCGCCAACGCTAGAAGATTTATTCATGCGTCATTATGAAGATTAAGTGTTACAATGGAGGAAACGATATGAAAGAAAAATTTGCTCTTTGGAGTGTATTGTTTAGCCAATATGTAAAACGTGATTGGAAAAAAATGATTGTGTGGATAATTGGTCTTGGATTATTTTCAGGTGGATTTGTTCCTGCTTTTGAAGAAATAGGGAAAGGTCAAGGCCTTATTGGTATGTTTGAAACAATGCAAAATCCTGCGATGGTTGCAATGGTAGGACCAACAGCAGTAACGACAGCGACTGAATATACAATAGGTGCTATGTATGCTAATGAAATGCTATTATTTTGTTGCTTGTTTGCAATGATAGTTTCTATATTGCATGTCATTTCTCATACTCGTAAAGAAGAAGAATTAGGACTGACAGAATTAGTTCGTTCGTTTCGAGTAGGTCGTCAAGCGAATTCATTAGCGGTTATGATTGAAACTGTTATTATAAATTTAGGACTTTCTTTATGTATAAGTATCCTTATGATTATCTTTAATGTAACTTCAATTACTGTAGAAGGTTCTTTGCTTTTTGGCTTATCAATTGGTATAGCAGGAATGATAGCAGCCACGATAGCTCTAGTCTTTGCTCAAATTATGCCTACCTCTTCTGGAGCAACAGGAGCATCGTTAGGCATGGTAGGATTACTTTATATTGTTCGTGCAACAACTGATGTATCAAATATTAACTTGTCTATGGTCAATCCAATGGGATGGACATACTTAACCTATCCTTTTACGGAAAATAATTGGCTACCACTTATTTTTGGATTACTATTTAGTTGTATCGTTATCGTATTCGCTTTTGTTTTGGAAGAAAAAAGAGATATGGGAGCAGGCTATTTACCTGAAAAAGAAGGAAGAGCTACCGCTAAAAAATCATTACTTTCTGTACCAGGATTATTTATTAAAATAAATAAAGGTGTTATTATTAGCTGGTTAGTAGCTTTTGTTATTATGGGAGCTGCCTATGGTGCAATTTATGGAGATATGCAAACATTTCTTGAAAGCAATGAATTAATGAAGCAAATGTTTACGTTAACAGGAGTGTCTATTGAGGTGTCATTTACAGCAACAATTATGATGGTGTTAATAGAATTAGTTACTATTTTACCAATTGCTGTTGTCAATAAACTTTTTAATGAAGAAGTAAGATTACACTTGAGTCAATTGTATTCTACAAAAGTTACTCGTGGTCAATTTTATTGGGTAACAATTGTATTAGCAGTTATTGTGGGAGTCGTAGGAATCGTATTTGCTGCAGGGGGATTAGGTGCTACAGCTTTATCTGTCATGAGCAATGGTGCAACTATGAGTATAGCAGATTTCTTAGTAGCTGGATTAAACTATCTACCATCTGTTTTATTTTTCATTGGTTTAGCTGCTTTAGCACTTGGATGGATACCAAAATTAGGTAAAGTTGTTTATGCATATCTTGGATATTCATTTGTTCTAAATTATTTTGGAGGGATTTTAGATTTGCCAGATTGGTTTTCAAAAACAGCAATTCAAAGTTGGATTCCACGTATGCCAACAGAGGGATTTGATGGAACAATATTTATTGTGATTACATTGCTTAGTATCTCTTTAATGCTGATTGGTTATCTTGGATATAAGAAAAGAGATATGCTAGAAGGTGCCTAGATAATAAAAGATAAGCAAGTTTCAGATGGTTGAAACTTGCTTTTTTTAAATAAATAAAGAAGTACTCGAAGAAGGGTTAAACCTAAATCTGTTATAATGAAGATAGAAGGAGGGGTAATTCTGTAGCTATAAAATTAGCATCTGTAGAGATCTATGAAGATATTTTACTTGACTTAGAGATTACTCTAATTGATAGAATGATGATAGGAGGAATAAGACAATGAATTACAAGAAATTTAAAGATATAAAATTATCTACATTAGGTATGGGTAATATGAGATTACCAACAAATAGTGAAGGTGATATCAACCAAGAAAAAGCAAGAGAGATTATTGAGTATGCCTATCGTCATGGGATTAATTATTTTGATACTGCTTATCGTTATCATAGTGGACAATCGGAGTCATTTGTAGGAGAAGTATTAAAACAATTTCCTAGAGAATCTTATTTTTTAGCAACTAAATTACCAGGACATATGATGAATTATCAAAATGGTAAACTAGGATTTCAAGGGTATTTAGCAAATGAACAAGTGACATCTATTGAAGCTATTTTTGAAGAACAATTAGCAAAATGTCAAGTCGATTACTTTGATTTTTACTTACTTCATAATTTGTGTGAAACATCGTATGATTTTTATACAAATAAAGAATTAGCTGTTATAGAGTACTTATTAAAACAAAAAGAATTAGGAAGAATCCGTTATTTAGGTTTTTCATCTCATGCTAGAGCAGAAACAATAGAAGCTTTTTTAAAGGAATATAATTGTTTTGACTTTGCTCAAATTCAATTAAACTATTTAGATTGGACATTGCAAAATGCTAGAAAAAAATATCAAATACTGACCGATTATCAAATTCCTATTATGGTAATGGAACCGGTACGTGGTGGTAAGTTAGTTACTTTACCTAAAAAAGCCGAAGATTTGTTAAAACAAGAAAAACCAAATGATTCCGTTGTTTCATGGGCATTTAGATTTTTACAATCACTACCTAACGTACAAGTAGTGTTAAGTGGAATGAGTACGATGGATCAAATCAAAGAAAATATTTCTATTTTTTCAAAAGAAGATATCCTCAATACAAAAGAACAAGATATCTTGAATCAAGTAGTAGATTTAATATCTGATTTTGTTCCATGTACTACTTGTCGCTATTGTGTAGAAGATTGCCCTAAAAAATTAGATATTCCTACTCTTATTTCTTATTATAATGAGATGAAACATGATGGATATGGATTATTGGGATTTAATATGGGGAATATGGAGGAAGAACAATTACCATCTGCTTGTATCGCCTGCAATGCTTGTACAAAAGCTTGTCCACAAGGAATTCAAATTCCTGAAACGATGTCTTTCTTTGCTAAAATGCTCAGTCAAAGAAAGAGTCAACAAAAATAGAATAAAATCGATAAAGAACAGATTAAGGTTATCAATAATCAATGGAGGTAATGATGAAATATCGTATATTAGGTCGAACTGGAATAAAAGTAAGTGAAATTGGAATTGGTGGTGAAGGATTTGAAAATAAGAATTATCAAGATTGTGAAGCAATCATTGACTGTGCTTTTAAAGAGGGAGTCAATTTTATTGATATCTATAACTCAAATCCAGACGTAAGAAGTCATGTTGGTAGAGCATTAAAAAAGTATCAGAGAGAACAATTTGTTATTGAAGGACATCTATGCTCCTCTTGGGATAATGGTCAATATAAAAGAACAAGAAATATAAAAGAAATAAAAGAAGCATTTGAAGATTTTCTATCAAGAATGCAAATAGATTTTGTCGATGTTGGAATGATCCATTATGTTGATGATCTAAAAGATTTCAATCATATTTTTAATGGACAAATCATTGAATATGCAAAAACATTAAAAGAAAAAGGAAAGATTAAGCGTTTAGGTATATCAACCCATAATACTGAAATCGCATTTAAAGCAGTTGAAACTGGATTAATTGATGTAATCTTGTTTAGTATTAACCCTGCTTATGATATGTTGCCATCTACTGATGATGTTAATTCTTTATTTGAAGAAGATACGTTTAATAATCGAACTTATGAAGGTGTCGATATAGAACGTGCAAAACTCTATCAAACCTGTCAACACCTAGGAGTGGCATTAACAGTTATGAAAGCTTATGGAGCTGGTATTTTATTGAATGAGAAACAATCACCATTCAAAAAAGCGTTGACACCAATACAATGTTTACACTATTGCTTAACAAGACCAGCAGTTGCCTCTGTTATGGTTGGTGTTGATGATGTTGAACAGGTGTTAGCAGCTTGTCGCTATGCAAAAGTAGCTATTCAAGAAAAAGATTATAGTCAAGTGTTAGCCGATGCACCAAAAACCGCATTTAACGGGTATTGTATGTATTGTGGCCATTGTGCACCATGTGTAAAAAAGATTGATGTAGCATTAGTTAATAAGTATTTAGATTTATCATTAATTCAAAAAACAGTACCTGAAACATTAAAAAACCATTATCAATTGTTAGAACATCATGGAAGTGAGTGTATTGAATGTGGTCAATGTATGAATAATTGTCCGTTTAATGTAAATGTTATAGAAAAAATAAAGCAAGCAGTTGCGTTATTTGGTTATTGATTTAATTTGTATCTCTTATAATTATTAATGGAAATAAAGAAATACATTATGATTAAATACAATTAAATGTGAGTCTTTCGTGGATGTTACTATTATATAGTAAAAGGATATAGTTATACGTGAGTAACTATATCCTGTTTTTTTATTGAACTTTTCAAATTCTGTTAGAAGGCATATTTATACACATTTGATAATTTACAAAGATGGGTGTCAATGATAAAGCATATCAAACATATTGTGAACCTTGGTGCTATTGCTTGTAGTTGGATAAATTTTGCTAAAGTGAAAAGTTAAATTCCACTAAAATAAAATAAATTTAAGAGTTGAATTTACTGTTACACTTATTGTAATATATAGTAAAGATAGGGATAATCTTTAGCTTTATTATGTAATTAAAA
>Ga0153996_1000198_pt1 | contig 29717 bp, 28 predicted proteins | sample TSNC080MetaG_FD_104728 | JGI IMG/M metagenome (GOLD analysis project Ga0153996, IMG submission 104728) | Attine ant fungus gardens microbial communities from North Carolina, USA - TSNC080 MetaG | ecosystem: Host-associated > Fungi > Mycelium > Unclassified | place: USA: North Carolina, Lumber...
ACAGAATTGGCTAACTATAATACCGATGCTTATACGGCTACGATGGTTGATTTAATCCAAACCTACAAGCCTGCTGTTATTTTGCTGGGAGCGACAAATGACGGCCGCGACCTCGGAGCGCGGGTTGCCTGCCGCATAGGAACAGGACTAACGGCCGACTGCACCGGCCTGGGTATTGATGAAGCTACCGGGCTGGTAGCTTGGACTCGTCCGGCTTTTGGCGGCAATCTCATGGCGACTATCCTGTGCCCTGAGCACCGGCCCCAGATGGGGACTGTACGCCCATCGGTATTTAAAAGGCCGGCCCCCGACTACAGCAAAGCTGGCGAGATCATCCGTGTTGCAAGCAAAGTCAATGCCACCGATATCCGTACAAAACTGCTTGATGTCATCAAGGTTTGCACGGCATCGTGCAACCTGGATGAGGCTGAAATCATTGTTTCCGGCGGCCGGGGACTGGGTAAGCCTGAGAACTTTTCCCTTGTCGAACAGCTGGCCACTGTATTGGGCGGCGCTGTCGGGGCTTCGCGGGCTGCTGTCGATGCCGGCTGGAAACCTGCTTTGCACCAAGTCGGGCAAACCGGCAAAACAGTTGGGCCTAAAATCTATTTTGCCTGCGGCATTTCGGGTGCTATTCAGCATCTGGCAGGGATGTCGTCTTCCGACATAGTTATTGCTATCAATAAAGATCCCGATGCCCCTATTTTCAAAATGGCCGATTATGGTATTGTCGGTGATGTTGCGGAGGTATTACCCCTCCTAACGGAAGAGTTTAAAAAAATTAAAGCAGGCTAATCAAGGGGCTTTGCTGCTTGAATCTGAGCAGGGTGTCGGTATTGTCACCATTAATCGCTCAAAGCATTGAAGGCTAAAGGTAATAAACATAATAGGAGACTTCTTTTATGGTGCAAGACATAAAATTTGCTGATATTAAAATTGGCGACAAGGCCAGTATGGCCAAGACCGTGTCCGAATATGACGTGTATACATTTGCCGGCCTCAGCGGCGATTTTAATCCGGTTCACGTTAACACTGAGTTTGCCAAAAATACGATGTTTAAAGAACGTATCGCCCATGGCATGTTGTCGGCCGGCTTTATTTCTGCCTTGCTTGGGACGGCACTCCCTGGCGCCAATACGATTTATCTGGCTCAGGAATTGGCTTTTAAAGCTCCTGTAAAAATTGGTGATACCGTAACCGCTACGGTAGAAGTTATCGAAAAAATCCAGGCAAAAAACCGCTTGATCCTAAAAACAACTGTTACTAATCAACAAGGTACTGTCGTTATTGACGGCAAAGCCACCGTAATGAAGAAAGACTAGGTGTGAAAACGGTATTTAATTGCTGTCTCACAATAGAAACTACCCCGGGAAAGCATACAGGATATCTCCTGATTGCTTTCCCGGGGTAGTTTTCTTCTATGTCTATACTGTCGTTAACTAATTAGCCGGCAGTAGCCAGCTTTAGCTTATCCTGAATTTGCTCGTAGACTTCTTCCCACACAACAATCTGTGTTTTGGCAAAACCGTTAAATACGGTGGCCGAGGCTGATGTATAAGCGCCACAATTAGGCACTAGTATTAAGTCACCAGTTTCCAGCGCCACAGTCAGTTTATCCCGGAAAAGAACGTCTAGCGAGTCACAACTCGGGCCGGCAAAGGTGGCAGGTACCTGCTTGCCTGTTTTAAACGTCTCAAGCTCAAAATTCCAATGATCAAAGATTATCCCGGAAAAGGTACCATACAAACCATCATCAAGGAAATACCATTGCTGATCATTCCGCATTTTTGTACCAATAACTTGAGTGATGAGGTTAACGGCCGTACCGCAAATATACCGGCCAGGTTCAGCCCAAATTTCGGTGTTGGGGAAATATTGCTTGATAACCTTATAGATGTCTGATGCCATTGCCGCTACATCGGGTTCTTCAGTTAGCGTCGGGATGGGAAAGCCACCGCCGATGTCGAGAATGCGCAGATGTAAGCCCCGCTCAGCCGCAGCTGCAAAAATACTGCTACATATTTTAAGAGCGTCAAGGTAGGCATCATTAGTTGTCGATTGGCTGCCAACATGAAAGCAGAGTCCGGCAACATCAAGACCAGCCTCATGTGCCTGAGTTAAGAGTTCCAGTGCTTCATCAGGCTGAGCGCCAAATTTTTTATTGAGATCAACAAGCGCTTTAGGATTATCGACGCGGATACGCAAAAGCACCGTGCCGCCAGGATTGGCGGCAGCCATCTTGCCGATTTCACTGGCGCTGTCAAAAGTAAACTTATTTACACCAACCTCACGCGCTACCGTCATACCACTTGAGGTTTTTACCGGATTGGCATATACCATACGTTCAGCATCAATGCCCAGCTTGTTCAGCATGCGCATTTCGCCGTCGGAGGCAACATCAAAGCAGCCGCCAAGCGAGTTCAGTTTTCGGACGATACGTTCGTCCGGGTTAGCCTTGACGGCGTAATATATTTTTATGCCTGGCATGTGCTCTGCCAGAAGATTATAATTTAATTCAATCTGTTCTAAAGATAGCACCAATAATGGAGTGCTGTAGCTATCAGCCAGCGCTTTAACAGCGTCCTGGGATAACCTAAAATATTTCACTTATCATCGCTCCTTTTATTCCTCTAATAATATATCGAAAACACTCTATGATTGTAACATAATTCGACTAAAGTGCAAGTAATTTTTTAATAAAGAGAGAGCATGCTTCAAGTGGTTTTTTATCCCATCTGAAGTTGATTCTCGACCTTATCCGAAATGACTTAGCCGCTCTTAACTTCCGCTTACAGAAGAGGTGGATTAAGACGCGGTTTAGTCATCGGATAAAAATTAAACCCACGTACCACTATAGGATACGCGGGTTTAATTTTTATTAATCATCGCATTGCTATGCAGTTTTATAATACTTCTCTCGCAAAATACTATGTGGACTTTCCCCCTTATTAAGCAGAGCTGCCGCATAGGTTTTGCACTGATCAATTCTAGTCATTATTTTTAACGAAGGCTCCGGATCGCCATAAATGCACCATAGACCCCGGCAACTTAAACAATCCTGCCCCTGCCCCATAAAGCCTAATACATCCTTGAGCGGTATGCCAAGCAAAACACCAATCTCATGTGGACAACCTTGCTGATAGCGTTGCTTCAGGCAATCGATATTCTCGTACAACGGGCAATCAGGTTTATAGCCAAACTCAGCGAGAAAGCGGCAGTGATCGGTCTGCTGCAAACACCCGGTCAGGCAGTCTGGGTGATAGAACAAAACAGTAAGACTATTTCCCTTCTCCCGCACGACAATCCACTCGAGATTTGATTGACGGAGAAAGGAAGAGCCAAATTTGCGCCAAAAAGTTAATCGGGGAAATCTACGGTTATCAGCAAACGTTAGCAACGTTGCCGGCTTTTCTCCAAAGATAGTGGGAGCCAGCTCAACAGTCAGCCATTTGAAAAAGTAGGGTGGAGTATCCTGATTCTCTAATTTTAATGATGACTCCCCTGTTTGCATATATAGCATAAGACTGATGCCTCCCCTTTTGGAACTTTTTCACAGAGCATAGGTAAGAGCAACTCACTAAATAACGATTATCATTCTCGTTAATTATATACTGTTTAGAGAATAAAAACAACTAAATTCTTACAAAGAAAGATAAAATTTTGAAATAACTACTTAAAGAGAGACTTAGCTTCAAGCGGGTTTTTACCCCATCTGAAGTCTAGTCGACCTTATCCAGGGACTAAACCGCGTCTTAACTCTCGCATGTCGGAGCGGGCGTTAAGACGCGGTTTAGTCATCGGATAAAATTATTTTTTTAAATTGGCCTGTCGGTATATTTCCTTCCAATCCGATAACCTTCGGCCATGTATTTGTATCATTAATAATGAAGCCCATATCATCCCCATATGACTGTGCAGATGTCTATGTTGGGCAATAATAAGCGTAAACTTTGTGTATTCGCAATTTGGCGCATTTGTAAAAGCGTTTTATCCTGCAATATCACTAGATATTCCACTAGTTTTCTTTTAATGTCGTTATAATACTGCAGCACATCATTTTTTCTGCTTAATTTTTCGTTGAATATGTATCAAGATTATTTAAACCCGCTTCATGGATTGATGGTTCTTTATATTCTTCATCACGCAGGTTAATAAACCACAAATCCAGAGAATGCAGCATATGGTAAACATGCTTCCACATGGGCATATTACAATAGCATTTTTCCCATAATTCATTCGGTATACAGTCAATAACATTATTAACTTCCCACAAGGCACGTTCTGTTTGGTCTTTAATAATGGCAGCACAACTATCCTCTTCATCTTTCATTTCCCTTTTTCATTCAATTAAATTCAGGGTTGGGATGCTAAACTTTCAGCCCTGTTCCTGATCCCGGGCCGCCCGCGCCTGATGCCAGGCATCTCGTGCCAGACTTGTAACCCTGGGCTCAAGCTTGGCGGCCGGACTGCCTACTACTTTGGACAAAAACGTAAGCGCTTTCTCGGTTTGGCCCGTACGTCGGGCCAATTCGCCAACTAAATAAGTGACGGCCGCTTCGCTCAGCGTGCCGATAGGAAAACGTTCGCGCATTAAAGCCTGCTCATAATACTCACAGGCTTTAGTAAGAGCCAGCTTTTCTTCTGCCACCTGCTCGCCTTCGCGATACACCCAGCCGAGCCGCAAATACAGTTCAGCCATCCTGCCGGCCGAAGCAGCAATAAGCTCAGCAAAATAAATTGCCAATTTATAGCTGGCAATCGCTTGTTCACGCGTACGCTGTCCACTATAGTTAATATTCACGGTTCTTGTCCCCAGAAAATTTCCTATCTTATCTTTAGCTGCTTCAGACAAGTCATCAAAGTAGGGATCTTCAGCCGCATAACCACAGTGGCAGCAGACTCTTACAAAGTAATAGTAAGGGTTTACATGTTGAAAATATGCGCAAAAATCACTATCCTGCTTAACCATTACTTGTCGGCCACGCAGTCTGGTGACACTAAAATTTTTCTCACAAACAAGACATACTTTTTCTACCGAGTACGTCGGCTCCACCATTTTATCGTTCCCACCTTATAGTCCCAAGCCCGGCTTTAGAGCTCAAGCAATTTTTAGTAAGTCATGCTGTATTATCCACATCTGATAAAAATACCCTCGCTTAGCCAGCAATTGCTGTAATGTACCCTGTTCAGCAATAACGCCGTTATCTAGCACCAAGATCTCATCCATAGCTTCAAGACCAACAAGCCGATGAGTAATCAGCATAATGGACCGCCCGCCCGCCGCGTGTAAGATATTATCCATAACAGCAGCTTCGGCGCACGCATCAAGCCCGGCTGTCGGCTCGTCCAACAGCCACACCGGCGCAGCTTTCAATAGAGCTCGCGCCAAGGCAATACGTTGACGCTCGCCGCCTGACAGCGACAGACCGTTTTGTCCTGTCAGCGTCTCTAGCCCTTGCGGCAGCCTGCTGACAAGCTCCCCGAGCAAAGCCCCTTCGACAGCAGCTTGCAATTCAGTATCGCCAGCGCCCGGCCTAGCCAACAAAATGTTATCCTTAATGCTGGCATTAAACAAGTATGTATCTTGGCTAACGACGCTGATCACGCGGCGCACGGCTGCCGGGCTATACTCTTTTACCTCATCGCCATTTATCAGCAGCGTTCCCTGGTCGTACTGCCAGAACCGCAGCATGATGCCGGCAAGTGTACTCTTACCGGCTCCGCTGGCCCCTACCACGGCCAGTCGCTTGCCTGGCGGCAGGGAGAAAGTTATACCGGCAAGAGCGGGAAACCCTGGCTGATAGGAAAATGACATGTTATGGGCGGCAAATTCTATCGGCTCCGCCGGCACTTTATTGTCGGCTACTGAGTTGCCCGCCAGCGACCGCCCGGCAATCGCGTTTATCCGCGTCAGTGCACACAAGCTTTCCTGCCAGTAATAAACTGCAGCAGGCAGGGGCAGCAGCGCTTCAAAGCTCGCCTGTACCGCCAATGCCGCTGCAGCTAGATAAACGCCGTCCAGCGCTTGGCTCGCAACGAGCGGTGCAGCCACAGCAATCACAACAATAACCGTCAGATTCATCGCTAAAACTCCTAGCGCATCTGCCAGGGAAACGACTGAATTCGCCCGCCGTTGGCTGATTGTCAGCCGGTCACTAATAACAGTTGCTTTAGTAGCCTGGGTCGCAGACTGTCCGCAAGCCGTCAGCTCAGTTATACCCTCGATGCAGTCAATAAGAGCACCGTTGAGAGCAGCCCGGTCTGTAACGACACGCTGTCCAGCCCGTTGGCTGAGCAAGCCAATGACAACCGGTATGACAAACCCGGCAACAAAAAAAGCACAGGCAACCGGATAGAAAAGCGGCGCTGCCAGCCAAGCAAGCAAACCTAATGTTGCACCACTTGAAATAATAGCAATACAGACGGGAAATAAGACCCGCAGATAAAAAAACTTTAATGTCTCGACATCAGCAACAAGACGGCTGAAAATATCGCCTTTATCAAAGCCAAGAAAAGCCGCCGGCGCCAGAGGCTCAATCCTGGTATACAGCCAAACTCTGATATCGGCCAGCAGCAGAAAAGTTGCATCATGACTGACATATCGCTCAACATAACGACATACGGCCCGCGACAAACCAAAAAATCGCACCCCGACGATAGCAACAGACAGCTCAGCGAGCGGCGGCTGAAGGGCTGCCGCTGAAATTAACCAGGCCGAAGCGGCTAAAAGCCCGACATTGGCATATACGGTAAGACTGCCAACCACACAGGCGGCTACCGCCATCCAGATCGTCTGACTGTTACCCGTTAACAGCTTAAGCATACTGTCCCTCCCCGGCCTGCGCTGCCGCAACTAGCCGACTATAAAGTCCCGGAGCTGCCAACAGCTCAGCTTGCGTACCGGACTCAACGATCTTTCCGGTTGACAGAACAATGATTTTATCGGCTTGCCGAACTGTCGATAATCGATGGGCAATGATAATGGCAGTGCGGCCAGCAAGCAGCCGAGCCAAGGCAGCATCCAGCGCCGCCTGAGACGCAACATCCAGGCCGCGGGCGGCCTCGTCTAAAATGACGAGTGGCGCATCTTGCAAAAAAGCTCTGGCAATTGCCAATCGTTGCTGCTGACCACCGCTCAAGCTCCGGCCCCCTTCCCCGATCTGGGTATGATAACCGTCAGGCAACCGGCAAATAAATTCATGAGCCCCGGCTGCTGTCGCCGCCGCGACGACTTCATCGATTGCTGCAGCAGGACAAGCAAGCCGAATATTGTCCGCCACAGTTCCTTGAAACAAATGAGGACGCTGCGGCACAAAGGCAACATACTGCCGCCACGCGGACAGACTAAGAGCCGTGATGTCTCTGCCATTGATCAGGATCTCGCCCCCGACAGGGGTCACAAATCCCAGCAGCAGCGACGCTATAGTACTTTTCCCTGCGCCACTAGGGCCGACAATAGCCAGGTGCTGGCCGGCGTCAAGTACAAACGATATTCCGGCTAACGCTGGTCGTGCGCCATTTTGGTAAGTGGCGGAAACATCGTTAAACGCAACCGTTATTCTGTTGTCACAAAATGGTTCATCTCCGGTCTCACGACTCTGCCCAGTTAGCGCAAGCAGGCGAAAAATATCGGCCGCTGCCGACTTGCCGGCCATACCGGCATGAAATTGACTGCCTAATAGGCGTAACGGCAAATAATACTCAGGAGCCAACAGCAAGACAAAAAAGGCCTGACTAAAGGTAACTTCGCCATAAAGCAGCCTAAGCCCGAGCGCTACCGCTACGATAGCAGTACTGAGAGTCGCTAATAGCTCAAGCGTCAGCGCCGATAAAAAAGCCACCTTGAGCACACTCATCGTAGCATCGCGAAACTCCCGGCTGATTCTGCCGATAATGGTTATTTGCTCGAGACTTCGACCAAATAATTTTAAGGTTGTCAGCCCGGCGAGCACATCGAGAAAGTGCGCGCTCAGACTATTTAACGTCTCCCACTGCTGGGTATTCATCTTTTCGGCCGCTTTGCCGATGAGTATCATGAATATCGGAATTAATGGCGCTGTTATTAGCATAAGGATCGCTGATGTCAAATCAAGCGGCCAAACGATCATCAGGATAAGTAGCGGAATAAAAGCTGCTTTAGCCAGTTGGGGCAGATATTTGGAAAAGTAAGCTTCCAGAGATTCTACCCCTTCATTAACGATGTTAATCAGTTCGCCGGCCGGCTGCTCGGCTAGTGTTACCGGCCCAGAGCTAAGCAGGCGATTCAGCAGCTTTTCCCGCAGGGAAGTCTTGACAGCGGCCGCAAGCGAAAAAGCCGCAATTCCCTCAACGTATGTAACTACGGCCCGTATAAGCGCCAGGCCGACAAGCTGCCATAGCAACCGGTATACGGCAGTCAACTCTTGGCTGCCTAAAAAAATCAGGTCAATAACTTGCGTGAGACAATAGGCCTGAATAACGGCTAATACACCGCCGCCCAGACCGAGACCGGCGACCGTGGCGACCAGGCCGCGCTCCTTAAGGGCTTGCCTGCATAATTGTTTGTCAATCAGTCTCATCCACCTGCCTAAACAGCAAAACCGCCAGTAGTGGCGGTTTTGCTGTTTTTAAATTTATTTCTATAACACTCTAACATACAGCCAACACTCTGCTAACGTACATATACTACGAATAGCAACAGATTCCTTCTTTGTAACCAACTTTTGCACTCGTAGGCGCAAGTGGCCGCAGCCGCGCACTTTGCGGTTAACGCCCATAGGTTGTCGGCCCCGTTTCTTCAAGCTGATCGATATCTACATGAACCGTATTACGCTCCTCAAGATAGGTAACATACGCCGTATTCCGGCCTTTATCGACGTTTTCAATCCAGACATAATTGTTACGATATTTTACGCCGATAGTTTGCTCTGACTTCAAAATTTCTTCCGCCCTTGTCGCTTTCAAGGCAACCACTCCTTTTAAAGAGTAGTATTACCCCAGATACATGTTTTATCCGATGACTTAGCTTCAGATGGGGTAAAAACCCCATCTGAAGCTAAGTCGCTCTTTATACAAGCAGTATTTGAGCGGTATTGGCTTATTATAAGCTATATATCATTAAAGCCTAAGGGGCGGACAATCCTCCCGGAGCAACCCTAAAACATCAAGGTCAACATATTCGCCCGCAAGAAAAGCAGCTTTGCGTAATGTGCCTTCATAGCGGTAGCCACACCTTTCGGCTACCATACGGCTAGGCTCATTGCCGGCAACAACGGTCAACTGCAATCGGGGAATCGGTTTAGACTCAAATAAAAAGGCCGAAAACAACGCCAGCGCCTCAGACATATAGCCTTTGCCCCGGTCTTCACGTTTAAAAATCTGATAGCCAACTTCATAACCAGCTCGATAATCGGCGTTCTTAAAAAATAAAATCTCACCGACGATCTTATCTGTATGGGCTATATCAGTAATCAGCATTCGGCCAAAATGCTCATGCCAAAACCCTTTATCGGAAAACCCCCGGCGGAAAGCAGGCTCGGCGGGGATATCAATTAGCCAATACGCGCCTTTTTCCGATACATCTGTCATCAGTCGATAAACCAACTCAAGGTCTGACTCCCGCACAGTCCTCAGACAGACTTTTTTTCCCTGAAGCACACAACCACATCCCACAGTATCACGCCTTCCAGTAGCATATATATAGAATCATCTAATACAATCATGCCTCTACATATAAAAACAAATCATTTTACGTATTTGATATAGTATTCTTCATTATCCAATATTATTACCAAAAAGTAAAGCCTGGCATCTTAAATGCCAGGGAAAATTCAAAATATCCTTATGCTATCCCAGTAATGACAATGTTACCGCCAGTATCAATGACAAACTCCCGAGTATGGCCGGTTTTATTGATAATATCCGGATGCGCCCGTAATCTGTCGGTAAGAAAAACAAGTTCCTGATTTGTAGACGCTAGCAAATATTGCTGCCCAGCATGTTCTTTTTCATAAGGACCGGCCACCAGCAAGTCGGTAGCAGCGAGCAGCCGATTGACGTCCACAGAGCCGTCTTGCTTTAGTTCTTCATATCTATAACCGGTAAAAGTAACGATATTTAACCCCTCTGCCACTAATAGCTCGGCAAGCGTGGCCAAGGCGACAGCCTGATTAAACGGTTCACCACCGGAAAAAGTGACGCCTTCGATGCCCTGGAGCGACAAAATCCGGCAGGCCAACTGATCGACAGCGATAATTTGACGGTCTGCAAACTCAATCATCTCCTGGTTGAAGCAGTCCGGGCAAGAGCGCGGACAGCCCTGGACCCAGACAACAGCACGGCGGCCAGGGCCATTAGCCCTCGATTGGGGTAAAAATGCGGCCAGATTAACAAGACTCCGGCATGCTTTCCTTGCCGTCTCATCGCCGCTCATCTTTCACCTTAAAACCGTCAGTCGGCTGTTGATAGTACTCTGTCGTCATTTCCCTGACCTTGACTTGACCCAGCGCTTCTTCAAGCGGCTTCGTCATGTCAAGGCACTTGCCGCCTTTGGCTCCCGCCACTTTAATACTTACTTGACCATCAGGCCGGCATAAATAGCCGGCAGCTCACAGCCGACAGGTGCGCTTGCCGTTATGATCAGCGGACTGTCCTCATTGACACAATAACTATCTTCAAGCCTGTAGATAAATAGAGCAAATTGCTGTTGATCTTGATAGCTGGCCTTAATCGTTAACTCAACAGTCGGCCCATCGCTGGGATAAAATGTCCCACTGGCGACCAGTTGACGATAGTGATATTTATCGCTATCCAGATAGCGCACCCCGTAATTATGTCTAATATAGCCACAGGCATCGCTACCGGCAGTAAGCGCCGCAGCACCGCAGGCGGCCGCCTGCCGCAAATTCCTGTCATACAAGGGAATCCCGCCAAGCGAGCGTTGCAAAATGTTCCTAAGCCCTGAGCACCAGCGGCTGCTGCCGGTCACAACAATGCCGGCTAAAGTGCCACCGGCACAACCCAGCCCACCAGCCTGGCGCAGTGTTCGCTGCAATAGCTGCTCGCAAGCAGCGACTTCCTCCTGGTCTGTCAGCCACTCGCGGCCATAAGACACTATCCGCAGCCGTCGGGCATCACTGCTGCCCGCTCCGAGGGCAACCTGGGCAACGGCAGCCTCGATACAGTCATCCTCAATATCAATAACAAGAAAGCGTTCGGCAGGCTTAAGCAGCATACCCGCCCCCCAAGCCGCAGCCAAGGGCTGCTCTACCAATTCCAGACGGGTATAGCCGGCCTGCCTGACGACATCATCAAGCCAGCGGCTGTAACGGTGCCAGACAGCATCTGAGGCACAGGCTTCAGCCGGCACAGTAAACACAATGACGGAGTGACCGTTTACACCAAGCGCTTGACCTGCCTGACGGACAACTGAAGATAAGTAGTCGCAAGCAATGTTTAGGAGAAGCTGCCGGGCGCGTCCGGCAATGCTTCGGTCATCATCGTCAACAGCTGCCAGCAATTCAGGCACAAGCTCCGATCCGCACGCCAGCATGCTTTTATCCGCATCTGTTTTCAATACAGTCAGCAATCTAAGCCCCAGCGGCTGTGAAGCTAAATACCCGGCAGCCAGCAATATCTGCTCGAGTTTAGCATTACGACTGCGGGCCCACTCACTGCAAAAGGCATCGATAGCTCCACGATCAGTTAAGCGACCCAGCGCGCTCCGGGCGTTGGCAGCAAAACAAGCATCATCATCACCAAGAGCTTCGATCAGCGGCTCAACTCCTTCCGGCCCCATTCCCGCCGGAATATTCGGCTGACCGGCGCTTAGCGCCGCCCGAACGCTGTCCCGTACTTGCCGCTTGGCAGCCGCTTGCGCTTGCCTAATTTCGGCCTGCTCTTGCTCCCGAATGGATTCCTCGTTTTCAGAACGGATTTTATCCATAATGCCTCGGACGATATCCCTAATGTCCTGTCGCTGACCGGCAGCCAATTGCTCTTTAACGACAGCTTCGGCCAACTGTTTTACTTCTGCAATATAATCACTGGGATAAATCCAGGCAAGCTGCCGCAAAAACTCATTGTCATCATCGCGAAGCGCCATATTTTCACCACCGCCATGGCTGATAAGCTTAACTTAGCCGCTCTTAACTCCTGCTTGCAGAAGCGGGAGTTAAGAGCGGTTTAGTCATGGATAACAATGCTTAATATTTGAGATCCTTAGCTGTCACCCGTTTACGGAATATCCAGTAAACCCATCCCTGGTAAATTAGAACAATAGGTACTAGCGCCACAGCAGCAATTGTCATAATTGTCAATGTATAGTGAGAAGACGACGAATTAGCTACCGTCAAGCTCCAGGCAGGATTGAGACTAGATACCATCAAGCGGGGGAACAAGCCCCAGAAGAAAGCAATCGTCGTTAAGGCCACAGTCAAGCTGCTTAAAATAAAGCCCAGCCCATAGCGTTTACTGTATACCGCACCGTAAGCACCAACAAACATGACGACGGCGCCCAGCAAGCTAGTACCGGCGCCGGTACTGGCAAACAAATTGGTATTTGTATATGTCATTCCGACTAATATCAGACAGAACACCGCCGTCAATACACCGACTTTTACAGCTGCTTGCCTGGCACGCGCCACCATATCACTCTCTGTTTTGAGCGTCAGATACAACGCGCCATGGAAGGTGAATACCAGGAAAAAGGCAATACCGCCCACAAGGGTATAGGGACTAAGCAGGTCGAAGAACGTGCCGACATACTGCATTTTAGCGTTAATAGGCACCCCCTGAATCAAGTTGGTCACCGTTACGCCCCACAATATAGCCGGGATAATGCTGCCGATAAAAATCATCGAATCCCAAGTCTTACGCCAGAGGGGGTGTTCGTCTTGGCTTCTGAATTCAAAGGCCACGCCCCTGACAATAAGCGCAAACAACATCAGGAACAGGGCTAGGTAAAAACCGCTGAACAAAGTAGCATAGACATGAGGAAAAGCAGCAAACATCGCACCCCCGGCCGTGATCATCCACACCTCATTGCCGTCCCATACCGGACCAATCGTATTAATGATCACCCGGCGTTCAGTATCGTCTTTTCCCAGAAATGGCAGTAAAATACCAACTCCATAGTCAAATCCTTCCAAGAAGAAAAACCCGATAAAAAGAACTGTCAGCAGGATAAACCATAATACACTTAGCTCCATAACGACGCCCCCTTTACTTCCGGGATATTCGGCTGAACCGGCGTACTAACAGGACCCTGTCGGACAATTTTTTGCATAAGGTAGACACCGGCCACTGCCAGCAAAGCAAATATCACAGTAAATCCGATCAGCGAAATCCAAACGCTAATTGCGTCAATCGACGGTGATACGGCCTGATCCACCTGCTGCAACCCGACGACAATCCACGGTTGACGGCCACCCTCGGTAACAAACCAGCCGGTGGAGTTTGCAATATACGGCAGCGGCAGGCTCCAGAATACAGCCTTCAGCATCCATTCTTTATTTTCCAGTTGTCCACGCCACCATAAAAACCCTGCAGCCAGCACGATAAGCATCATCAAGCTACCTGCGGCGACCATGATCCGGAAGCTCCAGAACACAGGCGTTACCGGTGGGATATAATTTCCCGGCCCGTACTTAGCAATATACTCTTGCTCAAGATCTTTGATCCCTTTGACCGTACTATTGGGATCATTATTCGCCAATATTGACAGCATGACCGGTATTTTCAGTTCAGCCTTATTCGTTTTGTTTTGTTCGTCAATAACTGCCGCTATAGCAAACGGTGCGGATGTCGTCGTTTCCCACAGGGATTCGGCAGCCGCCAGCTTCATCGGCTGAGCCTTGGCAATAAACTGAGTGTACGCATGACCACTGCCCATTTGCAAAAACAAGCAGACAATCGTCCAGACAAGCCCGAGCTTAAATGAAGCCCGAAAAAAATCCTGATGACTTTTCCGGATAAGATGATAACCACTAATCGACAGGACAAAAAAACCGGCAGTAACGAATCCCCCTAATACAGTGTGCGGAAACTGGTGAAATACATAGGGGTTAGTAATCAGTGCAACAAAATCCGTCATTTCGGCCCGCCCATTATTAATAGCATAGCCTACAGGAGACTGCATAAAAGAATTGGCGGTCAAAATCCAAAACGCAGATAAATTGCTTGCAAATGCTACAATCCAGATACATAGGGCATGCAACCGTTTGGAAATGCGATCCCAGCCAAAAATCCAAAGACCAATAAACACCGATTCAAGGAAAAAAGCGGTAAGGGCCTCTAAGGCAAGCGGGGCGCCGAAAATATCCCCCATAAACCGGGCATACTCCGACCAATTCATGCCGAAATGGAATTCCTGAATAATACCTGTGACCACACCCATAGCAAAGTTAATAAGAAACAATTTTCCCCAAAACTTAGTCTGCTGCTTATACATCTCATTACCGGTACGGACATAGATAGTTTCCAGAATAGCCACAATGAGCGACAACCCAAGCGTCAATGGTACAAACAGAAAGTGATAGGTCGACGTTATCCCAAACTGCCAGCGGGATAAAATGAGCTCTTCCATATTCCTACCCCCTAATCAAATTACTTGCTCTTAGCAGCTAAAGCTGCAAATGTAACACTTGCTAAATCGGCTTTAAGTCGACCTTCAATAGCTACCAGCGACTGGTGTACCGGACAATCACCGCCGTGGTGGAGACTGCAGGCTTTACCGTCCGGTAAACAGTGGTTGATGGCCAGCGGGCCTTCCATGGCGACAATAACATCATACAGCGTAATCTCTTGGGCTGGTTTTGCCAGCGCAAAGCCACCGACAACGCCGCGATACGATTTGATCAGGCCTGCCACGGCTAATTGCCGAGTAATCTTTTGCAGGTAGCGCAGCGGAATATCCTGACGATCGGCAATAACATGGCTGCTTGCCACCTCATTCAGCGGCAACCTTGCCAGGAACAGCACGACCCGGAACGCATAGTCGGTAGCCTGATTTAGCTGCACCAAGACACCTCCCTCCAAACTAATGTATACTCAGCGGGTATAGTATTAACTTAATTTTACAGCTAGTGGGCAAATATTGTCAATATTTATTTATTGAATAATTATTAATAAAAACAATTTTTCAATAACTCTCTTTTACTATTTAATTACACTCCAAATTACTCTGCTTCCTTAAGATTGTTAAGAATTCTCTTTAAAGAATCTTCAAAAATATCTATCTCATCGTTTTTAAATCCGGTATAAAATAAATCAAGCATTTCCTTTGAAACCTGTTGATATATTTCTTGCAACTGATTATTTTTATCGGTCTGCATAATTGTTACTGAACGACGATCTGTTGGTGAAAAACATCTTTTTAAATATCCACTATCCTCCAGCCGATCAAGCATACTTGTCAAGGTGGAATTTCCTAACATTGTCATTGCTGCTAATTTACTTATTGAAATACTGTCATTTTTCCATAGCACAAATAAAATTCGTCCCTGAGCCGGATTTATGTTGTCAATACCATATTTTTTTAGCATCCTTGCAAAAATCCGCTCCGCCACTTGATGAATTTTTGCGATTAAGAATCCGCCCTCTCTCAACTTGTTCATAGCTCTCCCCTTAGCTCAAAGTGATATGATTGCAGCTGATGATAACCTTTAATCAGGCTGGGCTTCAACCGGAGTATCGTATAGTCAGAGTCTATAGTCCCCTGAGGATAATATAAAGTCCAAGCTTCCTGCCAAAGCTTCTTCTTAATATTTATATCTGAAACAATTTCAATTAGTCCGCATAGCATCAGACCTCGCCACTCACTAGGCCGACAGTAATAAACACATATCTTAGGATTAGCTTTGATCGTCTCAGTCTTAAGCGATAATGTATTAGTCGTAAAATATGTTTCTAAAGTAGCGTCAACCCCCCTAAAAAATAGGGCAAGGTCAGGATATTGCTTACTATTTCTAAGATTTAACATGGCACGCGTCTCTGGAAAGCCATTATTGTTTACCGTGGAAAAATAAGCAGTCTCGGCACTTTTCATTAGGTCAATACTTAATTGGAATGCCTGTTCATGATCCATACTATACACCTCCAAATTTATCCGCTGACTCTTAACTCCCGCTTCTGCAGCGGCTAAGTCCCTGGCTAAGGTCAACTAAACTTCAGACGGGTAGAAACCCCGCTTGAAGCTAAGTCTCTCTTTATTTTAATTATTACCATATAGAAATATATCTGTCAAATAACTTAACTTGTGCAGAGAAAACCTAGAAAAAACCAATGAAATAAACAGCAAGTGAGCAGAAATTCATCCGATAACTAAACCAGAAGAGGTAAAAACCCCAGCTGAAGCGTGCGCCTCTCTTTATCAAGCGCTAATTTCATTTAACGGACTTCCCAGTTATCTCATGGCTTTGCTGCCCAATTTAAGGTGGTCGAGCAGACGAACGTCTTGCGGCGTCCGCCCCTCACAGATCCGTGTAGGCGCAGTTAGCGCACACGGCTCTTCACAAGTAGATTGACTATGCTTATATCAAAAATCGCCGTTATTGCTAATTGACAGTTTTATTCCTATATAGTAATATTTTATATAGTAAATTACTATATAAAATATCATAAAATACAAGGAGTGATCGAAAATGCCCAGCAAAGAATTCGGGGAGCTAGTAGCCAGACTCCGTGCTAATCCTATTGACCATAGAAAAAGCGTGGTTGAGGTGCGCCGATACTTCGAAACCTTGAGCCGGGACTTGATACCACCCCAAGACGCAGCGTTTATAAAGGTTGATGCTGATGGCATCACGGCGGAGTGGACACGGGTTCCGGAAAGTGAAGAATCGGCAGTGCTTTTCTATTTGCATGGCGGCGGTTACATGATGGGAGCTCCTGAGACACACCGGGATATGGTGGCGCGAATCTGCAAAGCAGCAAGCATACGGGCGCTGTCAATCGATTACCGGCTTGCACCCGAAAATCCGTTTCCTGCCGCGCTTGAAGATGCAGTCAAAAGCTACAATTGTTGCTCGCTCAAAATATCGACCCCAGCCGCATCATAATTGCAGGAGATTCGGCCGGCGGCGGACTGGCCTTGGCCACATTATTGACACTGCGCGAGGCTGGTATCCAGTTGCCGGCGGCGGCGATCTGCCTATCTCCTTGGACCGATCTTGCCCAAACCGGCGAATCGACCAAGACGAAAGCGACAGCCGACCCAGTAATCAGCGGTGAGTTGACCAACGTCTGCAGCAACTATTACCTTGGACCAGACGGGGATCGCTACAGTCCGTTCGTTTCTCCACTTTATGCAGATCTTGCCGGCCTTCCACCATTACTCATCCTAGTTGGTACTGCGGAAATAATACTTGACGATTCGACACGACTGGCCGTAAGAATAAAGGAAGCGGGCGGCAAGGTAGACCTCATAGTTGCTGACGAAATGATTCATGTATGGCCACTTTTTGCCGGCATCATTCCTGAAGGACAGGAGGGCATTGAACTCATAGGAGCCTTCATTCGTAAGTACCTTATTTGAGAAAAATAAAAATTGTTTTCGCCGAATATTTCTTTATTAGTCAACTTTCGCAGAGAAAAATCTAAAGAAAAACCAATGAAATAAACAGCAAGTGAGAAGAAATTTATGGGGATTGACATGGTGGACGGCCTCTGTTGAAGTAGAACAACAATGAAATTATAGTAAAATTATTATTTAAAGAAAATATACCATTCTTGAATGAGTTAAAAGACACCCAAGCAGTCCAAGATTACAGCGGCGGTGACCACGACAACCCTGGTAACCTCGGTATCCCCGGCCCTTTGCCGGAAAAAGGCGGTCCGAAGGAGAAAAGGCGGGTAGCATTCCGTTAAGAAATCCGTACTGTTTGAACGTAGTGAGTTTACGGATTTTAGGGATGCTACCCGCCTTTTCAGCCTTTTGGAGGCGTTGGCCTAGACCTTTTGGTCCTTTTGGGGCAATGCCAAAAGGACGCCCCCTTTCTCCCCAGCTTATACTAGGATCAATCCTAATTAGTTTGTTGCTAAAACATTATAAGAGTTCTTCCGGCAATTTCATCAAGCGTTGATTTAATTTAATGGACTAACCAATTATATCATGGCTTTGCTGCCCATTTTGAGGTGCGAAAGTTGAGTTACTAAGAAAAGAGGGTTTATTATATAGGAAATTTTTTTCCTTCTTTCCTGCAAAACTTAGGATAATACACTAAATGTAAACATACGTCAATGTAGGAAAGGATAAAGAGAATGGAAATTGATGGTATTAGAGCTCTAGAATTATTGACAGCTTTTGTTATAATAGACAAGGGGTATTGATAATTAAGGTGATAATTAAGGCGATTTTCTAAAGAAATTCAAAATAAGATTGCTTACAATAGCTTATATCGCTTACTATTTAAGTTGGTGCTGGGAAAATTTACATGAGGGGGGTAACCTTATTGCTACGGTTAAAACATAAGGCTGCAGTTATAACGGCCGGTATTATTTTTTTACAACATACATTATTATTTGCTGCACCTGTCGAGCTGACTTTAGAAAAAAGTATTGAAATTGCTTTGAAAAATAATCCATCAGTCCATATTGCTGTTGAGGATAGAGCCAGTTCCCTGGAGGACGTCATTCAGGCTAAAGCCGGGAAAAAGCCGACTGTTTCCTTGAGCAGCGGCTACGACTACAAGAAGAAATCAGACACAGATAGTTTCAGTAATACTATCAGTATGAATTGGCCGGTTTATTCCGGCGGCAAGACTGAAGCCCAGATTGATGTGGCGCAGCTAAACGTTGCCATTGCTGATTTGGATATTGTTAAAGCTCGGCAAGCGTTGATACAAGATGCCACTACCGGCTACTATGGTGTCCTGGAGTATAAGGATATGCTGAATGTCAAAGAGGAAAGTGTTAATAATTTAACAGCTCATCTCAACATTGTGCGGGTTAAATACGAGGCTGGTACTGTCGCTAAGTCCGATCTTCTGCGCTCAGAGGTTGAGCTTTCCAATGCGGAACAAGATATGATAAAAGCGCAAAATCAATATGAGATCGCGGTAATAAGCTTACTTAACGTGATGAACATGGATATCGGGACAGAAATACAATTAGCCGATGAGCTAAGCTATCAGCCCGATGCCAGAACTCTGGCCGAGGCCATTGCGCTAGCCAGGCAGCAGCGTCCTGAAATGGTGCAGGCCAAGATCAGCATTGACCGTGCGGCCAAAAATATTACTGTAGCGCAAAGTGATAAACGTCCTTCAGTATCACTGTCGGCATCTACCGGCTGGGATGACAATCTATTGCCAAATGACGAGCGTAATTGGTCGGTTGGCGCTAAGGCCAGCTGGAATATTTTTGACTCCGGTGTAACTAAGTCAAAAGTCAGCCAGGCTGGGTCGGCGCTGAACAAAGCCAGGCTAGAGGCTGAGCAAACAAAACTGACTGTCAATCAGGAAGTGAGCGAGTGTTATCTTAACATGAGAGAGGCGGAAAAACGTCTTACTACTACCCAGGTAGCCGTCAATAAAGCGGTTGAGGACCTGTATATTGCCATGGAAACGTATAAAGCCGGTGTCGGCACTAATTTGGATGTGCTTGATACCCAACTGGCGCTTACTGAGGCTAAGACCAATCACGTTGAGGCCATTTACGATTACAATGTAAATCGGGCCAAGCTCGATAAGGCGACAGGTCTTGAGATAAATAGATGATAATGGAGGTAAGATGATGTCACAATTATGGCTGAAGCTCAAAACGAATAAAACATGGCTGCTTGCCGGCGTTTTGCTGCTGGTTGTTGCTGGTGGCTATACCTATTATATGAAGAGTACAACGACTGTCGCCGTACCGGTGCAGACTACCCCAGTACAGCGGCAGGATATTAGCTCTGTCGTTGAGGCAACCGGTACTGTTGAACCTGTCAACATGGTGGATATCAGTTCGAAAATTACGGCTCAGCTTAAAGAGGTCAAAGTTAAGGAGAATGATCCGGTAAAGGCTGGACAGATCCTCGTTATTTTAGATGGCAGCGCTCTGCAGGCCAAGGTAACCGAGACAAAGGAAAAGCTTAGCAATTATGCTATAAAACACCAGCGCACTGCCAGACTGAATGCTATTGGCGGCGTGTCCGATGAAGAACTGGACGATGCCAGCATGAATTATAATATTGCTAAAGCCAATTATGATGAAGCCGTTTCCGACCTCAATGATACGATCATTGTTTCACCGCTTGACGGCGTTGTCATCGGCGAGCCGCTGCGGGTCGGCGAGATGGTTGCTCAGGGCGTTAATAATCCTACCGTCATTCTTACTGTTGCCGATATGTCGAAAAAACGGGTCGAGGCCAATGTTGACCAAACCGACATTGGTAAGATCAGAGAAGGGCAGAGAGTTACGTTTACGGTTGATGCCTACCCGGGCAAGGAGTTTGCGGGCACGGTAACTACCATCTCAAGAAAATCTACCGTAACGGATAATGTGACCTACTATCTCGTAATGATTGATATTGACGATGCCGAAGACCTGCTGAACCCCGGCATGGTTGCCAGAGTATCTATTGTTGTCACTGAAAGCAAAGGTGTTCTGACATTGCCGCTGTCAGCTATACGTACAGACCGGTCAGGCAAATATGTCATTGTTGTCGGACAGAACGGGCAAACGACAAATGTGCCGATCGTTACCGGCGTTACAGGTGAAGAACGTGTTGAGATTACCAGCGGTCTAAATGAGGGTGATAAAGTTGCCGTATCGCCGCCGAAGGTGCAGAAAAGCCAGACAGGTAGTGGGCAGGGCGGTCCGCCGCGCCGTATGTTCTAAAAACGACGAGTGCGTGGATAAAGGGGGCAAATCATGACGATCGCATTAACTGACGTAAAAAAGATTTATCAAATGGGAGATACGTTGGTCGCCGCACTGGCCGGTGTGTCCCTTAATATTCGTGCAGGGGAATTTACAGCTATTATGGGGCCTTCGGGCTCAGGAAAATCTACGCTAATGAATATTTTAGGCTGCCTGGACCGCCCAACGAGCGGGTCCTATATGCTTGATAACCAGGAAGTATCAACATTGACAGATGATGAGCTGGCGTTAACCCGCAACAAGAAGATTGGCTTTGTCTTCCAGAATTTTAATCTGCTACCGCGGATTACAGCCCTCGACAACGTTGCCTTGCCGCTTGTGTATGCCGGAGTTCGTACTGCCGAACGTAAACAGCGGGCAGCTGACGCTCTGGCTTCCGTCGGGTTGGAAAACAGGATGGATCATGTGCCTAACGAATTGTCAGGCGGTCAGCGCCAGCGTGTCGCCATCGCCCGGGCTCTGGTCAACGAGCCTACGATTATCATGGCCGACGAACCGACCGGTGCGCTTGATACTAAATCAGGCAACGAGGTCATGGATATATTTAAAGAACTTAATTTAGCCGGCCGGACAATTATCGTGGTAACTCACGAACCTGATATTGCCGCTCATGCCAAACGGGTCATTCATGTCCGGGACGGATTGATTGTCCGGGATACAGAAAGGGAGGGGTAATGTGTTCTGGGAAAGTGTAAAGATTGCCTTTGATGCCTTAGTTTCTAACAAGCTGCGGTCTATACTGACGATGCTCGGCATTATTATCGGGGTTGGGGCTGTTATTGCCATGGTCTCTATGGGTATGGGCGTACGGACTAAAGTGTCGAATTCGATTGCCAGTTTGGGCAGCAACTTGATCATCGTTATGCCTGGCACCGCATCCTCTTCCGGCGTTAGGCAGGCGGCAGGAACAAATAAGACATTAAAGCTAAAAGATGCCCAGGCCTTAATCCGGGAGGTCCCCGGCATAGCGGCGGTGGCTCCTAGTGTCAGTAAGCAGTATCAGCTCGTTGCCGGCAATATGAACTGGACAGCAAGCGTCCAGGGCACGACTCCGGAATTTATGGATGTCCGCAACTATAGTGTTCAGAGCGGCAGCTTTATCACTGATGAGGATGTTGACGAAAAGAAACGGGTAGCCGTTATTGGCCCGACTGTTGCCAGCAATTTATTTGGTAATGTCAACCCGATAGGGAAAGGTGTCCGTATCGGCAATGCCCCGTTCATTGTTGTTGGCGTACTGGAAACAAAAGGGCAATCGGCCGGGGGACAGGATCAGGATGATATTGTTATCATTCCGATTACAACGGGGCAGGATCGGATGATGGGCATCACTCATATTCATTTGATCAGTGTGCAAGCAGCAAATTCCGAAGTTGTCGATGCCGTCCAGGAGGGTATCACGAATGTATTGCGATCCCGTCACGGCATAACCGCCGATAAGGAAGACGACTTTACTGTACGCAACCTTGCCAGTGTTATGGCCGCAGCTCAGGAAACAACAGCTACGATCACGTTGCTGCTTGGCGGTATTGCCGCTATCTCTTTATTAGTCGGCGGTATTGGCATCATGAACATCATGCTTGTATCGGTTACCGAGCGGACGAGGGAGATCGGTATCAGGAAAGCATTAGGCGCCAGATACGTCAATATCCTGATGCAATTTCTCATCGAAGCCATCGTTATAGGCGTCATTGGCGGCACAATGGGCATTGCCGTAGGCATTGGCGGCTCCTACGCCATCTCCTACTTTGCCGAATTGGATACCGTCATTACGCCGCTGCCGATTATTATTTCCTTTGGCTTCTCTGTCGGTATTGGGTTGTTCTTCGGTCTGTATCCGGCCCGGAAAGCTGCGCTGTTAAATCCTATTGATGCACTTAGATATGAATAATGAGAAACAAGGCGACTTGTCGGCTGTGAGCCGGCAAGTCGCCTTTGTTTATTTATGATTAAACCGCGTTTATCTTAACCATTAAGTCAAGAGTCCCGCCTCTACAGGCGGCTTCAGTTCAGGTGGAGTAGAGTCTCCACCTGAACCCCCGATGTTTCAGCTTTTCTGAAACAAGTTCACTTAGCCATAGATTTACGGTATTCGTTAGGCAATAACCCTGTAGTTTTTCGGAAGATCTCCGAAAAACTACTTGCTTTTTTATAGCCAATAGTTTGTGAGATTTGACTGATATGCAGGTCTGTATTCGCCAGCAGATGCTCTGCTTGACGAATACGCTTATTTAGTATGTATTCAGAAATTGTGGACTTGTAAACCTCTTTAAATGTGTATTTCAGCTTTGTTGTACCCATACAGGCAAGTCTAGCCAATGAATCTAAATGAATGTTGCTGGCAAAGTGATTGTCTATATATGAGGTAACCGATATTAGGCTGTCTAAATCCTGTTGTGAAATCCCTTTGGTCGCAAAAAGGGGGGATGATTCTTTTGTCTTTTGGACGATGAGGGATATGGCTTCCGCAACTTTACTCTCGTAATATAGTTTTGCTGATATACCTGTGGATCGGTTATTTTTAATTTGCTTTAATAGAAATGTCAACTCAGGAAATTCTGTTGATCCGTCAATACTGATGAAAGCTTCCTGGGGATGCTCATATTCTTTCGGGTATTTTATTCGCAAATAATCCTCGTAATATTCCGGCATAATGATGATGCTTGTACAACGGATCGGAATGTTTTTATGGAACAGAGCCTGGTACATATTATTGCGACCGTTGTGCCCTCTAATGCAGGAACAGGCCATACGTTTATAGGGGTTAAACTCCTCTCCCGAAACAGAATCGAAGTAGCTTACGCTAAGAAATTGTGGTTGTGGGTATTCCATATAAAAGTCATTAAATAAAATAAGATCCTGAATTATAATGGAAAACAGGTTATCGCAGGTATATACCCAATAGTGGCCATTTTCGTTTTCTGGTAAAAAAGTAAAACAAGTCCCCTCAGGATTGAATTGTTCATTGCTGTTATTAAGGTAAAAACCATATTTAAGTAGAAATGATTCGTACATTTCTACCTTTATATCTTTCACACTGATCACCTCTAATACCGCTATCGGACGAAAAAAGGCTCCATAAAGACGAATGTGTACAGTCTCCATTGATTACATAGGATGTCTGCATGTAATATAAAAACTAGTAAAACGATTATTATTATCAATTGTATCAATTTTCAGTTCATCACGCAAGTTGATACGAGGCTAAAGGAGAGATTTTTATGAACGGAACCCAGTTTGGAACCGTTAATTTGAACCTTTGCCCTAATGTTAAGAATATTAAACGTATTTCTGGATTTACATGCGCCCTCAGAGCACACGCTAAAACCGTTGCTAGATAGCTGACAAGCAGGTGCTGCGGAAGAAAATTCAGTGGCAGCGTCTGCGGATTATAATGGCAAAAAAATAGAAAGGATAATGAAAACACAGTAGTGTTCCATTATACGAGGTACGAACATGCGCGAGATTATAAATGTATACGCCTATGCCAAAAAATTTAAGACAGAGATGCTCAGGGCAATTGCTTTTCTTACCATGAGTGTTATCATGGCAGTTGTCCCCTATTTTTTTATTTATCATATTATTATCCGCTTTAGTGGTGAAGGCCAACTTACGATAGGCTATCTGGGATTTATGGCGGGACTGATCTTTATCAGTCTGGTTTTAAAAAACTATCTCCAAGGCAGGGGTTTGTCCGTCTCGCATCATCTGGCGTACGATACGCTGATGGGGATGCGCAAAAAAATAGCCGATAAACTGTTGCGGATGCCTATGGGGGCCGTCCAGCGGCACAGTACCGGCAGCCTGAAAAAGAATTTTGTGGAAAATATTGAGGATATGGAGCTTCTCTTGGCGCATGCCATGCCTGAGGGGATAGCCAACCTGCTCACGTTGGTCATTATCACAGTAATCCTCTTTATACTCGACTGGCGTATGGCGCTGATGGCGCTGGCGGTACTGCCCATCGGCCTGATTGCGGTGTATATGATGCTAAAAGACGGCCTGAAACGGATGGGACCCTATTATCAGGCCTCTAAAGAAATGAATGAGAATATTATCGAGTATATTGCCGGCATGGAAGTCATCAAGGTTTTCAATCAGACGACCACTTCGTTTAAAAAATATATTACTTCCGTAAACAACTATAAAAAGTATACCCTCTACTGGTTTAAGGTATCCTGGAATTACATGACGGTTTATAGCATCATCCTGCCTTCGACCCTGCTGTTTCTTCTGCCGGTCGGGACGTTGTTCTATTTAGACGGGTCACTCACACTGGGCACATTTGTCCTTGTCATTCTGCTGGCCATGAGCATGGGGCTGCCGCTGATACGGCTGGTAGAGTTTCTGCCGGTTTTCCCCCGCCTTAGGCAACAGGCGCAAAAGATTGAACAATTATTTGCCGAGGAGGAGCTGGTGAGCGGTGTAAGCCAGACTATGCCAAAAAATTACACCGTTACGTTCGACCGGGTGACGTTTGCTTATGATGATAAAGAAGTGCTGCATGAGGTATCATTTGTTGCCAAAGAAAATACGGTGACGGGGCTGGTCGGGGAATCTGGAGCCGGCAAATCGACGCTGGCTAAGCTCCTTATCCGGTTTTGGGACATCAAAGCTGGCGCCGTCAAAATCGGGGATGTGAATATCAGCGACCTGCCCGTTGCCACCCTCATGAATGCAATCAGTTATGTATCCCAGGATATTTTTCTATTTAATACGACGATTATGGAAAACATCCGGATGGGACGCCCCGGCGCCACCGACGACGAAATCATTGCTATGGCTAAAATCGCTCAGTGCCATGATTTTATTCTGGCAGCCGAACACGGCTACCAAACAGTGGTCGGCGGTGCCGGCGATAAATTATCTGGCGGCCAGCGTCAGCGGATTGCTATTGCCCGGGCTCTGCTGAAGAACGCGCCTATTGTGGTGCTGGATGAAGCCACGTCGTTTACCGATCCGGAGAATGAGGACAAGATCCAGGAGGCCCTAAACAGTCTGATTCAGGGTAAGACGCTGATTGTGATTGCGCATCGGCTGTCGACCATCGTGGACGCTAACAACATCATTTTGCTGGCCGATGGCAGGATAGCAGCCCAGGGAACGCATCAGGAGCTGCTGGCCGCATCCCCGGCTTACCAGACTATGTGGCAGGCGCACAGTGTTGCAATGGACTGGGATATCGCCGGTAAGGAAAGGAGTCGATAGCATGCTGGGATTTGTTAAGAGAATACTTAACATGGCGGGCGAATATGCCGGTCGGATTAAGCTGGCGTTTGTCTTAAGCTTTTTCGAAAACATGCTTTCCTTCATGCCGATACTGGCGGCGCTGTATATCTTTACAAAAATTGTGGAGGGGACCCTGACGACCGGGGACGCCTGGCTGAGCGGCGGTATTATGTTGGCCGCCGTCGCCGTACGCTGCGTGTTAAGGCGTTTGTTTGTCGCTTTGCAGAGCGGCACGGGGTATGAAATCTGCGCCAGGGAGAGGATTAACAGCGGCGACCGGTTCAAACGCTTTCCCATGAGCTATTTTACGGAAGGGAATCTGGGCAATGTCGCCTCTGCCATTTCTGTCGACCTGCTGTTTATCGAAGAACATGGCATGGGGGCGATGGATAAGGTAATCAACGGCTACATGGGCATGCTGCTCGGCAGCTTGCTGCTGTTCGGCATTGACTGGCGCATCGCCCTAGTATCTGTTGGCGTGTGTGCTATGGCACTGCTGGCGCTTAATCGCTTGCAAACAACCGGCAAAGAACAGTCTAAAATTAAACAAAGTCAACAGGCTAAACTGACAGCCGCAGTAATTGAATATGTTCAGGGAATATCAGTTATCAAGTCGCTCAATATGGCGGGCGATAAGGCGAAATCAATAAAGGACACGATTGAAAGCACCCGCGACCACGCCATTGATTATGAAGAAAAGTTTACCCCGCCAAGTTTCCGGTATCAAATTTGCTTTTCAGCCGGTATTGCCCTGATCGTTTTTTGCAGCCTATTTTTGTTTTAGCGGCACCATGGCGTTGCCGGTGATGCTGATGCTACTGATATCGGCTTTCTATATTTATCTTACTCCCCAGGCTTTAGCTGGTCTGACCGCGCAGATTCGGGTCATGGAAGCGGGGCTAAACCGCTATGAGGCTTTGAAGCAGGTGGAAATTATCGACGAAGACGGCCGGGATATTAAGCTGGACCGGTTCGATATTGAATTTTAAAATGTTACTTTTGCTTATGAAGCAAGCGAAACCTTGAAAAATATCAGTTTCACAGTGCCGGCAAAAAGCATGACGGCTCTTGTAGGGGCTTCGGGGTCGGGCAAAACCACTATTGCGAACTTGATTGTAAGGTTCTGGGATGTCCAACAGGGCGAGGTGCGGGTAGGCGGTGTCAATGTCAAAACGCTGACCTGTGACAGTCTGCTGAGAAATGTCAGTATGGTCTTTCAAAACGTCTATTTGCTTAACGACACGATTTCGAACAATATCAAACTCGGCAAACCGGACGCCACCGATGAAGAGGTCGTGGCTGCGGCAAAAAAAGCCCGGTGCCATGATTTTATTACAGCTTTGGAGTTGGGATACGATACACTGGTAGGGGAAAGCGGTTCCACCCTATCCGGTGGTGAAAAACAACGGATTTCCATTGCTCGGGCTATTCTCAAGGACGCGCCGATTATTCTTCTGGACGAAGCGACGGCCAGCGTCGACCCGGACAATGAACAGCATATCCAGATGGCGATTAGCGAGCTTGTTCGAGATAAAACTCTAGTTGTAATTGCGCACCGGCTGTCTACCATCCGCAATGCCGACCAAATCCTTGTCGTCGACGGCGGCCGGCTCATTCAGCGTGGCACGCACGCAGAGCTGATGCAGCAAGGCGGTCAGTATGCCATGCTGTGGGAGAAGCGTTTGACGGCCCGCAGTTGGAAAATAGCGGCGGAACCTAAGCAGCAGAGCATTGACACCGCTGACAACGACGCCTAGACAGGAGGCGCTTATGGGGAAAAAAAGGTTTGACTGGACGACCGTAGCGGGCTTGCCGCAGGCCCGGCAGGACATGGCGGCCGTGGAGCTTATAGCGGTACAAAAAGTGTATGCGACCAGCGCCGGCGAGTTCGCAGCCTTAAAAGGGGCGGATTTAACGGTAGCACAGGGAGAATTCGTGGCTGTGGTGGGAAAATCCGGCAGCGGCAAATCCACATTGATTAATATGATTACCGGCATTGACCGACCCACCAACGGGGAAGTATGGGTGGCCGGGATGCCGGTGCATACGCTGACTGAGAACCAGATTGCCGTGTGGCGGGGACGTGTGCTAGGGGTCGTGTTCCAATTCTTCCAGCTATTGCCGACACTGACGGCGCTGGAAAACGTGATGCTGCCTATGGATTTTTGCCATGTCTATGACAAGGCGGAGCGTCCCCGGCGGGCTTATGAACTGCTAGGAATGGTCGGTGTCGGGCAACAAGCTGACAAGCTGCCGGCGGCGGACAGCAGCAACGGGTGGCTATTGCCCGCTCTCTGGCCAACGATCCTCCACTCCTGGTGGCCGATGAGCCGACCGGCAATTTGGACAGCCGGACGGCGGCAGCGGTTATTGCTCTGTTTAATGAGTTGGCCCGGACGGGGTAAGACGATCATCATGGTTACCCATGACCAGGATCTGGCGCGCCAGAGTAGCCGCATCGTGACGGTGGCCGAGGGTGGAATCGCAGCGGACGGTCGCCCCGGAGAGCGTGACCGATGACCAGCTACCGACTGTTATCGCCAAGATGGCGCAAGGTATGGGCGGATCTAGCGGCTAATAAGCTACGGACTCTGCTGGTAGTTCTGTCTGTCGCCGTGGGTGTGTTTGCCGTCGGTGTGGTGGCCAGCTCCTACCTAATGTTTCAGCGGGATATGGCGAATAGCTGGAGCTCATCGTCACCGGCTAGCGTCAGTCTGTATGCCGCTGACCCTTTTGATGAGGAATTAGTCGACAGCATCCGCAGTCTGCGAGGTGTCAAAGAGGCCGACGGTCGGTTCAACGTGGATTTGCGAGTGTTTACCGCCGGCGAGTGGCGGCAAATGTGGATGACCGCCATTCCGGACTATATTAAGCAAGAGGTAAGCGTGGTACGCCCGCAATCAGGAGCTTGGCCTCCGGGGGACGGCGATGTCCTTTTGGAACGTTCTTCCCTGGCTGAACTGGGGGTGGCGCCAGGGGATCGCATTCTGGTGGAAACGTCCGCCGGCAATAAGCGGTCACTCAAGGTAAGCGGCATCGTGTATGATGTTGGCCAGCTTCCCAGTATCTTCAGCGGCCGTTCTTACGGGTACATTAATATGGATACGCTGGAGAAACTGGATGAAGCGCGTCGGCTCAACCAGGTAAACCTGGTTGTGGAACCCTGGGTGCTGCGGGGCAAAGAGAAGGCTCCGATTGAGGCGGTGGGACAGCGGGCTTTCACCAAACTGGAACAGGGAAATACGACGATAACCGGGTTTCAGGTGAACAAACCTGGCGAGCATCTGATGCAGGGAACGGCTAATGCCCTGCTCCTGCTCTTGGCGGTGCTAGGGGTTTTATCCTTGTTCATGAGCATCTTTCTGCTCATTAATACCGTTTCTGCCATTTTGACGCAGCAAGTGCGGCAGGTGGGCATTATGAAAACCCTTGGGGCCAGGCGGGCTCAGATTCTCAGAATGTATCTGACACTTGTGGGGATATATGGTATTTTGGCTTTGGCGGTAGCCGCGCCGCTGGGGGCACTGGCAGCAAGTGCGGTAACCGGCTTTATCGCCGGGGTGTTCAACTTCGATTCCGGCGGCGTCGATTTGCCGCTCAAGGTATTTTTGCTGGAAGCAGCGGTAGCTGTCTTGGTGCCGCTGGCAGCA